>ENA-UPWN01000024-UPWN01000024.1-human-gut-metagenome-genome-assembly--contig:-NODE-24-length-67057-cov-7.299552_pt1 | contig 67057 bp, 82 predicted proteins | sample MGYA00250050_ERZ773377 | MGnify/ENA primary metagenome ERZ773377 (study PRJEB29103, sample SAMN06112008) | human gut metagenome | biome: human gut; feature: ankylosing spondylitis patient; material...
CTCTTCCGATCTCACATCATTCCCTATTTCACCATTGCTCATGCAGATGCGGTTGCCAAAAAAGTAGGGTTATCCTTAGAGGACCCAAAACGATTCCGAGAACTGTTTCGACATTTATTAGACCAGTCCTTAGAAAGCCAACGAAATACCTATTTGACCGAGAATGAATTTTTAGCCTTATATTGGATGCACTTTTCCGATACCATGTCCTTTGAGGATTATAAACAATTGGCTGCCACCGAAGGTTCGCCCATTGTAAAAACGGAACTGGGCTATCATCCGCTACATTTTTATGAGGCAGAAGAAGCCAGTTTTGAAGTCATTACCCAATCATTAGCAACACGTATTCCACAAGTGGAAGGAGAAGCCCAAATCACAGAGCAGGTGATTTTAGACAGCGCAATTCCCTTAACAGACCAGCAGAAACATGCCATTCGACAGGCATTTCATTCACCCCTACACATTTTAACCGGCGGACCGGGAACCGGAAAGACGACGACCTTAAATAGTATCTTAGCAAAATTGATGATACTTACCGGCAGTAGTCCGGAGCAAGAACAGTCCCCATTTCTATTGATTGCACCTACCGGAAAAGCCGCCTATCGTATGTGGGAGCAAACGGGTATTATGGCCCATACGGCGCATTCCGCATTTGGCATTGTACCGGGGTATGGATGTATCAGTGTACGAAAGACTGCAAAACGATTGTCTCATGTACAATATCTAATCATTGATGAGAGTAGTATGCTGGATACCCAGCTATTTGGAGATATTTGTCGTGTGCTGCAGGCAATGGATCATTTACCGTTTCTACTGCTGGTAGGCGATGCAGACCAGTTAGCTCCAGTACAGCATGGACAGGTCTTTTTAGACATCTTGCACTATCTGCAGGAACATGCTCCCGAACAAGTAACCGCTTTAACCGAAGTGAAACGGCAGGCCAACGGAAGTCACATTCCGGAATTGGCCGCATTTTTACGAAAAGGAACATTCCCACCGCTTGCGTGGTTTCAAGATAAATCAGATATTTTCTTTGTGCCAAACACATTACCGGACTTTCCAAAGACGCTGGTATCCAATGTGTTACTGCCAAAGAAAGCCGAATTGGATACCATTCAAATTGTAACCCCCTATCGTAATGGAACAACGGCAGACACCATTACGGCCATCAACCAACAGGTAGAACCTATTTACAATCAGACACCACAATATGAGGAAGATCCGTTATTAGGCATCATTACAAAAGCCCCTATGGCAACCTACCCCGGAAAACAATTTCGGGTCGGAGACAAAGTCATCAACCGAAGTAACCGTAGTGCACAAGTGGTCAATGGTTCCATTGGAATCATCACCCGAATTCAACAGCCGACATCCGATGATTCGGATCAGTCCTTACTGGTCAACTTCAATGGAGTCGAGGAATTCTATGCCTATGAAGAATTTCGAGAATTGGAACTGGCATATGCCATCACCATTCATGCGTCTCAAGGTTCGGAATATCCCAACGTGATACTGCCCATCTTACGTGGACAGGCCAATCCGGATTTTCTGAATCGAAATCTCTTATATGTGGGTGTCACACGAGCATCTAAAAAGTTAGTGTTAATGGGTAGTCATCAGGTCTTTTGCCAGATTGCGGCAACTCCGATGAAACTACGAAAAACAGCATTAGCGTATTGGCTGCAGAAAGGAAACATGGAATGAAAACGACAAAAACAAAGAGAGGAACCTTTGTCATCGGTAGTTTATTTGGTCTGTTTTTCCTCAGTATCCTTGTTTTGTGTTTGTTTATAAATGAACAACGGATAAAACCGGTCTCCAAGGATGTTTTTTATCAAGAGGCCGAAGTTATACAAGAGGAAGCAACCATTGGAACAAACATTTCCTTACACCAAGAAATTCATGGTGCGAAAGGCATTACGTATCGTTATAAATTAAAAACCGATTGTCCGTATTGGAAATATGAAGATCGGTATCTCACAAACGACCCGTTGGATTGGGTCAACAAAACAGCAGCAGTCGAAACAAACGCAACCGCCATCACCATTTCCTATCAGGGAACCACCTATGCACAGGGACAGTTTTTTGAAGTTCCCTTATTACAGTTGACCATGGATGATAAAAGGAAGGCGGAGTATATCGAAGAGTTACAAGCCGAAGCCTATACGGCTTATACCACAGCACAGGTAGAATCTGGTATGGGATTCACACCGGAAAACTGCATTTTAGTTATTACCATACTCTTAGTTTGTTTCGCCGCCATCAGTTTGTTACGGGTCAGTAAATGTCCCCATTGTCAAACAACCACGGACAGTAACAAAACAGAAGAGATACCATTTGATACAATACAGACAGAAGTACCTCAAGCAGAACAACACAACGACAAACCGAATTAGGAGGTATCTTTTTTATGAAACCATTACTATACCAGTGTCATCGAACATCCAAACGAACTGGAATTACGTATTATAAATTTCAGAATGACCAGTATCAGCTTCTTGTTTGGGTGGATGGACAAACCATCCTATATCCGGTACATTTAAAAGCAAGAGCAGCGACATGCTTGCTGTTGCCGGATATTGCCATTACGGAAGAACTTGATGGGGTATTCACGTTTCCATTGAGTATTCATACGAAGCAATCGGAACAGATAGCAGCTTATCTGCATCAGATACCGGATTTAATGGAACGTGTAAAAACAGCGATCACACAGGTAGAGCAAATGCAGAGAAAGAGTTAATTGTTAAGTGATCAACGATATCAGCATATATGTGTGAACGTAGGCAGAAGTGAACATATTCGATCTTTTGTCTACGGCTTAACAATCGATGTTACGACTAAGTGACTGCTACAACGATTTTATCAGGAGGCATGAAATGACTGTATTTGAAAATCTTGGAGAAGAAAAAGCAAAGGACTTATACGCGGAATTTATTGCAAAGGGTATGAGCGAAGATGACGCTTTCACAGAACTTTATTCGATTGAATGTAATCTGGATAAAGAAGATGAAAGTGAGGACATGATCAATAGATGATTTAGAAGTATGACAAACGTTATTGCTTAGACAAGATGTGATAACCACATTTGTCGCTATCGAATCATAGGTAAATATAGTTTAGAAAGGGGATCGATTACATGTATCGAGAACGAATTGGAAAGTTAATGGAAGCCTGCAAAGCAGATGAAAACGATTTGGATTTTATTGAATCCCGTGTCAACAAACTGGTTGATTATGTTTCCTATGTCAGTTTCATGGAAACCCGTATCCAGCGATTATCCATTGAAGGTATCAACGGGGAAGAATGGAGAGAGAAAGTACAGGCATTAGACGAAAATCGACGCAGTAAACATGAAGTTGCAATGGCTGCTGTTACACAGTTAAACCGATTATCCATTGCCGAAGGCTTAGAATCCTTCTATGATAGACCTGTTGATCACGAACATCGAAACGAAGTAGGTGACTTGTGTCAGGCGGTTTGTTCTGAGTATTTTGAAGGCCGTCATTTACAGCCACTCAAAATGACAGATTTAACACAGAAATCCGAATCCGACATCCTTCTGACCGATGCGGATTTAAACGGATTGGAACACAACAATACCTTAGAAGTATAAACGTTGTTTCGTTACGAATCGATCGGCTTTGCTTGGTTTGTAACGATAACGATCGTCTTTACATTGTTGGAAAAAAAACATCTACAAGTAATAAAAATGAAAGAGAAAGGGACAGTTAGGTTTTATGACTTATGAACAGCTATCTGCAGAACAGCAGCAGTTTATTCAATATGCGGTCGCTGGGCATCACATTCTTGTAGATGCCTGCATCGGAAGCGGAAAAACAACGGCCATTCAACTGTTATGCAGTATGACAAAAACCAAACGAATTTTGTATCTAACATACAACAAATTGTTAAAACTGGATGCACAGGATCGCATTCAAAATGGGCGGGTAACGGTCACCAACTATCACGGTTTTTGTTGGTCAGAACTGCACCATGCCGGAATTTCCTGCGGATTATCCGAGTTGATTCAGACCTACAATCGAGAGAAACCACGTTGTATGAAATATGACGTTTTGATTTTAGATGAATATCAGGACATTGAAGAAGAGATTGCCGAAATGTTGTGGCATATTAAGGAATGTTGTCCGGGAATTCAGATCATTGCAGTCGGTGATATGTCACAAAAGATTTATGACAAAACCAGACTGGATGTTCAAAAATTCATTACGGACTTTTTGGACAATTACATTCCTATGGAATTTACCTTGTGTTTTCGAATAGGAAAAGAGCATGCAGAGATGTTGGGCCAGGTTTGGGATAAAAAAATTGTCGGTGTCAATGACGATTTCCAGATTCTCACCTTATCCAAGAATGAAGCGGAAGAATTTGCAGCTCAACTCGAGCCAAGACAATTATTGGTATTGGGTTCCAAAACAGGAGATGCACGAAAGTTACAAAATTATCTGGAACAATACCATACGGATCGTTTCAATAAACACACCTTATGGTCAAAAATCACAGACACCGATGGTTCTACCAGTCCTACACCGGATTGTGCCATTTTTACAACCTATGACGGTTGTAAGGGAATGGAACGGGAAGTATGTATTTTATATGATTGGTCTGTTTCTTATTGGTGGTCTCGTTTGACCAAACCGGATACCCGTTATGAAATCATTCGTAACATTTTCTGTGTGGCAGCCAGTCGGGCAAAACGTGCCTTAATTTTGGTTCGTACGGATATGCCGATTACGAAACAGGATCTGATGGATTCCAGTCAAAATCCAGTACCGTATCAGGATATGAACATTTCTGAAATGTTTGATTATAAGTATGTAGAAGATGTAGAAGCTGCCTATGCCTGTTTAAAGGTGACAGAACTGCAACCAGCCGGAGAAGAGATCCAAATTCCAAGCAACGACGCTTTGATTGATTTGGCTCCCTGTATCGGACATTATCAGGAAGTCATGTTCTTTCAGAATTATGACCTTGACAGTGAATTGGAATATCAGTTGGCGCAATATGATAAATCCCATTTACGCCGTGCGTATAAAAAATATACGTTAGACCAAAAACTGTTGTATTTGACAGCACTGGAAACCAAACAGTTCCGATACATGAATCAGGTAAAACAGTTACCGATTTCTGAGAAAAACAGAGACTTGTTGAAACAACGATTATCGGAGCATTTCTCTTCGGAGGAACAGGTACAGATATCGTGTGGTCTTGCATTTCATCAACATGGAAGTCTGTTGTTCAATGCTCATGGACGTGCCGATGTCATCAAAGACCGAATTGTCTATGAGTTAAAATTTGTAACCACACCCAGCCATGTACATAGCCTGCAGCTTGCAATGTATTTGGCAGCCACCGGATATCGAGTGGGTCGTTTGTGGAATGTACGTACCAATCAGATGTGGGAAATTACGATCCCCAATCGGCAGAAATTCTTGGACTGTGTTGCAATCGCAGTAACCAAAGGTCGATTACAACAATATGAGGTTCCAGTAGAAGAGGCTTGCGAAACCTTCATTCGAACACATACCGAGATTTGTGATGTCTTTTATGAAGAAGCAACGCAATGGGAACAACCCTCTGCACAGCGAATCAGACATTATTTCAAGCAGCAGGGCTTACAATTGCCCGTTCCGGCAATGTTCTTTGGGAACTATCTGACCCGTCGAAAACGGCGGTTCCAGCGATAGCCAGCCCCATTTGGGAGGGGGAGTCACCAATTCCTACGAATTGGTGACAACCGTGGGGAGCAAGCTCCCCAAACCCCACTTCTATTTTTGAAATCAAATAAGCATCCGTCGTCCAGTGGATAGGACACTGCCCTCCGAAGGCAGAGACCGGCAGTTCGAATCTGCCCGGGTGCGTTTGGGTGAATACATCCGCACCCATAAAAATCTTTATTCATAGTTGTACTTGATAAGAGTTTACTCATAAGAGTATACTTAGGGGTGTTTCCTACACCCCACCTTTCGTACTGTCATAGCTCAGTGGTAGAGCCTTGTCTGGTTTGGGCAAGAGGTCAGGAGTTCAATTCTCCTTGACAGTTTTGTGGGTATTTTGTGCCGCCCACAATCCTTTCTCACGTAGGAGTACGTGTGAAGTTATATGGTTATACAAGGGCATCTGTCATACAGATGCCTATGCTGTCATAGCTCAGTAGGTAGAGCACTGTCTTGGTAAGGCAGAGGTCGGGGGTTCAAGTCCCCTTGACAGCTTCATGAGATAGACATATCTCATATATTTAAAATGATATATTGGGCTATCGCCAAGCGGTAAGGCACAGGACTTTGACTCCCGTATACGTTGGTTCGAATCCAACTAGCCCAGTTATAAAAAAGTGGAGGTAATTAAATATGACAATCAACAGAGAAGAATTAGCCGAACTTTGTGACGCACGGGACAAATTATGCGGATTTTGTGAAAATGACGAAGATTGTGAAAAATGTCAGGTCACAAGATTGATTGATGATGCGTATGCAGATTGTCCGGATATAGAAGACTAGGGGATACTAAAAAAAAGCGCCCATGTTTTTAGGACCGGTAGCTCAGTTGGTGAGAGCATCTGCCTCATAAGCAGACGGTCGTGGGTTCGAACCCCACCCGCTCCATTTACAAAAAAATAGCATACGATACGAGAAGGAGAATTCTTTATGATAGGAAAACAAACGGAAGAACGAAAATGGTTTACCTTAGAAGAACGAAAAGCAATACATAAAGCAAATTATGGGATTTGTGCCTGTTGTGGAAAGAAATTAACGGTAAAGTCAATGACCATTGAACATATCATTCCCTTATTACGCGGAGGAACCAATGATTTTGAAAATCTAACCATTCTTTGTTATGACTGCAATCAGTTAAAAGGAAATTTGCTGTATTTACCCAATGGGTTTTACAGTGCCCTTCGGAACAAACCGCGTTATACACAGATGCAGAATTATATGGCCGATTGGTTTCAGAGTATCAAAGAGGAATTTGATGTCGAACGATATCCATTGATTTCCCCGTCTTTTTATATGCAGATTGATCCCACCATGAATTCTGGATATCGAAAAGTCCCATTTCTGCGACAGATGTTATTGCGATGGGATTTTGTTGGCAATGACTTATATGCCGAAGTAGAAGCGGTTACCGGGATTCACATTCGAAGTCGACGGGAAGCCATCAATCGGGTGTTACAAACCGAACAGCATCCAGTGGCTTTATATGTATTAAAAAATCCAAAGACTGATAAATTATTATCGGTTATCTTTTTGGCATATGATAAACAGCATCATGTCTGTATTCTGGATATGGCATGGTGTGATTTGGCAAAACATTATCAGGGATCGGTTTTAAAATCCTTTATCTTATACGCCTTAGACATCTTTGAACACATTTTCAAGCAGGATATTTTAAAATATACCGTGATGACACCATATGAAGATGCGATTCAAATCATGTTCAATCCAAATGCGTCTTATTTTGGGGAATCTTACCGACATGGTCAGATACAGGATACAGAGAATTCCAATGACGTTTGGTATCACATTGTAGAAGTCATGAGACGCAATATTTTGGAAGAAGTTGCAAACACCTTACGAACCAAATCAACCTAACAACAAAAGTGGGCTGCTATGCCCGCTTTTTTTAGAAAGGACGAATCAAAATGGAGAAAAAAGTAACACAATTATTATCTGCAGTCGAACATGTCTTAGAACGATATGACCTCACAATTCCAGATGAAAACCGAACGGGCGAAGCAGATGAAGCTCGTTTATTCGGAAAGGCGTATTACGAATTAGAAACTGAATTTCACGCCATTTTGGAGACAAAGAAAACATCTAAGGAACAACCAGTTTATTATATGGTCAATAGTTTTTGTTATCTTGGAGAAGTCATGAATGATGGAACCAGTGTCGAGGAAGCTGTTACAAACTTAGACGGCGTTGTTCAGACCAGTTATGGTGTTTGTTATCTGCCAGAAGACCGTATCATGGAAAACACAGCCATCATCCAGTGGTTAAATGAGAGGTGTCTCATCAATCCAAATCCAAGACCGATTCGAGAATGGGAGGAATCATAATGAATACAACAATTCAAGCAAATACACGCTGTATTCGACAGCGGGATATTCCGGAAATCATGGACTTATTTGCATACATTCAGACATTGGACAAAAAATATGGTGTCATATCATCGGATGAGACCAATTCCTTTGGACTTATTAACCCCGATCGAATGTTGATTTCAGAATTATATGAAAGTAATCTTTATTTTTCATTGTTTGGTTATCACAGTAAATCGGATGAAATGCCGAAATATGCCTATACACGACAGTCAGCAGCAGCGGGGATTTTATATACCAATGTCACAAAACAACTTCCTCTGCAGATGGAAGATGTCGACAGACTGAAATTGATTTCCTTGCGAGAGGCCGCAAAAGAAGTTGCTCAAGCAAAATTTCCAAAGAAACCGATCTTTCGAAAACAGGAAACCGATTCCTATCCGGAATTCGATCAGCAGTTAGAAGAACAGGGATTCGCAACAGCCAAACAGGCGTTATCCATTTCGGTATCTGTTCCAGCAAAAGATGGGTGTCGACATCGTTTTGCCATTACATTTGATCGATTAAAACCAAATAAGAAACCTCATTTTTCAACCACATATGACGGGTGGCAGAATCAAGAAGATATGCTTGAAACCGAATTGGCATATCAGTTTTATCGAAAATGGAATCCCTTTCATGGTATCGAATTGACAATGGATGAGTGGACAGAAATGAAACAGGATGCCGAAGAAGTGGAAGCACATTATACAAAAAAGAACTAGGGGGAAAGTACAAATGCAAAATCAGACAGTAACCAACCAGCCAAGTAACAATCAGGTAACATTAGTAGGAACCATTACAAGTAAGTACACATTTAGTCATGAGGTCTTTGGAGAAGGTTTCTATACCATGCAGATGCACATCAAACGAAATTCTGGTGCCGTAGATACCATTTGTTGTATGATCAGTGATCGTTTAGCTGATATTTCCTGTGACCCAACCGGTTGCAGAGTGAAAGTACACGGCCAGTTTCGTTCCTATAATCAGCAGGTGGATGGAAAAAGCCATCTGCGTTTAACCGTCTTCATTCGGGAAATTGAAAACGTTGAGGAAACACAGAACTCGGATTATAATGAAATTGAATTACACGGATTTCTTTGTAAAGATCCAATCTATCGTGTAACACCAAAAGGCTATGAAATTACCGATCTTCTTCTTGCGGTCAACCGTGCCTATCGAAAATCCGATTATATCCCATGTATTTGTTGGGGCCGGAATGCCAAATTTGCCAGACAACAGTTGATTGGCGAAAAAGTGTACATCAAAGGTCGAATTCAGTCTCGTGTGTATTACAAACGAAAGGCCAATGGGAAACAAGAGGAGCAGCCGCGCATTGCCTATGAAGTGTCCATTTCATCAATCCAAAAGGCAATCGACGAATAACGAAACCTTGTGGTGGGACAAACCACAGACAAACACCGCAAAAATTGTTATACTATAGGTATTCAAAAAATTAAGAAAGGAAAAGCTATGGATGTCCGATAAGCTGGCTTCCTAGCAGGTTTATGCAATGACAAACAAATTTTTATTGTATAATTTAGAGCAGGGTGGATTTATCACAGAGGAGGGCTACGTTGGAACAAACACCATTCAGGATGCGGCTCTCTTTTCTGTGAACAGCGCACAGAAACGAGGCTTAGATGCTGCTGACGAAACCGAATTTCTGTTGGTACCTATGACACAGGATTATTTGGATCGCTTACCATTTGATCTTGTCGATACCGATCCATCGGTAGAATGTTCTGCTACATTAGACCGAGAATCTGCTTTAAGCAATGATTTTGTCATTTTAACGGATTTGGGATTTTATGATGAAAAATACAATTCCATGACAAACACATCTCGTCCAAAGGTACGTAGTTTTGACTTGGATTATGCAAATTTGTATAACAAAGAACAGTTGGAATCTATGGGTCGTGACTGGATTATTGGAGATGATGATATCATTGTTCCGATTTCGATTGAGCAGCAGGAGGCGTTAAAACAGCTTCCAGCCTTTGATCCGGCAAAAGAACCATATGGATTTTTCATGGAACCAATTCCAGACACACCAAAGCAGGAACAGGATGATATGCCGTCTCTTGATGACGCCCTTGGTGCTTTGGCCGCAGAACAGACAGAGACATTAGAACAGTAAAATAAAAAAAAGCAGACAAACCCTTGTTTTGTCTGCTTTTTTTATCGAACACGTTTCCTATGAAAATGTGGGAATTGAAACGAACTAGCAGGACAACAGTTAAAGGACATGGATGTTGCTACCATGGAATCCTTATCAGACTATTTAGCCGATTCGGAAGAAATCGATTTCGAAGGCAACGTCTTGACCGAGGATGGGCATATCGTAGATTAAGAAAATAAGAAAATGACAGAACATTTAAAACAAAAAAAGGAGGACTACTTATGACAGATCGTAAAGGAAGAGAATTACATGTAAATGACACGGTTGTTTTCATTGCAAATGCAACAAACAATCCCATTTTACTAGAAGGCGTTATCACTCGTATTTCAGAAAAGAATGAATGTAGTGTACGTGGAAGTGACGGACAAATCCGTTCCCATGTTTATACACATCGCATTCTTCACACCGAATCTATTCAAAAATAGAAGGAGGTGTTTGTTATGCATGGTATTATTCAAAATCACAACCATGTTCATAAACGAACCGTGGCAGTTACACCGATTGTGCATTCTTATCACGCACCCGGAGAAACACCTTATCAAAAATTTAACTGTCCCGTTTGCAATGCCCTTGGGAACACAAAGATTGGATTACCACATGGTGTAAAACAGTGTCCATTGTGCGGTGTTCATTTAGAGTGGGTACGGCAGCCACAGGTGGGCGACGAAATCATCATTACCGAATCGGTGGAGGGGGAACCGGAATTAACCGTTGGTACAAAAGCGGTCATTCAAAAAATCGTCGAATCGGCAGATGCTTATGAAATCCGGACAGATATTTACAAAATTCGAACAGAAACAACCCCGGACAGATGTCGAATTCCGAGGCATGCATTTTCTATATTGGAGGATGTTATATGAAACAAGAACGTATGAAGCATTTGGGTGTAAGCTATTATGTACCCGGCCGAAAACGAAGGATCACCGATTCCACAAAGGCGACCTCTGATTTTCTGGCCATTGTACACCAGCAGTACCCAACAGACTCGATTCAGCAGTTACGGGATCGCATTTGTGATCGATCTGTTTATATACCAAATCCGGATGCCATTCGTGTATTAGACGAACACATTCATGCCGGATATGGAAACCAGATTCCGAACTGGACGTAAGAATCGTAAACATCAAAAAGACCTATTCCAAAATTAGAATAGGTCTTTTTTTTTTGCTGGTTTTTTACGGACTCATCCCGATTTCCGATGTACAAGGTTTTCCAAGTTCTGAGGTACGTGGATCTTGCGATAAGACTTCACCTAAATGTTTTCCGGCAGCCACAAACTTATCATTGGTTCGTTCCAAGGTTGCTTTTTCATAGCTTCGTTTCTTTTCATAGGTCAAGGTTTTACTGACTCTACATTTTACAAACGTTCGCACCGCGTCTTTCCGTTCCTCTGTTGCCGCAATAAAACGCAGGTCTCCAAATTCCTGTCCTTTTGGGAGAAATTCTAATACATCTTTTCGTACCGTAGACGGTAAGGTTTCCAACACATGAGCAACTCCATAGCCAGTACCATCGACCAATTGGTTATCAATACCCTGTAAGATATCTTCATACTGATTCCGATATTCTCGCTGTAAAAATTCATAAACATTCCCCGATAACGCCATATATCCGGTTGGCTCACGAAGAGGTGCAGCATGTAAGGCGATACACATTTCATTAAAAAGAGCAATCCCATCCGATTTGGAATAAATATGATAGGTGTCGATACCCGTCAATTCTTTTGCTTTTGCACGATCGACATGCGCCAACCACGCACCATCCTTTTGTTCCAATTGGATAACACCCTTTAATGTATTCCATACCTGTCGATTATACACTTTTTTTGTATTATTCCGTTTTAACACATGCTCCTTATAATGCTCCTGTTCCTGCGGGGTAAACAGAACATCTTGTGCGTAACGTTCCCCCATTTCCTGTACCAGTGATGCGGTCAGACCCGGTGCATGAATGGGTTCCCCAGATGGTTCAAATGTCAAGGTCTCCGCATTCAAATCAAATCGACAATGAATGGTTTCATCGGGAGCAGCAAGGAAACCCTTGCCTTTCCCGGAAATGTTCCATACATAATCATCCATGACAGGTACGGTAACCACATGATCTGGTGATGCAAACGTTGCATCCGAAAGAAATAAGGTTCGATGATCGGTATAAACATCCATACACTATACCTCCATTCCTTCGGATTGTTTGTTGGTTTGTTCTGCTTCTTCACCCAAATCCTGAATTGCTTTGGCAAAAGTTTTCGCACTGGCATAGGACAATTTCATGGTCGTTGTTTCTTTATTGTTAATCACGCCGTAGCCAAATGGTTTTCCCGGCTCCTGCGTCGCTGCCACTTTATTGACAAATTCATCAACCGCACCTTCCGGTAACAGTCCTTCTGTGATATCTTTGAGCATGTTTCGACTATATTCCACATCATAACGGCCATCCATAACCTTTTTCATCTCTTTGATACACAGATCGATTTCCGGCAGTTTATCAGCATTCTTTTTCATCTGCAGGGTAGACTGTGTCATGGAATGTGTTACATCCATTGCACTTCGTAACACTTCCTGATGTTCGCCACCTAAGTTTGCAATCAGTTTATTTGTTGTGGCACCTGCAAGTCCGGTCCATTCGGATTTTGCAATTAAGGCTTTGGCAATCGCACGGTTTTCCTCTTTCGTATATCCGTCATCAAAGTAACGTTCCATATCGGCTCGTTTTCCTTTGATCCCATCATCGGCCAGTTTACACAACGAATCACGAACCGTCTGTTCATTGGTAAAAGACAAGGCATACGCACCATAGCTTTTTGGCGATTCCAGAATTTGTCTGGTTTTTTCTTCTACCAAAGCAACCACATCGGCACTGGATTTCCCATCTGCAAAGGTAATGTCATCGGTAGGAATGTCATTGACTTTACACAGGGCTTTGAAGTAACTGCTGTCTGTTCCCAGATGTACTTCCCCATAGTAATTCACACGGTCAGTTACACAGGATTTTTCAAAGAACAATTGCTTCTTTTCTTCGGACAAATTCAAGTTATCATAGCCGTTTTCTCCTTCCGTATCTCCATCAAAATCCGCATCCTGCATTTTCGCAATCAATGGGTTGATATGAAGCACATTGGGAGCTGCACCATGTACATTATTCACAGATAACGGGTTTCCACACTGGATTGCCGGGTCACGATGGGCAATCAAACGGTCATCCGCTACATTGCTTCGCACATCATTTAAGCGAAGACTTGGATCTGGTACAATGACCGTTGTACGAGCACTATCGGTAAATGTCATGGTATCAATATTTTTCAAAATATTATCTTTGACGGTCAATGCTCCATAATCAATATTCGAAAATCTCTGATAGGCATTTTGGATACCATCCACATTTCCTCTGGAAATCTGGGTAAACAGATCCATATACCGATACGGAATTGTTCCCCCTTCCGGTACACGAATTGGCAGCACATTTCGTCCCTGACTATCGGTAATCACATCATCACTGAGCCGGCCTTTTAAAGCAATCTCACCCAGATCAATATTGATTTTATTGCCCCCATCCATCTGTCGCATGAGACTCATACGAATTGCGGCAGGAGCAATGTGATGGAATTCATCCATATGTACCGTCACAGGGGCATCCACATACAGATTCACATTTCCCGGCTGAATCAGTTTGCTGTCATCTTTAAAGCTGACGCCCAGCCGCTCAAAGGTTGCTGCCGCTTCATCGACATGTTGATTATGAACCTCATCAGAAATCAAACCTTCTTTATACAAATCTCCGACTTTGGCGGTCAGCGCATGTCGAAACAGGGTAGAGTATCGACGACCTTCCCCTTCCACCGCATAATCTTTACTCTTATGCTCTGCTGTTTGTGGAAGTTTCATATACATCAGTTCAATACAACCATCTTTTACAACCGTTCCATCCGGAAGTGTGACATCTTTGGTTTCGCCCGCAAGCCCTTCATGAGCAATTCCAATATTCAGACGAGACGCCAGTGAGGATGGAGAGGTTACAATATCCACATCGGGATTTGCCTTGGCAAAGGCAACAGCATGTTCTAAGTGCCGTTCTTTAATCTCATCCTCTGACAACTGGTCTAAGATGACAGAAATCGTAGACTTATTTCCATGGAAATCTTCCATCTTATCGCCCACATGAGCCTGTCCACCCAGATCATTTGTTAAGACAATTCCATCTTCCATGTTCCACATTCCAAATTCGCCAATGAACACCCGTCGTTTCTCTACATCCAAAGAAGTCAAAAAGGCATTGAAACTCATCTGATTCCGGTTGAAATTATCACGGTCTACGTGATACTGGTCAATAATTTCTCCTACCGGTGAAAATTTACTTTCTCCCGCTGTGATACTTCCATCTTCCTGAATCACCGCATCCTTTGCCAAATAGAAAATCATGCCCAAGTTTCGTCCATTGCTGGTGCCATACGGATCGATGACACCTTCTGCATCCGGATCCAGCATGGTCAAAGCCACAGCGCCCAATTCATCAGCAGTATGATTATATTCGGCCAACAGGGAATTGCTTTCATGATATTTGGAAGATAACACGACCTTATGTTTTAAGGTATCTAAAATTTCCTGCCCATATGGATGGTTGTCAAAATCCGGTAAGTTTCGGGTAACATCCAGAATGGTCTGGAATTTTACATCCCCTCGGCCTGTCAACGCATATTGCAGACGAACGCCGTTGAGTGCCTGTTCCACCGGATCGATGACACGCAGACGTTCCACTCTGCTGCCAGCTCCTTCCGCAAAATAACCTATATGATACGGAAGATAGGCAACCTCTCCATTATGAAATACACCCTTCTCATCCACAAACGGAAGATTGGTAATACTGCGCGTATATCCATTTTCCTGTAAGGTCAAGACACCTTGTTCCCGATCATACTGTCCTTCTTCATGTCCCAAGGATTGTACCAGTCGGCCAACAAAGGTATCATCATTTGCGGATACCAGCTCATAGTGATAAACAGGAGCTTCCGGCACACTGGTATAATTATACATCCGAGACATAATTTCCTTTTGATACGCAGACTCATAAATCAGGAAATGGGGAATATCTTTTTCACTAATATTGTTGCTGTACAGTTCGGTCACAATATCCCCTACTTGAATCGGCAGATTCTGCATGACACCATCCAGTTCGCGAAAGATATTATCATAGGTAATTCCTGCTTTGGAGAGATCATCATAGGCTGTTTGCTGTACCTCAGAAAAGGGAACATCATTTGGCAACTGATTCCGACTTCTTCGTACCTGTCGTCCCATAGAGCGGCGTCCCACTGGTTCATCCAAAGCCAACATGACCTCACCATAACTTCCGGTCAAATGTTCTAAGGCATCCAAACCATCCAATTCGGATAACACCGAATATTCCTGTCCATTGACAAAAACACTCTGAATCCGTTTCAAATCGGTGGCATCCAGATTGATATCACCATATGCAGTTGCAATGGATAAGGTTTCACTGGTTTTTCGATAGCGAATATTCAAATCCGGACGCAGCAAAATAGTCGCTAACCGGTCCTGTTCTGCTTCGTCCAACTCTTTCAATGCAGGATAAATATCATTGCCATGTACCCCCATTAAATTTGCTACACTACGAATTGCACTCATGTTTTTGATCTCCTTTCAATGTATTTGCTTCTTTTAAAAATTGCTGAACCATCCCATCATAGGGTGGCAGGATTTCCAGCACACTTTGATAATCGGTAGTTCCAAAAATACGAAGACTTAATTCTTCCATCGTTTTCCATCCTTTCTAAAGCGACAACTCCATTGCATCCGATAATTCCGCCAAATCTTCTTCGGTCAATAACAGATCCGAAACTGGCCTTGGTGCTTCAATACCTTGGTCATAAGCCTGTTGCTGCTGATTTTGTTCCATGTCGGCAAATACCTTTTGATACAATGATTCATAATGTTCGTGTGGAATCGGTCCGGCATCCAAGTGCGACCAATCTTTTTCCGTAATCCACTGATTGACCGTCTCATCGATCTTCATATACGAAAACGTTTGCTCGGCCAACTCCATCGGATAGGCATCTTCTAATACCGGTTTAATGGTCGTTTCCAACCAGTCTTGGTTGCAAAGCAGTCCAGTTTTTTCATAAATATCATGTGCCAGTATGTAAATGCCATGTTGTTCAATTTGTCCAATAAGCTGTCGGACTTGTGCACCATTATATTCCTGCTGTTGAAACAAGAACACATCCTGTTCCTTTCCCCGGCAATCCAGTTCCGTTCGAATAAAGGCATCAAAACGGGCATCCTGTGTCAAATGATCCTTACATCCCAAAAACAAGGTTGGCGGTAAGGTGCGATTGTATTCCACAAACGTTTCAATATGCGTCATTTCACCAATTGCCGCTGGATGAATGCCGGTCGCCAAATGTCCCGTTTGTTCCAGTTGTGCTTGTACCGATTCCCTTGTTATGGTTTTCATATCGGACGGAAACGTCCAATAGGAAATATCCCCTTTTTCCGGCTCATCCTGTTGATAGGCATTTTCTTCAAAATGGGTATATTCCCGTCGACCCGTATAGGCACGAATCGCATCTGGCAAAATAGAAGCCGCCAGATATTCAGAATCCGTATGTCCTTGGTGGGTTCCACATAAAATATGTTGTATTGATAACATGTATATGACAGTCCTTTCTTATTTATTGTTGTTCGAGTCCATCCATATTGGCAGCTTCTTGACTGATCGCGCTTAATTCCTTTACAGAATAGGCAAACTGAAAATCAAAGGAATTGCTTTGTACATATTGGATCAGATCCTCTCGATTGACATCATACGTTTCCAGTAAACCATACTGTTCCATCTGTTCCTGTAAATGATTCATCAAAACCATACTTCGTGCAAATGCCATTTGCAAGGTTTTATGAGAATAACACAAGGTGTCTTGGGGAAGACTCATAGCAATCGCATCTACCTTGGGTACTTCCACACCGTCAGCTTCCAACCACTGATGACTGGTTTTTAAGGCAACCGACGACAAGGGCATACATTCTTTTACATTATAGACCCGTTTTTGTTGTTCCAAAAAACTGACATAGGCCGGATCCAAATCATCAAAGGATAAGACCTGTTCTTCGGTTTCCTGATACAGATGCAAGGACCGATTGGCATAATCTACAATTCCAGACAGTTCCACTTCTCTTCGATATAAGGGATGAATCCCCAACATAGCATGGTTTAATTTGTTTTGTGCCCGGTCTAATTCGGAAAACAACTCCTGTTCCGGAACTTGTTCGCTCAATGCATAAATCGCATCTCGAAACCGAGCATCTTCCTGTGTTAAACCTTCGTATAATTCCCGATACTCTTTTACATTCATCATTTCTGTCTCCTCTCGTTTCGCTCCTTTTTTCTTATTGTATCACAAATAAATTTCCATTAGGTTCCACTTGTCCCATTTTTTTTCAAGGACACCCCCTTGTAATTTATATCAGATGTGATATACTTTGTAATAGTTAATATAACACAAAATCAAACAGAAAGGAATAGCGTGACACATGAGAACCGAACGAATTTTAGCAACCATTCCAAAAACAGTCAAAAAAAGTCTCATGTCTTTTTCAGAACTTCATCGCATGGACCATTCTTTGGTGGTACAGCGTGCTATAACACAACTAAGTGACCAACATCCCAGAGAGGAAGATATCCCATACATTCGCGGAGATACAGACACCCTTCAGATTAGTTTATCAGACACAGCCTTTTGTCTGTTAAAATTATGGTCCGAACAGACAGGACTTTCAAAATCAAAGTTAATTACCTATGCCCTAGAAAAAACAATCATTGAAAACGGAGGAATTTAGAATATGAAAACATTAAAAGTAGGATTGGACATTGGAAATAGTGCGGTAAAAGGAAGTATCTTAAGCGAACACAATGGATTATTACGAGATGTCCTGATTCCAAGCAGCGTAAATTATATTCATGATGTAAGGCATCTGGATTATCCAGATCGCTCTACCAAATATGTACAGATCATCGAAAGTCCCTTGGAACATACCGATGCCATTGTAGCCATTGGAAATCGGGCCATGGACATTCCTAATTATCAGCAATATGATGTAGGAAGCACCTCTTATAAAACCAACCATGAAATTACAACCTCATTGTTATTTGGTGTCATTGCCGAAGCCCTTGGAACAGAAGCCGAAGTCAATATCATTTTGGCCGTTTCGGTTCCAATTGTAGAAAGTAAAACCTATCATTTGGTGGAAAATTATCGAAACATGCTACGTGGAACACATAAGCTGCGTGTGTATGGAATGGATGGGGTACAGGATGTTACGGTACATATCCCAATCGCACAGGTCTTAAATGAAGGACAGGCTGGCTTCTTGGGACTTCTTGATACTGTGGATCGAGAGTTTTTAAGTACCATGAATACCTTATATGCGGCTCTTGGGGAAGGCAATAATATGGTGCCAACGTTAGAAGATTTCCTTGTTGTCGATATTGGAGAAGGAACCACCGACCTTGCAGTCTTTCGTGGAAAACGGTTCAATGCCGAATATTCCTATTCCGTAACAAAAGGATATGGAACCATATTAGAATTGGCAATGGCAAATGCGGAACGGGAGAATCTGACCATTGAAAGCAGAAAACAGTTGCAGTCCTTACTGGAATCGGATAATCCAAGACGTGCCGGACAGAAAGCCATTTGGGAAAAGTTTGTAGATGTGGAACGGAAAACCTATGCAGACGAAGTGGCAGCAACTATTTTAAAAACCTATGGACGTCAGAGTTTCTTTGATGCCATTATCTTCCTTGGCGGCGGATTCTCCGCATTGACTGGATATGCCTTATCCGAGACGGGAGAAATTGTAATGAAAGATGACTATCTGTTTGAACAGATGCAAACCATCTTACAGAAAAACAATAAAACAGCCGGTGTAATTTTTGGTGTGCCGCAACCATTTTCACAGTCCATCAATAACCGTGGACTCATGCAGGTATTAAGCAATCAGACGATCCGAAAATAGAAAAGAAACATCACAATTGACACATAACCGAAACAGAATCATCCTTGCTTTCGCCCATGCCCTACGGCATGGGCGATTTTCTTGGGGAACCTGTGGTTCCCCAAACCCCTCTCCATTTCTGAAACTTTATCAATCAATGGGAGGATAGGATTATGGGAGAAATGACAGGAAAAGGACTTACAAGAGTTGTCATGTTAAATAACACGGTTTACGAAGTGAAGGAAACACCCGATAACATTCGCACAACATGCCGTCAAACCTGTTCTGATGACTTTATCCGTGTTATGGATAAAACAAATCAGATCTTATATCTGAAAAAAGAACATATCACAACAATGTATCGTATATAGAAGACATCGATATCCGATAGAAGCAAATCGGACAGGGAAGGGTAGCTTAGTTGGTGAGCACACCCACTTCATAAATGGGCTGTCATGGGTTCAAGTCCCACCCATTCCATTTCAAATTTCATTTCAAGAAAGGAATTGAATCTATGGAGAAAATCACAAGTTATAAACAAATTCCCAAGTTTACAAATGAAGGTGTTTATCATGTCGATATGTCACCAGCTTGGTTAATCAAGTGGATACAGGAAGAAGAAACTACTATGGGATTGGAATTAAATCCAAATTTTCAGCGTGGTCATGTTTGGACAAGAGAACAGCAGATTGCATATGTGGAATATCGATTACGTGGTGGAAAATCAGGAGTTGATTTGTATTTCAATTGTTCCTTTTGGTTTGAGGGGAAACGGGGAAATACGGGTTATCAGGCTTATGTCTGTGTCGATGGGCTGCAGCGAATTACGGCATGGGCTGCCTTTTTAAATGATGAATTCCCGGTATTTGGAAGTTTCGCATCGGAATTTACAGACAGATTTCCAATCTGTTGTACCATGAAAATACATGTCAATGACTTAAAAACGGAAGAAGAAGTCTTACAGTGGTACATTGATATGAATGCAGGTGGAACACCACATGGCAAGGAAGAAATCGATAAAGTACAAAAATTATTAGAACAGGTAAAAGAACATCAATAAAAGGAGTATTGATATAAAACAAAGAAAAACAAGTAACGACAGACATCAGGCATTTTGTACAATGATGAAGAAACGGAATGTAATGAGTTGGAAAAAGAAAATCTTATTAGGCGTTATTATCTTGTCCATTCTTAGTCTGTTCGTTGATTTAGAGCCAAAGGACACACACATAAGCATAGAACATCCATCCGAAGTGGAAACTATCGAAAAGAAACCGGCACAGACAGAAAATCCTGCTGAATCGATAACAACGGAAAAACCTGTGACAGACGAAGAGTCACAAACGAACGACGAATATTACCTCTTAACAGTAGATGGGGGTGATATAAGTGGAAACCGTCAGCCAAATGTAAAGGTAGATATCGGATATGGTGACCGTGTATACTGGGCCTATACCAATGAATATGGACAGCTTATTAAAGTGACGGCTGAACGTGTTATCCCGCAAGATGACAATACAGAACCGGTGACCTCAGACGGTCGTTATTACCATGATGAAGCCAAAGTGCCGGGCACAGAACAGGTCGATTTAGACGAAGGTCATATTATTGCGGATTCGTTGGGCGGAGTATCTAATGCATATAACATTACTCCGCAGAACAGCACTTTGAACCGTAACGGAGACCAAGCATATATGGAAAAAGTCATCCGTGATGCTGGTGGATGTACGGATTTCACAGCCATAATTTCTTATCCGAATACCCGCACACAAATTCCGTCTCATTACGATTATACGTATACGCTAAAAGGAGAAATTATCCACGACTTTTTTGCAAATAAAAATCCGGAAATATCAGAACAGACACCGGAAACTCCAGAGAAAACAGTAACTCCAGCCTGCATTTCTCCAGATACACTTGTCTATGTAACACCAAAGGGGAAGAGTTATCATCTGAACCGAAACTGTAGCACACTGTCCCGCAGCAAAACCATATTGGAAAAACCGTTTGCATCCTGTGGGAAATCAGACCCATGTAACCGTTGTGTAAAATAGGAGGTCATATATGAAAACAAGTATCAAACTCACCGAAAATAAAATAACACGACAGATTCCTTTTTGTTGCGAATCACAGAATGTTCGTACTGACATGCTGGTATTATCAGACGATTGTGCGATGCCTCTTTTGGATGTATTATTCGCCCTTCGGAAACTAAACGAGTCTGTTCAGATGGAAGACTATTATCCGGGTATTTTGGAATCCGATGTACCAGACCCGGCAGTCTTTCCTTTTCTGATACGATTAGGAAATTTCTTAAAACCAGTGAAACAGGCGGGAGAAGAAGAATTATACTTCTATGAAATTACAAATATGACACGATATTTGGAAGTATCGGCACAGTTACAGGAATTCGATAAAAAACGAAAGGAACAGGCCTTAAAATCGGAAGATTTGGAAGACTTTTTGGACTGTTAAGGAGGGATAGATATGGAAACACATACAACAGGAATTTGTAAAATTGGGGATATTCATGGTTTTTTATCAGATATTTCCATGCCAATGGTAATATTAAATGGCAGTTCTTATCCCATTTATCAAATGGAACAAACCATTTTATTGTTAAACAAAGCCGCCTATCCAATTGGGGATGACTACGGACTATGGGAAATCGATTTTCCTTCGACAGCACTTGTTGACGCCCTTTGTGACAAAGATCTCCTAGAAAAACAGCCACGGTCAAATCCGGTTGTATTCTTTTATAAAATAAAAAATCAAGATGCCTGGGTAGACTTTATAGAAGATATTCGAGTGCTTATGGAAGCCTTCGATTATGAACTACATGTTGGGTAGAAAAAGGAGCGTATTATGAAATTAAAAACATTAACAAATGGAACCGTTATTTATCAGCCGTTTTCATTTCCGGACTCTTTGAACGGACTAGACATCACCATTGTAAAAAACACTTTAGATTATAAAGAATTTTTAGCAGAAATGTCTGATGATTATCGAAGAACCAAAGAAGAAGTATCCATCATTCGAGCATATCGTGCAAAACACCCAGAATTAAAGGACAATTAACAGATGACAACGTTCTGATGGAAGCCTTTGGCGATGTATTACCTATTGGTGAATCAGAACCGTTCTAAGAAAAAGGAGGAAGAAATATGCCAAAAATTAAAAATCCAGCATTTGACGGGATGGTCCCAATCACACCACCTGCCCCCAAACCGGAAGTATTGACAAAAGGAAAACGAAAACGAATGGTACAGACCGGAACCGATTTACGATCCTTGACAACTGAAGACATTGCCTTTATTTTGGATATGAACAATTCCGATGCCGCAGTACGAAGCCGTTATCATACGGCCATTCAACGTTAGAAAGGAAACACATAGATGCGAGACAAATCATTCTTATTCAAATTTGAAGAAATTGCTACCTTATATCAGTATCTATATTTGGAAGAATCACATTCCATTGAGATTACCAACATATTGGGTGTAATCTTACGACTACGAATGGACGAGAGGGGACATATTCTTTGTCAGAATACCAACTTTCCAGACCTGCCGGAAAGCGATTGGTCGGAAACCATGACAATATCCGTTGCGTGTGACATAATCGAACAGTTGAAAGATACGCCCGCCGTGGAATTTCCAAATCGGTTTCAGAATCGATGGGAAGAAATTGAGGCAGTAACCCGTATGAATCTATGTCTGAATCGTTAGAAAGGAGTCCTCATTTATGGAAATGACAACGTATCACATCAATCCAGATCATATGTTTTCCGGTGAACTGGCCTTTTTAAGTAATATGTATCCTTGTACAATTCGCATTAGTTTACAGGGAGAGACTTATACCTTTTACACAGCCGAAGCAGCTTTTCAGGCCGGAAAATGCAAAAACGCGGCAAACATTGTTGCTTTCACTCGTGTTGCCGATGGTGCTGCTGCCAAACGACTGGGACGAAGCATTGCATTGCGAGAAGACTGGGAACTATTCAAAGTCACATGGATGCAGCATGTCCTGTTATGCAAATTTACTCAGAATCCATTCTTATTGAAAAAGTTAGTAGACACCTATCCATTGCCTTTGATTGAAACCAACACCTGTGGTGATAGCTTCTGGGGAAAATGGAATGGGATAGGACAAAATCAGCTTGGAAAAATTCTGATGGAAATTCGAGAACTCAAGAGAGACGTTCCGGAAAGTGACCCGGCACTTGCACAACTTGAAAGTTTTCCGATTGGAAATCCGATGACCGATTAGACAAAAACGTATAGAAAGGAAACACACATCATGTCAAATTCAATTATTACACAAGTAGCCGATACCTTATGCAGACGATTATTGTCTGCCGGCTTTATCGTACATCGCTACGATGCTTATTCCACAAACAGTATTTACTTAAAATTAGACTGTGGTGTGTGCAATTCCATTCGCATCAGTGACCACACAGGCAAAGGTTATCTGAAATATCGATATAACATCGGGAGTGATATCCGAAAAAAACAGAAAACACAGGATACCTTTCCTCGCTATTATTATCCCATTTCAGATAGTAATGCTCTGATAGAACAAATTCTTCGCGACAGAGCCGAAAAACAAAAAAAGTATCGGAAATCAAACTATCAAACCTATGTCAAAGAAAATGAACAAAAACATAAAAAGGATGCCGGCTTTTGGTCACAAGCCCGCCGGGTATATCCGTATCAGGTAAAGGAGGATTCATCACATGAAACCATTTCAGAAAAATGATCGTGTCTATTTTAGAACGAGTTATGTATCTCATAATGAAGGGATTGTACTTGCAAGTCTACAAATCGGGAACGAATTGTATTTGAAAATAAAAGGAATCGGCGATACGATTGGAACGCAGGCGGTATTAGCGGCACATTGTTTCCATAGCGCAGAAGAATTAGCTTCTTATAATCAGATGCGATCAACGGAACAATATCAGAACTATCGAGCATCCATTGAAACGGTGAACGATTTGGTCGCATTCATGTTTCAGCATACGGTAAGTAAAGCGGAAGAATATACGGATTGGGAAGCCCGAGCTGCCGTCTGTGATGCCGCAAGAGACTTGTTAGGCTTAAAATTAAACATTGAATAAGAACGAGAAGGAGAAATCATAAGATGAAAGATCGAATGAACCCATGTATTTATTATGTCTGTGCACATGAAACCTGTCAGAAAGGTCGTAAGGATGTGACCATGGACAAATGTAAAAATTGTAGTAAATATCGAGGACGGAAATCTGCCAAGAAACCCCTTCCGGCACGTCTCAAACGAGAACAGTCTCGCCTGCGTTCGGAACGAAAGGAACGGGACTAGTAAGGTTAGAAGAACCGAATGACAAAAAGAGAACATGTGTATAACACACCGCGTTTCTGGCATGAAAATTGCGCTCAGTTACAAAGCATCTTGATGCGCGGATACACCTTTGTTATACTAAAGAGGACATCCATAAGCAAGATGTCAGACATGTTCTTTTATGACCTGTTCAATGTGTTTGTCACAGAACAGGTCAATATTATGATACCGAATGAGAAAGGACGGAGCAGCTTATGTCAAAGTTATATCCACCACTTGCCATTTTACAGGAACTCACCTATCGACAGGAGGAATCGCAGCGATTAGAAAAAACCATTAAAAACCATCCTGAATTTCGCCCCTTAATTCATACGTTTGGGCCAAAAACCATCGATGCCCAGACAAATGAGACCTTAAATTTAGATGAGTTTATGAATTGGGTCATTGGTAGTACCTTTTGCAAAACAACTTATGAGGGACCCTATTCCTTTCTGAACCTTCGTTTACTAGACTTATACCATACCTTACAACACAAAAAAGGACAATCCTATAAATGAACACGAAATGAATTCCGACAATCCTTGTCATTCGCAACCATGTTTGAATGCTGGGCACAGTATAAACAAGCCTATCGGTTTGACGCCGACTTTGTGGACGAACTCTTGCAGACCGATACGGTTCATATTACAACCGATAATTTATATCGATTACCATTTCGTTGCTTTTATCTGGATCTGGAAGAACTCCCACGATTTTGGCCGAATATCGGTATCTTTGTCTATGTTGGATTTGATGAACAGAATCAGATTCCAAATTTGGCGATGTTTCGAATTACGCCACAAATAGAGACGACCGTGGAAGGTGACTATCGCATTGAGGCGTCCTTTTATTCAGGAACGGATATGCAAAAATGGAAGCTATTACAAACCACAGAAACCGGCGAACAGGAATTAGTCGTCACCAAATCTTTTAACCGACACACGACCAATCCAAATTTACAGAATTCCAAGGAAGTAGAACTGCTGTGTTTTCTCTTGCAGAGTCTGTTGTATTTGACATCCAACAAACCGGATGTGACGGCAAGCAGCAAACGGAACGTGATCAATTTGGGGAAAAAGAAGGACAACCAGTTAAAGGGACATGACTTAGTGTTGACGGATGTTGGGATTCGCTATGGAGTAGCCATTCGAAAGGCAAAGCAACAGGACGTAAAAATAAGAAAGGTGACGAGAACCACAGCGACAAATCGAAAGCCGATGGTCAGTCATGTACGCAAAGCCCACTGGCATACGTATTGGATCGGCAAAAATCGAACCGAACGAGTGCTTCGATGGATTCCACCAACCTTTGTATCCAGTCATGGAAAAGAGCTGCCCATTACCATCCATGATGTGAAAGGATTCGACGTATGACGCAAAAAACATTCACCGATGCCTTAACACATCCCAATGGGTATTTGACAATTCCCCTTCAAACACCATGCAAAGCAGACGGATTGTTTCTCATTGGCTCAATTGCCATTGAGACCATACCGCCTTACTGGTATTGTTACGGATTACAAATAAAGGTAAACGCCGTTACACTCACTCCGGCCAATCAAGCAAATGCCCCACTCACTTATATAACACCCATGCAATTGCCGTATCAAACGTTCACGCAATACCAACTCACATGGATCTAAAAACGAAATAAGAAATAGAAAGAAGTGTATGCAATGAATACCATTAAAATTATTGATACCATTCCCATCGCAGATGATACCAGTCTTATCGTGTGTCTGTTATTCCTGCTCATTTGTGGACTTCCGACACTGTTGATGTTGGAATACATCAAACACAAATATGGGGAAACCTTAACAAAGAAATGTGCCATTCCGTTTGTATGGATGATTGGAACCGGTCTGTTACTGACCGTTTTTGTAGAATCGCCAGCCTTTGAAAACAAAACAAGTTCGACGGAGTATATCATCCAAATAGATCCAAATACTTCGTATCAGGAAGTCACACAGGAATGGAACATTTTAGAACAGTTACCAAATGGAACGTATCTTGCAGAAAAGAAAGGAAATTGAGTATGCCAAACAAAACAATCAAATTTAGTCCAAAACATGGACTTAACCCAACCATCCCTGTTTGTTTTTTCTGTGGACAGCAAAAAAATGAAATTGCTTTCATGGGGAGACTCGCTGGTGATGCAGAAGCCCCAAGAAATCTAATTCTCGATTATGAACCATGTGATCATTGTAAAGCCTTATTTGCACAGGGCATCTTATGTATTGGTGTCACCGAACAGTCACCAGATGATCGGCCACCGATTTGCCAGTCTTTGTATCCAACCGGAGCCTATATGGTTGTCACGGAAGATTTTATCCAGCGTTGGCTTACAGATGAGACCTTAAAGCAGCAGGTATTAGAACAGCGAAAAATGTTGTTGGATCATCCGGTACTCATGCAGTTACAGTCACAAGTATAAATGAAGACACCGATGTTCCGGTATCATCCATGTGGATACCGGAGACAAACAGAAAGGATGGAAGAAAAATGAAACAATTTCAGAAAGGTGATATTGTAAAACGGATCACAGAACCTTATCGTGTTCAAATTCTAAAAGTGCTTGAGCCTTGCAATGAGAATCACAGTGTAAAGGTTGTTGCCCTCAACGATTTACAAGCATGTGGACAGTCATTCTATGTTCAGGAAAGTTCTCTCACACTTGCCACAAATTTGGATCGTCTGCGAAATTTAAGTGACAAACGATTATCGAAATTATTGAAAATCCAATGGTTGCCATTGTTTGAACGCATGACGAAGGAAAATCTCATTGATAAGTGGCAGAAGTTATATCAGGACTATGACGGATCCATGATGATGTTATTAGAAACAGACGAGGCACAGGAATTAAGCCAGTCAGAAATGGAATATCTATTACAGTGGTCTGGTGAGGACGAATACGCCATTGTTACCAAAGATAAGAAACTTCAGATGCGATAGGAGGGTTTTCAGATGCAAACAAATCGGATTTCATATCCAGAGAGCTTCTATCAAATGAACCTGTATGCGGATGATTGGAGTATTCAATCGGTGATTGAAGCCTTTCAGGAACAGCCCATTGCGTTTGAATCGCTTTGTGCCGATTTATTGGAACGTATGGGTTATACCGTTGTCATCACAAACCCACGAAAAGATGGTGGCTATGACTTAGAAATTTGGAAACACATGACACATTGCATTGTAGAATGCAAATGTTATCCCATAACAACAAAGATCAGCCGGCCACAATTACAGAAACTCATCGGAGCAAATGCAATCAAACAAGCGAATGGTACTTGGTTTATCACCACCAGTGATTATACAAAAGAAGCCATTGAATATGCCAAAGCCGTAGGCATGATTTTAATCAACGGCTCGGATTTCGAACATTGGATGCGTGCTCACTTCTCATGTTAAAAAACAACCGGTAAGTCCTCTTACTTATCGGTTGTTTCCATTTGCAAATATCGTTCCTGTAATGCCGACCACAACGGACCATTGACCCAATCTTCGTCAAACCCTAGTACCAACAATACAATTTGCGTCGCTTTCAAATAACCACCAGACATCCCATCCATATAGGCTTCGGCACGATCAATGCGTTCTACAAACTGCTGCAATCCTGCCTCTGACATCACCCAGCCCTGTTCCGTACGATGATGGAAAAACTGACTCTCCAAATAGTTCTTTTGATAGGTCTGTTCTGTATCTCGTAGCAACATCTCCAGAATTTGACCATTGGTGAATTCGGTTCCCAAGATTCCTTCCATATAACCACCAATCCGTTTTAGGGTATCATTCGTGGAGGGAACGGTACGAATCGTTAAAATATCTTTTCGTGACATAAAACCACCCTTTCTTATTCTTTGTCTACGAAAAGTATAACAAATAGATATAAAGATGTCAACACTTTGTTATATTTTTCGTAGCCAAAATATAAAATATACCATACAAAAGGAGGACTTTTTGCATGTCAACATTCACACCAAACACACTTGCGGTTTATACAGCGAAAAATAAAACGCAGAAATTGGTCAAAATCTTAGGATATACCAAAGGGAAAAACCCGGACATTCTGCGAGTCATTGCTCTGCAGGATTTGAAACCGATTGGAAAGCCATTCAATGTGATGGAAGCCTCTTGTCGCCCATCGAATGAACTGGATGAAATTCGAAACCTGAGCGATACCCGCTTAAACAAATTATTATCGAAACAGTCCCATTCCCTATTTGCAGATATGCGAAGACCGAAACTGGTTCGAGCCTATGGTTCCATCAAAATGGATCGGCCCATTGATGTCACAAAACATTATATCATACCCGGCGGTTATTACGTTGCCGATGCAAAAGGAAACGACTACAGCTTTGATTTTCATCAGTTTACCGGAAATATATCCACAGACGATCCATCCGTATTGGACATCGAAATGACAACCTTGGATACCGAAACATTTCCAGAAGCAGAATATCTCTTTGACCATTTAGAAGATATTGTAGCGTTCCCAGAGTGTTATGTTTATACCGGAGAAGACGAAGACCCTGAAATTCGAGTGGAAAAGGTATTATCCTTTACCTTAGAATTCACAGGAAATAGTGTCTGCAATGGACTTCCAAACACACCATACCTGACGTGTTCATCCATAGACACAACAAAAGATAGCTGCATCCAATGTACATTAACCGACAAGTTGTTAGACACCATTGAACTCTATCCAAATGGATAAGGTTCATTCGACACATTCCGATCGATGCAAAGCTGCAGCTTATAACAAAGTCAACAAATTATGCAAACAATACAGGCTCTATGCCATTCCCAGAGCCTGTATCAATCATACAGAAGGAGGACAAAACCAATGTTTGGACCATTTCCAATTGCTCATCTACTTAGAATCACCCGAGATCATGAAGCCGTATTTCGACAGGTAGAAACCAAACTGACAAAGCAAGGTTATATTTGTTTTGCACCGGTCATCTATGATTTTGATATCTATTTACAACATAAACAGTTGCTCAAAGACATGTGCTACGAAAAATTGTTACAAGCGGATCTTTGTGTTGTTGTAACTCCGGAACATATCGGCAAATCGACATCACTTCGCATTAAACAAGCAAAAGAACTGCACAAACCTGTATTTGTATGGTTACACGAAACGCTCATTCCAATGGAAGAATGGGAGACAACATACAAAAACAAATAACGTTTCGAGGGAGGCGCAATTTATGAAAACATATTACGTAGAAAATGGAACTTTATTTACGATGGCACATGTCAGTATTGAGGAACCATCCATAATTATTGATGGAGATGTGGTTATAAAAGTGGGTTCTTATGAATGGTTGTATCCATATTACAAAAAAATGCTAGAAGCAAAATTAGAGGATGCTGTTTTCATCCGATTTTATCCACAGAAACTGCCAATCGAAGACATTGCTTATATCTTCCGCAGATGTGTTGAATTTACAGCTACGGGATTTGCTCAACAACTGGTAGAAAACTGGGGTTCTGACGATTTTCAGGCATGGCTTACAGAAGAAAAGAAACGAGTGCCGTTACATGTCTATCCATAAAAATCTCATATTTTTACAGGCGATACTGTCAATTAGAAAGGAAATAACCAATATGTCAAAAGTATTGTGCATCATGGATATGCAAAACGATTTCATCACAGGAGCATTACGAAACGAAGAGGGTATCAAAATCATCCCAACCGTTCAGGCAATTGCAGAGAAAGCCTTACATGATAATGATACGTCCATTTTTATGACCAAAGATACCCATAAAGATAAAGATTACAAAAACACACAAGAAGGGAAACTGTTACCAATTCCGCATTGTCTGATAGGCACCGAAGGCCAAAAAATCATTCCGGAATTACAAGACATTGCCAAACATACTGTTGTCATTCAGAGAACAACATTTGGTACGACGGAACTTGCAAGATTTATTCGCGTCAAACAGCGTATCACAGATGTGGATGAAATCGCACTCATTGGAGTTTGTACGGACACCTGTGTTATCAGCAATGCATTGCTACTCAAAACCGCATTTCCGGAAACACCAATTGTCATTTATGAAAATGCTTGTGCCGGAACCACACCGGAAAAACACGAAGCAGCTTTACAAATAGCCATGAGCTGTCAAATTTACGTAAAAACATGGACACCGGATTGCTAAATTACAGCAAGTTTTTATGGACGACAAACTGCTCAAAGAACCGAACTTATCCGAAAGGTCTTTTACAAATAGTCACACGATACTTTTGCATCGTGTGACCATCACAAAAAAGAAAGGAACATGTATCTATGAAAATCGGTATTACTGAACGTGGAGACGCTGGTCTTAACCTTGATTGGTTTGAAAAACTTGCTCAGAAGTCCTTTTATGGCTTCAATTTCAAAGGAGCTGTCCTTATCACCAAAAATGCAAACAACAGATTCCAACACAAGGTCTTTTACCTCATGCAACAGGTCGGCTTTCCGAACATTGTCATCCATTTTTATTTTTCCTGTTAAGGGAATGCAAAATGGACAGGTATTACCTGTCCATTTTTTTTGCTGGTTTTTTTTTGAAAAGATTTATTTCTTTCCAAAATTCGCTTTAAACCCTAAGAACTTTCGACCATTGTACATCTGCCATGTCAGCTTTCCATCCACATTTCCCTGTCCACCATTCTTCTTGGTGAAGGTAATGGTAATGGTTTCTCCATTAAATAATTTCGCCAGTTCCTCATCGGAGAATTTATGGTCTGACCAAGAACCTTTGATTTCAACTGCTTTTCCTTTGAATGTACCACGAACATAACCTTCCCGCTGTGGGAATTCTGCTTTCAAGCCCACATATTCAATCCCACCGTCTGTTTTCTGTCGTTCCAGCTTTCCGGTTAATTCCATTTGTCGACCGTCTTTTGTGGTACCCACAAACGTAATACTCCCACCATTTAATAAGGTTTCACAATCCGCATCCGAGAACGTATAACCCATAAAGGACCGTTTGAATTTGATTTCTTCCCCGTTCCATAAGCCATAACAGTAATTAGCATCGTGGAAACCAACATATTGTTTCCCCTTTACATTGACATAGCCCAGTTTCACACTGGTCGTCACCGCATTTCCGTTGAAATCTTTTCCGGTAAAGGTTACACTGCCACCGCCAAATAAGGTATCCAGTTCTGCCTGTGTAAAGGTATAGCCGTTGCAGGATTCTGGAATACTGACATTCACACCATTCCAAACACCTTCCACCTTTTTCATGACAGCCGGAAAACCAAGACCTTTCAAATCAAAGGAAAGATGCCGGATAGTATCCACATCCTGTCGCATGATATCGGTAAAGCCGAGATACACCTGTTCCTGTGTGATTTCATCTTTCTTTACCTGTCGGATTTTCTCTTCATACATACGGGTACATTCAGCCGTACCAAGAGAAATTTCCTTTGCCACCTGATAACCTACCGTACCAATCGGCGATAATTTCAAGGCATCGGTTGTTTTCGCTCCGGACACCAGTGGGAAGTTCAGATCCTTTCCAATCATCCGAGCAACCGTAGAGGTCTGGGTGGATGGTGTTCCCACATTGTTCTTTTTAAGCTGACCAAGTACCCAGCTTTCTGTTGGCTTCTTCGGTTTCACACTCTTTACTTCATGAGCATACAGTTTTGCTTTGTGACTGGTATCCGGCAACTGTGTTGCCACATCATCGGTATTTTCATCCGGATCCGTTACACCCTTCTTCGTAATGATACGAAGACTGCCTTTGAACACCATTGGAGTATCCGTTGTTTCATAATCATGACGTACCCACTCAGTATCTTCCAAGAACATCATCAGGAATCGTTCTGCCACCATCTGATAAACAGCCGATGCACCCTTTCCATATTTTGCATCCAGTCCATCCAAAGACTGTGGTAAATTCATACCCGGACGCAGTGCTCCATGAGAACCCCCTTCTTTGACATGGGTTTTTCGTGGGGTACGGTGTGTGAAAACATCCGGAGAAAGACCGAGCAAATGGATGATATTATCAACCATTGGCAGCATTTCCTGAAACTGTTCTGGTGTGATGAAGTTATCTTCCGTACGTGGATAAGACAACACCGTATCATCATACATTGCCTGTGCCAGTTCCATTGTCCGTTTTGCCGGTAAGCCTTTACTGGACATATTTTTACTCAAATCGGTAAGTGATAAGGCTTTTGGCGGAGCCGTACGTCCCGGTGTTACTTTCACCTCTTTTACCGTTGCTTCCATTGGGAGATTTCCCGGTTTCCAATCCGCTTTGGTTGGGAACTGTTCCACATCCGGATTTGTCAGCATCAAAATATCATCCAAATTGTAGCGGGACTCCCATACAGAGGATGGTTTATAATCAGCAATCGCTTTAATCTGATCACCCACCAGACGCATTACATGGGACTGCAGACGTCCAACTGGAACCGGTCGTGGTAAGCGGTATCCCTGTTCCTGAATTGTGACTGTGGCACAGCGAACCAATTGCTGTGTTAAAAAGTCCAGTACACTTCGTGTGGTTCCAGCTAGTAATCCTTCGTTTCGTGCGGTCACATCCTTTTTTTCACGCATTGCTTTCTGGAAACATTTTGGGGACTCATCCACATGATATTCCCGATAAATCTTCCCCTGATAGCCAACATAAGTCAGCACTTCCTGTGCCAGCAAATCACCTTCACCCATGGAGTCAATATCCGTTGCAATGACAGGAATATAGCCTTGACTCAGATATTGTTTGATATCAGTAAGAACTGGGATTGCACGGTCTCGGACCTGTGCCGGAACCACCTTTTTATCAAAATCAAAATACGTATGACTCCACGGCAGATTTTGAATATGATCAAATCGACCAACCGTTGCCGCATAATTTGGATATGCAACTTTTTCTGGTGTCTCATGCGCGAGAATATGACCAAAGAGGTTTACAATCACATAGTCATCCCCTTCAAATGTTCCCTGCGACCCGCCCAGTGCTTTTGCAAAGTTTCGAGCTGCAGAAGGTTTTTCTGCAATAATTAACAATCGTTCCATCAAGTTCTCTCCTTTTCTCTTATTCTTCTGGATCTATCCATAACAATAAATAATCAGCCTGCATATAATCTTGTTCCTCTAACCAGTTCATAAAGGACTTACACCCATAAGGTTTCTTTGCATGATGTTTGTTATAACCGCATAATGTCCATCGATCAAATAACGCCCATATCGCATGCATTCGGGAACGTACAAGATCACCGGTTTCTTCTGTCTGTTGATTGTAATAATACAATGGGAACAGAGAATAATGAATCGTGTTTGACGTTCCAATCAAACAAGAATGTTCCGAATCGGACACCTGTTCACTTAAAATGGAATACATATTTGGTGGTTTTCCTTGTAAGAGTAGAAACCCCAATTCATTTTCCTGTAAGGCTTGTATCGTTTCATCAATCGATAAGTTTTCGACTTGTTTCATTCGACAGTCAACTCCTTTCTGTACTCCATTATTACATATTCTTAATTGCTTGTCTATACCCTATACCAACCATTTCGTACATATTTTAGATAAAACTGTACACACTATTGCATATTCTGTACAGTTTGTTATAATAAAGAAAAAGACTACGAAAGGATGATGTTTATGTTACATCTATTACCAATTACAGAATTTCGTCAAAATTTAAGAAACCACGTAAATCAAGTGCAAAATCTATCGAAACGATTGATTTATCAACTGGGTGACGCCAATGGTCCCTATCTGTTGGCACCTGACACTTTACGAGCCTTAGAAGAACGACATGCCGTCAATTGCTGGGCAAAAGAACATTTTCAATCGCTGCTTCTGACCAAATATACCACCTTAGCAGAGGGCAGTAGCACACAGAAACTGCCATTGGACATTTTACTAGGTCTTACCGATTTTTTTGGCTTGGTTGCACAACTTTGTGAGGTACTTGCACATCCCGGTGTCAAGGAACAGGCAAGTACATGGTCTATCGAAGAATACATGAACCTTTGGATTTCCGAAAAACCCTTGATTGCTCATGGTACATTCGATAAGGTTTATCTCACTTGTTCCTATCTCTTTCAGCCAACGGCGTTCACGGGAGACCATAAACCGGCCACCATACTTGAATTTTTTCAAACCATACAAACAGAAGCCTTAAACGATCAAGAACAGGAACACTCCACCTTATATCGAACGGTCATTTCCATGTCAAAGGAGCAGCGAGAACAAGTCAATCGGATGATAGCCGATACCTGTGACTGGATGATTGAGCTACTTCAATATCAAACCATATTTAGTCCCAACAAAGAACGGGTCTATTTAAAATTCCGTGCTGTTGGTGCGTGGTATGAAGACTGGATTCGACCATTACCAAATCTCTTTCATTACAACGGCTAATTCCTTGCAGTCATAGACGATATCGGATATGACTGCAATTTTTATGTCGCAATGTTGTACAAATCATGTACAAATCACTTGAAAATATTGTACAACAATGGTACAATAAAAGAAAAATACAAAGGAGGGTATCTTGATGCGAACAATCACATCGATCATCGAAACGGTGAATGTATCTCAGTTTCGACGAAACTTAAAACAATATCTGGATGCACTGCGTACACCAGAACATCATATTTTACGAATTGGACATGAAACCTGCATCAGTCCCAAGGATAGCTTGGTACTGACACCGGCCACCTTGCGTCGGATCCAGACACGTTCCTATTTCAATACCATATTATATCATGAATATACAAAACAATTGTTAATGGAATATCCCACACTGGCAAAGGGAATCAAAACGAAAACGTTGCCCTCAGATACCTTATTAGGTTTCTGTGCCTTATTCCGCGTATTACAGGACGTATTAGATTTGGTACAATCAGACCTTACTATGGACTATCCTCACGCATGGACGGTGCGGGACTATTTATTACCCTTAGTAGAGGAACAGCGACCAGTCGTACATGGACGATTCGATGAGGTTTATACCATTACACAGAAATTGGTACGAAGTACCGACCTCTGCCAAAAGCGAACCTTAATCGACTATTTGGAACATCTCAAACACTTAAGTATGGATTCCAATGCGATTACCTGCATTCATCTGGCCAATGAATCCTTAACGGAAGAACAAGTGAACATGATAAAAACGGGGATATCCTGTGTCTGTACTGCAACATTGACGTTAATCTATGCACAAGATCTTGGGGAATCTGCTCCCCAGCCATATCAAAGCTATCAGGCGTTTTCTAATTTATTTCAATGGGTACAGGACAATGTGACCGGCCAGCCAATCGAAAGGAACGTATCAGCATTCATTCTGAAATAGTGAAAAATAGTGAAAAGACGCAGTATATACTGCGTCTTTTTTCATAATCCAAGTTCTGCTTTCATCTGTGCCAGTTCTTCATCCAAACTGGTACCGGATGTTCCCGTATATTGATCCAATAAGGAATCCGACTGCATTGTAGTCTTGGTCAGTTCGGCTTCGGCCATTGCGGCATCCAACATAGAATTCGCTTTGTCTTCCATTCGTTCAAACGTTTCCAAGGATGCTTTTGCTTTCTCACCGCCGGACACCACGTCATTGATATGTTCCTGCGCTTTTGCGGTAGCCACTGTTGCCTGAATCGCACTTCGTTTGGCTTCCAACTGTGAGATGTCCCTTACCAGCTTATCATGCATCTGCTGCAATTTGATCGCATTGCTCTGTGTCACTTCTTTGGCTCTTTGTAAGGATAAGAGATTACTTTCCTGTGCTTGTTTTTGTTCCAGTAACGTACGAGCATCCCCATCCTTTCCGGCTTTCAATGCATTTTGTGCAGCAAGGGTATATTCTTTCAACTTCTGTTCACATTCTGCATATTCCCGTTCTGCTTGTCTGGCATTGGCCATGACACCTGCCGTTTCCTTTCGAACTTGTGCCAGATTTTCTCGTGCATCTCGCAACGTTTGGTCAATCATTTTCGCTGGATCTTCGGCCCGATCCAAGGCATCATTTACATTACTTTTTACAAGTTGTCGAATTCTGTCAAAAATTCCCATTATATCCTACCCTTTCTTATAAATATTTATTTTTTAAGGTTTCCTCGGCATCTGTTCCCCGCAACGGTGTATTTAAAATCCGTTCCGTTTCTTCGGCACGTTCCTTCTCCCGTTTATGTTTCTGTCGAACCAAGATTACAATCACAACACCGATTCCCAGAAGAATGACACCAAGGATGCTATATTTCAAAATATCCCATCCGGTCGTAGACTTGTCCATAATAGTATCTGCTGTCTTCGTAAACGTACGGTCAAAAACTTCGGTCATCGATAAATCCGCATCTGTCCAGTAACGATCCAGATACGCCCAAAAAATATTGACTGCCTCCTCGTCCATAACCGAAGTGACGGCCTTTCCATTGACATATGCCATATACCCAACAGTCACGTCGGACGGCTCGCCAAAATACATATAAAGAAAGGTTCCTTCGTTATCAATATGGGTTTCATAATAGGTCTTGGCATATTCCTGTTTTTCCGCATCCGTTGTTAATTCCGGATCATAAGCATGTAACACAAGATAAGGCTGTATGCCAGTCTTTTCGTAGAACTGTTTCAACTCTTTTGATAATTTCTGTGGTTCCTCAATCCATCCAAGCTCATCTACAATACAATTATTTGTATAAGCAACGGCATGTTCCACGGGATCTCGATTTCGCGTGGATTTTGGAATGGATGCCACACCTTGTCCAATACTGGCCAAAAAACCTGCCACAACAATAACCAAAACCACAACCAAACCAATCGGATTGTTACTATGACCGCCGCCCATATGAATATAAGTATGCCCATGTCGATGGAAATTGCCCCCAGAAAAGGAGCTGCCTCCACCACGGCTCATACCCGGACGACTGCCGCCCATGCGATGCCCGCCACTGGTTCGCCCACTGCTATGTCCGCCATAGGAACCACCGCCACCACCCGTACCCGGTCTTCCCATTTATATCAACCCCTTTCGATCCTGTTCCCAAATTTCCTGCATATTATCAAATAGATTACTCACATTCAATTCCATTGCCAATCGTTGGGGTATCATTCGACCATCAATCTGTAAGGTGCACAAATCGGAAATGGTTTTACGACAGGTCCATTCCTTAACACGAAAACAGACAACCTCTCCTTCCATCGTGATCTGAAAGTCCTGATAACAATCCGGACACCAATCGGATGCAAAGGTCTGTAATTCCTCCAACGTCAACGGAAGAGCTTTGGCCTCCCGCCGAATCATAAGGCACCTCCCAGACCATCTTCTTCTTGTCGCATGGCATCCAAAGCGGCCAAATCTTCCTCTGTAATTTCCTGTGGTGGAAAATCACCCATTGCAGCCAGAGCATCGGCGAAATCTGGAAAGGCTTCTTCCTGTTGCCGTTGCTGTGCCTCTGCGGCTAAAAAGGATTCATACTCCTGAATCATTTGTTCCTGTTCTTCAATAGGATAGCCATACAATTCCTGTAGATTTTGCATTGCATGCACATCCTCCAAATTTTGTTCCCACGCAGAATCGTCCAAAGGAATTTGTTCCCCGGATCCCGGAATGATCGGATAGTCTGTTTCTGGATTTTCATCACCAAACAGCGTATAAAGAGTCTCTGCAGACATTCCATAGGTTTCTTCATAAGTTGGTTCAGAAAGGGACGGCTCCTCAAGCTGGAGCTTTTCATGTAACATCGCATCTTCGACCAAGGAATCTAAGAGCAATTGATTCCGTTCCTCGTTCAATTCTGCATCCGATAAGCCCATTTGTGTTTGAATCTGTGTCTGCACCTGTTCTTTTATCCGTGTCTCATAGTCCACATAATCTGTGATTGGAACCAGCGTATTGACCTGTTCCTTTGTCATCCCTGCCGCATACAACATGGATTTTCGCGTTTCCGGTTCCATATCCTTATCCAAACCAGCTTCCACACTCATCAAAATATTTTCAATTTCAATCGCCTCCGACAATTCTACCGGAGTTGCCTCATTCATCGTTTCCCAAAATGCAGAAACGCCTGCTGCAATATCCAAATTCAAATTACTGCGATTCGTACGGATATGTTCGACGGGTGTCGGTTGTAATACCTGTTGTGTCAACTGCTGTACACAAATTCGTAAATTTGGATCTTCTGCCAGTCGGAAGGCGAAGTCTTCATCCGATACTTCACTCAACAGTCGATCTCGTAATAGGGTTTTTGCCTCCAACGTTGTATGTAATACTTCTACCCGGGTCGTCATTGCCTCTGCTGCCTGTTGTATGTGTTCTTTTGCCACATTGGGTGCATTTTTCAAAACCGCCATTTGAATTTCTAAGTCTAATTTCTGTTGTCTGGTCACATCGTTCATCAACTCTTTGAATGTTCGTGCCATAACGATATCCTCACTTTCGTATGATTTCTTTATACATAGTATAGCAAGAACCAATACTTCCCGCAATCTGGTTGACACATACGAAAAAACAAACAAGTCCTAACAAGAAAGGTCGAATTCCTTGTTAGGACTTATTCTCACTCAATCTGCCAAATACAATCCTCGTTCAACACGTCGATTGCCATATGCACCATCTGTTGCAGGGAATGAATTGCATTTATTGCAGTCGCTTCCCAATAATTTTGACAATCCCCTTCGTTGACCAAATAGACCTGTTCTTCGGTTCGAACATAGCGCTGATCCAGCACATCCCGCAAATCCTGTATTTCATTGTCCTGTGCATCATAATATACCGTTCGTGTTCGTTTCGTTGTCAGCCACACGCCATTCTCATCTTGATAACGAGTCTGAATCCGTTGCATCAAATCACACAGCATCAAGATGGATTCATAAGGTGTGGTACCATGAATCGCACGCAACCCACCGTTTTCTTCCTTTCCATCCATCATAACAAGAAACCGTGCATCGGTTTCACTTGCTTCATAATAGTAATGCGAATAGTTATAGGTAATGCTCAAATCGGCTTCACATTCTGCCATCTGTTGCAACTGACCCGCTGCATCCAGCGCACAACGAACATTACTGCCCCGTTTGTAAAACGGATTGGTAAGTGTCATAATCTTTCCGGTTGTTCTTTCTTGTAAGGAAACATCCCAACCCATCACGTCACACTCCTTTTCTGATTGTTTCAATTTTGCACAGAAACGTGCCTTCCCATTTGAAGACACGTTTCCATTTCTTATTCATAATCCATATCTCGGATGATTGACTGTAACAGTTCCACAAACACCGGACACTGATTGACCAACTTGTTAATCAGTCCATAATTATCATTGACCGTTGTCATATAGCTGTCCTCTTCCACCCGATACGAACCAATGAATTCCTCATGAATGGTCAATTCCCATTCATCATTTACTTTTGTCAGTTTTATACCTGCTGGTGGTTCAATACTGCCTTCCGCCATATTGATGATTGCTTCTTCCAAAGCCCGCATATGATAACTGTCATAACAGTCAAAGTCCGGCTGTGCAAATGGATCCTGTTTCTTATAACCCGGATGCTTTTCCGCCATTGCATCAATATCCACCTCATCCACTTCCAGTGGCTCTGGTTTTGGATATTCAATGCGAAGCTGTCCCACGAAACTGGAAATTGCAATCGGATCATAGCCCAAGACATTTTTGGCTTTCTTGTCGCGGAAGATTTTGGTAAGTTTTGTTAGATTTTCATCCAAAATACATTTCACCAAGGCTTCCCGCAGATTATTTGCCGCCACCATCTTTGCTTTCTGATCCTGTTTCGGATCACGAATTGCATAGATTGCTTTGCTCATTTCCTCAGCCATTTTCCAATATTCAACTGGTGTGGACATATTCTTTCGGTTGGTTCCGGATACTTTATCATACTCTTCATACACATAGTTCATCATCAGGTCTGCCAATTCTCCATTTTCGACACTGACAGAAATACCATGTTCTTCTGCCACTTTCAAGAAGGTATCCTGCATCTTCCGTGCAATCTTTGCCTGTTCCACACGAGCACGCACCATAGATTCCCCATCAATGACATTATCCAGATAATTTAAAGCATCACTGGACTTGCTGCTTGGCATACTGGAATCCGAATACGGGACAGTCTGTCCTTTTTTCTTATTGTAATGCTGTTGTGGCAATTTCTTATGAAGTCCTGCTGCCATTGGCACAATGGTATCCAGCTTATTCACAATTGGCATTTCACCGGAAATGATGGTAATGCTGTTTCCCGGCGACTGGCCTGCAAGGAACAGGAAGTCATTGGCAGTAAGTGCCGTTGTTTCATTATGCTCTCCTGAGAAGTTGACAACTGGTTCCGCTGTCGTAATTACATCCGAGAGTTTTCGGGACACCGATTTACTTTTTACTCGGAATTCATGCATCGTTCCACTCATTCGTACCAATTCGTTGATTAACGCTTCGTCATTGGACTTTAAGAACACCGTATTGGCGGAGTTGGAACGGATGACCTTTTCCACTTCCTCGGAATAAATTGCCCGAAGCTGCTGGAAGGACTGCAGTACAAAGGTAAGCTGTACATTCTGTCCCAAAGCAATGGAAGTTGCGGTATCAATATTTGGAATTCCTTGGTCACCACTTCGGATATTACCAAACTCCTCCAACATAAACCGTGTGCCTACGATTGGTTTTCGGCTGGTCTTTGTTGCATAAGACATGGAATAAATTTCATCCAGTATCTGCTTAATCATAATCAGAATATGACGCTGATATACCTGCAGATGTGGTGGTGTTACGGCAAAGATACATTTTGGCCGTTCCGTATAATACACCTGATTGGCTGTCAGAATCGGTACATCCTTCATCCGATAAGTCTGTCCCAAATAGTCAAACACATTGGTTGTAAAGGTAGAAACACTTACAGCCTGCTTCTTTACATCCCATTCTTCCAAGGTTCCGCCTGCCACGATTTTTTGTTTCGTAATCGGGTCAATGACATAGGAAATGGAATCAAAGGTTTTGTATCCTTTCGTAAATCGGAAGAAAAATTCTTTGACTATGGTACTGCCCGACGAAATACTTAGCTTGATATATACCAGTTCTTGATCAAAAATTCCTTCGAAGTAACCCCATGTCCAACCGGACGGCGGAATTTTTTCATGATGCATAAAGGCTTCGCCCTCATAAGGTTCCTTGAAATGAGAATCCTTATAAATGCTCCACGTTGCCAGCTCATCGGTGATTCGAAACTTCTTCACAAACGCATCATCAAAATGAACACCAATACGTCTTGGGAAACCAAGTCCTGTAATATCAAAGGAATCCGAAAGTCCACCAGACATCAAAGCAATCGCCGTATCATCCGCATAGACAGAAAGTCCTGTCAACAGCGTCGCATAGATACCAGCAATGGTCTGTGGGGCGCTGGCTACCTGTTTGATGGCATTGTTGGCCGTAATCGCTTTGGACCGTAAATCGTTGGTTGGCAGCATTGCCATTGCATCAAACATCAAAGTCAGCAAATCTTTTTCGGTGACTGCCGGATCATCTGGATTGACATTGATAAACGTTTCGTCCTTACTCACCTTTGCTGCCAGTTCTCCAATCAACCGATAAATGTTGAATAACGTTACCTTACTGTAAATTTTATCAATTTCTGCATCGATGATTTCCTGTGGAACATTATCCCGGTGTCCCACATACCGTAAATATTTTTCCTGCTCAATGTAATAGTCCATGACCATGTAAACGGCTCGGCGGAACATATTACCGGCAGCCGGATTCCAGATTTCTCCGTTATCCGGGAATAAGGTATCAATGATACTGTCGATGATAGCCACACCCTTTGTCGGGTCATTTCGACGGAACTGCTGTACCGCATTGATCAGCGGATTAAACACATTCGTAAGATGTGGGTGCATCAAATTAAATTGTATCACATCCATGCCACGGACAGTGGCCGGATAATAGAACTTGGCAAGAAGTTCTCCTTTCGGGTCTGTAGAAAACAAATTCCACTTTTCTTTCTCTCTTGTCCAAAGGTCTATTGACGGTTCTATGAACGTCTGACCCTTACCGCCTCGGGTGATAGCAATCAAAATGGTATTTACCGGGCGGGAATCATAAAAATAGACACCGGCTGGCCGCTGGGTGTCCGTTTCCAATGGATAGAATTCCCCATTGATATAGTCTGCCAATGTGTCATAGGCTTTTCGTCCAAAAGCCCCTTTTCGTGCGTTTCCATGTTTCGCTTCCTTCTTTGAGTTTTTCTCATTGAACGCATACTGTGTTGCATCATACCATTTCTGGAAATCCATCGGCACATTGCTGAACTTGTAAAGTTCCATCCCAAAGTCCTTATCAAACATGTCCATCTTTTTGGTGATGACCTTTCCATTGGCATCTCTTGCAACTTGTCCTTCCGCGTTCGGATCAAGCTGTGGCATATCAATCTTTTTAATCCCTTTGTTGGAGATCATCATATGACCAACAATGGAAGATACATGCCCGTCAAAGCCAAGCCCCGCATCCGGCGCCGCATCAAATTCTGCGATGATATGGTCCGGTGTCCGCACGTACGCATCGTTGGTGTACTCCTCGATATCTTCGGAGAGGAACATCGCATTGTTGTTTGCCCACCACGCATGCATGATATGCATGATATAAGCACCCGCCAGCGGTACGACAATGACCGAAAGCCCCAACATGATTTTGGTTGCCCCATACATCTTCCAGAACCCGCCTTTTGCAATGTAGGCGAACATCGTCTGAAACAGCCACCATAGTACCAAGGTACCGGCGATGGTTGCAAGCACAGCCGGAACTTTATAATACCATTCGGGAGAAGCCTGTGTTTTTGTCTTCTTCTTAATGGGCTGTTTCAAATCCCGGCGACCGGCATTGGCATTCTGTTGTGTCTTTTGATAAAAGGCTTTCTGCCTCTGTCGTTCTTGATTACTTTTTCGCATATGTTTCTTTTTTTCTCCTTTCTTTCAGAATACCTTTATTTTACCATACATGAGATGATTGAGAAAGACGGTCTAAACAGAAAAAGAACTGCAGAAATTTGCAGTTCTTACTATGGATTTCATATTTTCAGTAATCTCTTAGCTGTAACAATATCATTTGTATAAACAATAGGAGAATCTCGCCTTACAGATACATCATTTACAAAATCAACGATATTTTTTGGAACATCATGATATTCTTTTACACCACAATATTCATCAAATTGACTTTGTTTTGTCATAACCATACAACAAGTTGATGCAATGGGACAAAACCATACAAGTGGCTGTTGTCCAACATTGATTGTAAAAATGGGCGTTATTGAATTTAATATAAATGGATATGTTTTTGATGTGTACCAAAGATTTATGTCATAATATTGCAATCTTTGACATAAATCTATCACAATCGTATTATCTTTATTATATTTAATAGCAAACAATAAAAATCGAGCCATATCTTCTAGTGATACGGGCATCTTTATTTTATTTTTAATTATAATAGTTGTTATATATTCTTCATATAATTTTATCATATCAGGCATTCGTAGCAATTGAAATGTTAAAAACAAATATAACCATATAGTCTCATCTTTAATTAAAGTCTGTTTCGCAATCAATTTTTTCAGAATAATTGCCCATTGGTCTTCAAATCTTCCGAGCATATCTTCCAAATAATTTTCTGGTAAAATCTCTCGACATTCATAAAGTGATTTTTTAACACATTCATGTTTAATCTGCGGTGTACGTAAAGTCCTTTTTTCTAAATCAATTCGGAAAATACATCCATTACGTATTGGAATAGGCATTTGGTCAGCAAAGTTTTTTAATAAAAATCTAGGAATATAATGTTGTTTCTTTTTCTTTGACATACACACACCTTCTTTCATATTCATTTCATCATATCTACACATTCCATTTTCTAAACAATCGCCGGCAAGGTTTCTGTCCAATACCCATACATCTGTGGAGCACATACTTTCAAATCGTCCGGTGTCGTTACATACTTCCAAAAGCTATCCGCATAAAATCCCATTCGGTCCCAGTAAAAATCCACCCCAAAATAAGAACAGTAGCTGGGCTTGTTTTACGGTATGCTGTGTCTGTACAATGGAATCAGACAACATTGCAATCACCGTATATTCTGGTTCTTCCTGTTCTGTTGTGCATACCACATCTGTTGTTGTGATATGACGACAGCCGGTCAAACAGAAAAGCAATGAACCTATCAGCAGAAAAAGCCGCATCCGACTTTGCATGATGCATCATCCTTTCTCAGCAAAAAAATAAGACATACAAAAAGGCAGACCCATAATCGTTGTCTGCCTTTTCATTCCGTGTGCTGTATCATCACGTGCCCTGTGAGATAGAAAGGAGGTTCTCATGCCCGAACCGCCTTTATTATAGCACAGCTTCCCATTGGATACAAGATACGATTAACCCTTATACGTTGCATTGCCAAAGGCTAAAATTGCTAAAAAGACAAGAGGCAGTACGGCTGTTCCAATCGCAAAACCGTCACTTTTCCCAAATTGTTTTGCCAATTTCCAATGCGTGATCATAAAACCAACCATAACTACCCATGAGAACACATCAAACAACAGTGGTGTAAAAATGATCAAAAACAGCCATCCAATGCCCCATGTCAGTTTACAAAGACAATAGACATTATAAAAGGGAATGATTGCTTTCCAACCCGGAATACCTGCTTTCGCAAACACCCTCCACATACAAACCATACTGAAGATTCCCAGTGCCAGTACCACCAACAGCCAGACAATCAAAATCCCACCAATCATACCTACAATCGAGGCATCCTGATACAAGGTTGCTTCATATTCCATATCGTTCGTTCCTTTCTTATGTTAATAATAGTAATAACCCGAGTCCACCACAGAACCAAGGACACCCAAAATTACGGTGAAGAATAACACCCAGACAATCAATCCCACCACAAATGAGATTACCATCCAAATCAACGAGGCTCTGGAATAATTGGTCAGCACTTCTTTTCCCGGTTTTGGTTCTCCAATGGCCCAAATCAACAGCATCACAAGATTCACAATCGGAATCGACAGCAATAAGTGAACCAACAGCCAGTTACCAATGCTGAAATTCGGAATGGGATCTGTCGTCACGGGCGGAACCGCAGATTGACCAGCCAAAAATGGACCGTTGGTTTCCGTCTGTGTATAATCAGAACTTCGCAGAGAATCATCCGTTTGCTCCGCTGTCTTTGCATCTGACGGGGCGGAACCTTTTGTTTCGCCCCCTGTATCCTGTAAATACATACCCTCTTCTCCTTTCTTTTGTATTTCTATTCCAAATGATACCAGTTTTTGTCCATCCTTGCAATTGCCTCTACCGGATCAAAGACGACGAATTTGCTAAACCTGCCAAGTCCTCATCCGTCAACGTTAAATCTGCATCCTGACTCATTGTTTCTGAAGAAACTGGCTCAAAGATATAGTCATTTGATGAATGATCAAAGGAAGCCATTACATAAGTATCATCATACTCATCATCGGCATCTGGATACCATGCAAAAGGCTGTTGTTCAAACCCTTCCCCAATACCATCGGAATTCTGGCCGGATACCCACTCCGAAATCCTTGCCAATTCCGCATCGGTCAAAGAACGATTCGTTTCCAGTTCCACATAGCCACAATCTGAATCCGTTAAAACCCACTGAATGGATGTTACATCGGCTGCCAAATCCGGATAACGTTCCTTCAGGATTTCCGTCATATCATCTTTGGATAGATATGCCTGCGCTTCGGCCACATCCAAGACATCGGTTGTCAAGGAAAAGGACGTCTGATAACGCATTGGCTGTGTGGCTGCTTCCTTCGGCATCGATGCCAGATAATCATCCATTGTCATTTGATCATAGGATCCCTGTGTTGTCTGTGTAACCGGTTCGACCGTCGATTGTTCGGATTCCACTCGTTCCATTGATGGTTCTGCAGTCATTCGAAGACGACCATTGGTCTGTGCAAACACATCCGCAGACAATGGAGTCTGCACATATGGACATTCCTGCAATGCCGATGCCATTGCTCCTTCCTGAATATGCGTAATATAGGAATCCACCACCGATAAAGCATCCGAAGACAGCGGGGTATTTGATGTGATAGAAACAACACCCTCCCGTGTGGTTGGAAACTGATAGGACACCTGTTGAATATCCCCTTTGCCATCCACATTCCAAAAGTCCAGTTCATTTTTCACCATGGTTGTTAAGAAGGAAGACGTATCCGACTGTTGATCCTGTTCTTGCAGCCATTGATGCAGTTGTGCCCGATCAGTAATCCGACAATCTTCCGATAATGCAATCGGCTTCTCATAAACATAACAATCTGCAGTTTTCAGATCGGATGCAATCTCCTGTTTCTGTGGCCGGTCGGCCTCTAATTGTTCAATATCCAGTGGGAAACGATAGGACACATTGTTAAAATGTCCATTGCTAAAGTCAATCATCGTTCCCGTTATGTTCATTTCCTGTGTAATTGGATGTTGTTCCAGAAACTTTCGTGCCACATATCCAAGTTGTTTTTCGTCGCCCGAAGTGGTAGCCGCATACACCGCAACGGCATTGGCATCATATGGATTCTCCGGTTCCGGACGAAGATGAAACTGCATATCATAGGTCCATTTTGTTCCGTCTCGTTCCACTTCTCCTCGCTCAAGCTGCATAGGATCTACTGTATGATGTGTCACACCAACAACTCGCAATTCCGGAATTGTCAACATCGAATAATGATGAATCAGACTATAATACTGCTTGTCCGTCATCTGATAATGCTGGTCATCCCGAATACGATGTGCCATATTGCCAACAGGATGTTTCCTCCAGTTTCCTTCTGCATCCATATTCAAACTCCGTTGATCCGGATAATTACAAATCCGATCAATCAATTCTCGTTTTGGTAATTGTTCCAATTCCTCACGTTTTGCTAGTACCATTTGTTTTCTTTGATTCATTCCAACCTGCTCCTTTCACGTTCTTTTCCTTATTTTAGCATAAATGTCCGTTCACTTGTATTGCCTGTCCGCCAAAAAAAATGGACTTCACAAGGAAGTCCATTTTCTTAATTTCCAAATAACTGCTGCCAAAGACTTGCTAATGCATCATCCGACAAACTATTGCCAAGGCCATGTTGTTTGACATACTCCCGCAACTGGGCTAACTTCGCTTTATTCAACGATAAGGAATAGTCCGCAGATTCATCAAAGGCATCCTGTAGTACCGCTTGATAGTCTCCGGATCGCCATGCACTGTCTGGTGCAAGACCTCCATAGGTTTCGGATACCTGTTCATCGGCATAGGCTTCTCCAATAGACCGGAAATAGGTAATCAGTTCGGGTGGTAACGGTTCTTCCTGTGAGATATACACATTGATGTTTAAGTACGATTTATTATTACCCGTATCCACCACTTCATAACGGGTACTGATGACACTATCATCGGTCACCGACCGAAACTCTTCCGGATCATATCCCACCACATCGGTCTGCAGTTGCTGTCCGCTTTCTCGGTCTTTTACGACTACAGTAGAAAGCAATTCCTCTTTGGTGATATCTCCCCGCTGTGCTTCTTCCACCGTAAAATAACGATCCGGATAGGATTCTACGATAAATTGAGGATGGTCATCCCAAATTGCATATAAGGTAATGATATCGCCATCTTTACTGGTCAGATTGAGTATTTTTGCCTGATCCTTCAAACTCGGTTCAAGAGCCGTTGCAATGGTACTCCAGCCTTTAAACAGAGATGTTTTCGTAAGAGCACTTCCCCCTTCATCTTCGGCTGGCACCCGGGTCGTCTTTTGATATTGATTTGCCGGTAAATTGATGGCCTGATCATAGGTGACCGTAATGGAAGGCATGGATCCTGTAACCGTACCTGCTCCGTTTTCCGGATTCGGTTTAAATATAATGGTATAGGAAATCGGTTTCCACTTTGCATAGACCGTCAAGTCCCCTTTACAAATCGTTTGTGAGGTAACCTGTGTTCCACCGTTTCGCTCTGTGTACCAGCCTTGAAAGGTGTATCCGGGTTTGCTGGCTGTTGCCATTGGTCCCCATGGACTATCATACTTCGCCGTTTGAGACGTTTTGGACAAGAGTACATCGGAATTCCCTGTATTCGTAGACTCTGCATTCTTTTCATACGTCAGTCGATAGGTATTGGCTCGCCATGTTGCCGTAATGGTAGCATTCGAATAATACTGACTCTGAATCGCCGGTGACCATCCGGTAAAGGTATAACCCGTTTTCGTTGGCGTTGTTGGTGTGGAAACACTTCCACCAAATGCAACGGTCTGTTTTGAAAGTGTAGAACCGTCACTGACAAACTTAATGGTTGGGTTCTTTGCCCATAATGCATACACCGTTGTTTTTGCATTTTTCGTGGTCACACTAGTCACGATCGAATTCCGTACTTGGTCATACGCCGCTTTGGATGTAACCGGAGACCGTTTCGAAGTTGTCCAACCCAAAAAGGTATAACCCTCGCGTGTCGGTTTGACCGATGTCAAAGTAGACAAGGAAACGGAATGTCCGGAACGAAAATAGCCTCGGTAATCATTTGCTTTTGGATTAAACCCAATATCCGTTCCACCATTGGAATCAAAGTCAATTGGATATGCTTTGGTAAATACGATATCATCCAATAAGTTTCCACTTCGTCCCGTAGATCCGGCCGTACCGGCTCGAAACGTAAATCGAATGGTCTTTTTTCCAGTGCCCGGAACAATATAACGGCCTTCATATGTTTCCCACGGTGCAAACGTGGTATTATTCGGCTTTGTGGTTTTGATAACGGTCATGGTTTCACCCACTCGGTCACCACTCCCATTGTTACTGGTTCGCGTCGCCATCTGAATGCTTTCTTGACCCGGCGGTCCAATTTTTACCGACATCGTGTCTCCACCGTCATAACTAGCACCTCGTGGCGCATGCTTCAAAGACCAGTATAAAATGGAGTCCCCATCCGCTTGGATATCCTGATAAATGGCACAATTTGCATTTTCTGCGACCATTTCCGCATAGACTTGTCCATCTTTACTGCGCTGCATTTCAATAACACCTGCCGGAAATTTATCCGTAGCCGGTTGATCTGATTTCCAACCAAACGACGTTTGATTAAAACCTGCAATGGACCATCCTTCCGGATGCTGGTCTGTATATTGCTTCCCATTGACCACATAAACCCAGTCCGCTTCCTTGTGCGAAATTCCCTCACCCTGTGACCAATTCAGGTTCGATGGATAGGAAAAATTCCCGTTCACAATATGATCGGGTAAGGATGCAGCAGAAACCGTCATCGCTCCGGTTCCACTCAAACAAAGAGCCGCTAACAGTGCCACCCCGAGACGCCGCCCTTGTTTTCGTCGTTTCACACACATCACTCCTTTCTTATTTCTAACAAGATTGATTCCAAGACAGCACATCCTGTCTTTTTTATTATAACAAAAGGGGACTCTTTTTTCCAGAGCCTGTCTGGTTTGACCCTCTGGTGAGACAGAAACCTTCTATGCTATAATAGCAACAGAGAAGGAGGGTGTCCCATGAGTAAACAAGCACGCTTAAATGTTACGGTATTGCCAAGTACCAAGGAACGACTGTTACGATACTGTGCCGAACATGAGGGTCTCAATCAAGGAGATGTAGTCGACGCAGCTTTGAAAAATTTCTTTGAACAACTCGACCGCCAACATTCTGCACCGGATCTGGTCTTAGACCGTATCAATCAGTTGACCCTGTCTATGATGCACTTAAATCAGACCGTCGGCGAAATTCGAGACAAAGTCATTGGTTTTGAGGAGTAAATACGAGAACAAGGAAAGAGAGGAATACATATGGATGAAAATGAAACCTTAAACTTAGAAGATTTATTGGGAGATGTGACGCCATCCTTTGTCACACCCCATCTGTCGGAACTGTCAACCATAAATAGCAAAGTACGACCAAAAAAGATTGCGGAATACATCATTCGTGGCATGGCCGGGTCTTTAAAACATCCGGTACGAAAAGAATTATTACATGAAGGAGAAATCCATACCATTCACTATGTCAATGTGGAACCGTTATGTACCGGCTCATGGGCCATGTTATCCCTGATGCTGTTACAGTTATCCTATGGGGAACAAAGCACCTTAATCGATGCCTTTTATCCATCCAATCTACAGCTTTGTGCCAAAGCCTTTGCCATTGTCTTTACACCAGAACTCAAAAGCCAGCCTACCATCATCAAGCAGGATGAACAAATTCTACAGGGAATTGAAAGTGCCAATGCGGGGATTGCGATGATTCTTTCCGTACTCAAACACATCGGAACCATTCCCCATGCGGATGAGATCAACAAGAACCGACAGGCAATGCAGAAACTGGTACAGACCAATCAGATTCGAGAGAAATATCGAACCCAATACGGACGGTCTCAAGATGCATCCAAACATCAGGATACCATGAGCAGATAAAAAAATACGACAATCCATACGATTGTCGTATTTTTTTTGATTATTAAAAAAGGAATGAGAGACGGGGAAACTTGTAAGAGGGAGGAAAAAATAAAAAACTGCTCTTTATTTTTATGCTACATTGTGATGTCAAAGACACTCTGAAACGCCGATTTCTCACGTTGTAATACCAAGTTTCCCCTACTTCTGTATCTTAGCAGAACTCCCTCCGAAAAACAAGACCCTCTATAGGTTCCCCCCCTTATCGTGTTCTTCGATTGGTAAACCGATAATTTTGATCAACCGGAAGTTGTTTGATCTGTTCCCTTGTCATACGAGTCTGTCCATCCAAATACCAATAGCCGTCAAAGTTTACGGTTGGATTCTTTGGAACCAGCATCTGATGACCTTCGGTTAAGATATATTTCTTATACATGGCAGACACACCCTGTGAATCAATGATTTCAAAAGATATGATATGTGTTCCAATTGCCGCCACATCATATTCTTCTAATAAGACGGTTCGTTCCGCAGTCACGGTCGATACATGATCTTTTGCATCCAATTTCCCATCCCGATTGATATCAACAAAGGAATCTCGTTCATCAATGGTTCCATCCCCATTGGTATCCTGATGTCTTGTCATATAATGAGCGGTCACTTTTACGGATAACAAGCCTCTGGTTCGATCGATAGCATTGACCGTTACATCCAATTCACAGTTATCATCCAAACGAAGTGCCAGTCCCTCCAGAACATCTGCGACCAGTTCATCATCCGTTCGAATGGGATAATCCCCTTCCAAACTTGTTTCCAAGGATGACTCCAAGGCCTGCTGCAAATTGTCCTGCAAATTTACAGAACGCGTATGACCGGAAACCATCTGGAGTACCGCAAAGATGGTCATAATGACGATCGCCAGTCCGGATACGCCAAATGCCGTTGTTTTCATTGTTTCATAGCCCCTTTCTTATGAGTGTGGAGATTCCATATCCACGGCGACCGAAATTTGATACGTAGCTTCCACATTATCAAAATCCATCACACGCATTGTTACGAGATAGGTATCCGCTTCCGGAAATCGCAGCATCTGGGCATCTCGATTCCAAACGGTATCTTTCACTTCTACACCGCCAGACGTTTTAATCGACGAAATCTCCACCACCCCGGTTTTTGCATTGCCAGCCGCATCCTTCCATACCTTTTCATTGGATATCCATGTACGTCCATCATGATCCGTCAACAGGAACAAATCGGTCACCGAAATGAACTGTTTTTCGACCGCATGTTTCTTTGTTTTTACCGTTGGTTTGTTTCGTTTTGCATGCTCATTCAGTGCACTTCCATTGGCTTGCGTACCCCAGTCTACCACACGCCGGTCAAAGGGTTTCTCGACCTGATCACCAACCGTTCCTAAAAACGTACCATCCTCACTGGGCCATGCAAAAAAGAGCATGACCAAGAGAAAGAAGCCACAAAAGCTCACCAAAATCGCACCCCCATATTGCTTTACAATCTCTTGCATGATTTGTCATCCTTTCCTATGGCAACAAGCTATCCAAGGTCTGAAACATGTATTCGCCCAAAGTGATAATGCCATCATTCCCGTTGGTATTAAATAATAAAAACGTTGTAATACCAATGAGTGCAACCGCAGCCAATGCTGCCAGCAGTCCCTGTCCGCCAATTTCTAAAATCTCTTCCATATAAAATCCCTCCTATCCAACAAAATAAGTCATAGCTGCCATAAAAAGGCCAAGAACACCCACATATCCGGCACCAATCAGCAGATAAATTACCGCCATTCCCAGTTCATCCATTAACGTTTCCATAACAAAAACACTCCTTTCTTATCGTGCATATGCCGTTAAGGTATGATTCGTTTTTTGGTCTAAAAAGTCTAAGGCATAATCATAATCCATGGACAGCTTTGCCATATAGACCGCATGCGTGTCACCCACCGCAGACGGACTGTTCACGACCCGATACGGCTGTCCATAGTAGAGGATTGGATTCCCATCGGCATCCCGTTCATACAATTCCATTTTCACATTTCGATAGCCATCCGCATCCGCCTGTTCAAAAATTGCTTCCAAAACCTGATCTGAAAAATTACTATGCTCTACTTCAGTCACATACGCCTGCATCGTGGCATCTGCATTTTGAGCATCAATTGAAGTTGAAATGACCGAAGAACTACCAATCATCATCACCGCTACAAAAAAGACTCCCAACATTGCTTCAAATATTTCTTTCATCCATCCATCACCCCTTTCTACTTGGCATAACCTAGTAAGGTATGGTCAATGACCGTATTCAGGAATGGAAAGGAATACGGAAATGTCAATTCCATGCGAACCATATAGGTCTTTCCCTTGGGACTGGGTAATTCTTCTGCTTTGTGAATGCGGTCTGACACAAAGGATTCACCGGTGAGACCATTGGTTTCCTGATACAATTGCAAGACCACTTGATACCCATGTTTCTCGGCATCCTCAAAGACCTTGCGAAGCGTATGTTCTGCAAAATCACTGTCTTCCATTTCCCGAATATATTGTGTTTTGTGCAGGTCAGCCACCCGGGCATTCATGGCTGCGGTCAAACTTGTGACCGAACAGCCAATCAACAAAAACAGAAAAAAGGTGCCCAAATAGGTTTGTATGATTGTTTTCACGGCTTACACCCCCATATTTGACATAAACGCTAATAAAAAGCAGGTCATATCCGTCATCAAGACCACACTACCAACCAATACCGGTAAGAGAAATAAGGTATAAAGGCTGGCCATGGAATCATCATTGGCCATATCTTCCGCACGGTCCAAAATGATATTGTTTCGACGGACAATATTCGCAATCTGTGTCTGTGCGTCGCCGCCGCTTCCAATGGATAAGGAATACAAGGTTTGCATGGAAGTGGTAATCTCCGGCAATCCAAAGGCAGCAAAAAAGTTAAGAAATGGTTCCCGGTCATGAGGTCGTTCCAGTAAGGCTTCTCGCAATTTTTGCAATTCCGGTTTTAGAATCGGCAATGCGGTATCCACCGTTTGGAAAATTGCCACTTGTACATTTTCCGTCTGCAACAGTAAGGCCAATTCCATCATCCACTGAGGAAATGCGATTGTGATTTCCCGTTTCAAACGTCGATGCAGTAAGGCATGTCCCCACATATGCTGTGTCATCATCAGCGGAATCAAGATCAATCCAACTAATGCAACCCATTTATTATGGAAACCAAACCAGGAAATCAAAACCACAAGTACCGGTGCCATCGTAAAAATCAACGAGGTTTTGAACTCTTTTCGCGGATCATATTTAAAAAAACGATAGTAATCTCTGGTCACCACTTCTTCGGATCGTTCCTTCTTTGGTGTGATCAGGTTTGAACACAGTTTGGTATCGCCTTTCAGATAAATGGCTACCATACTAACCACGCAGAACACATTGACAAGTCGAACCACAAACATCGATGAAATATCGACATCGGAAGGTAAGATATACAGCATGGCCATACAAAGCAGGGTAGAACAAGCACAACTTCCCAAAATTTCCTGTTTCTTTTTCTTCCGCTTATCCTGCAGCTTATGCATTCGATTTTCCCACATGACTCGATTTTCCAGTAACAGTTTTGTAGATGAGGAAAAGTCACCACCAATCTGTTCTACTTTTAACAGGAATCGATGCAGACTTTTTACCTGCTGATTGGGATAACGGGTCTCAATCAACTGAAGTGCCTGCTCTTCCACATTCGCCGTCTCATCCGTAATGGAAGAGGTGGAGATCAGCGTAATCGCCTCTTGGATGATATTCTGCATGGCTCCTTTTGGGAAGAGTTCCCGTACATCCGATAATGCGGTTAAAATTTTATGCGAATTTTCAAATGCATACAGCATTTGCTCAATATACACATTGACATCTGAAAATCGCTGCCCTTCATATTTATTCTTATAAATATTTCGAACGACCGTTGGTGCAAACAAGACTCCCGCTAACAGGATGGGAATCTGCCAGACCACAGGTAATCGGAACAAATAGCCAAGCAAAATCATAATACCCACAATCATCCCATAGACCATCAAAATCTGTGCATTTCCAAAGGAATATCCCAAGGTTCCAATTTCTTTTTTCAAGTTCCAAGGCATTGCATAATACAGAAAACTTCGTTTCTCTTTCACTTTTTTTGATTTTGATTGCTTCTGTTTCGCTGGTTTTTTAGTTGTTACTTTCTTAGTTGCTGGTTTTTTCTTAGTCACTGGTTGTTTCTGAGTCACTGTCTGCTTCTTACCTTTTACGGTAGAAGACGGTGAGGATACACCCGAGGAAGTCCTCGGTGCACCCGATGTCGTTAGTTTCATGAATGATCCCCCTTCCTTTCAGCAAATTTTAAGGTACCAAGTGGCAATGGTTTTCGTTTCTGCGGTCTGATGGGTTTTGGTTTCGATGTCTGCGCCACCTCAGCCTGTGGTCTTACAGGTTTCGGTTTCGACGGCTGTTTTACCTCTGCTTTTGGGATCACGGGCATCGCTTTCTCTACTACAGTAGCGGTCGATTCCAAAATGGAAGGTTTCGGCTTTAACGGTACCGCTTCTGTCGTCGTCATTGGGGTATAGAAGAACACATCTCCAATTAGCGAATCAATGACCTCACATTCGAATGGTTTTTCAATCCCCATCCATGACAATTTAAACGCAATATCCGGTGGCAGCCAATCCGAAATCATCTCCCCATTTTTCACCAGCATCGTCACTTTGTTCTGTCGATGTTCATCTCGATAGAAAAAGCCCATTTGATCAATATAACGTCGTGCCGTTCCATCTGGCATTGCCTTCCTTCGAACCAAGAACACCACATTGACGAAGTCATAAATATCGTTTTCCAATCGGTCTGCATCTTCTCGAGTACCCATCATATTCAACAGACGAGACGCAATTTTTCGAATATCATCGGTATGAATGGTGGTCACACCATTGACACCCGTTGACCATGCTTCAATCAAATATTTTGCTTCCACGGAACGGGCTTCGGATAACATGATCCATTTTGGGTTCTGCCGCAAACAAGTCTTGATTGCTTTTGCATAGGAAAACTGTGGATTTACGCGCATCTCCACACAATCGTGGGTTGGATTGATCGTATGATAATGCCATTCCGGCGAGTCTTCAATGGTAATGACACGTTGGTCATCCGGAATGAACTGGGTGAAGAATTTTGCAGACTCAGTTTTTCCGGCTCCCGGTTCTCCGCCGACAACCATATTCATTTTTGACATAATACAATTGGTCAACAGATTCAAAATTGGACGAGGCATATAAGAGGATTCCACAATACTTTTCGCCGTCATTCGTACTTTTGGTAACGATTTTCGTAAGCAGACACTCCGTCCCGAAACTGCAGCGCTTTCATGCAAAATAGAAATACGCAAGGTTTTCGTCTCGGCCTCCAATAAGTTTTCATTTCGATTGAATTCCTTACTAACCTGATTGGATACACGTTGTGAAAAGGCTTCAATAAAGTCCGTCGTAATCCCATGATTTTCAATTTTTGTTCGTCTGTTTTGTGAATCGGTAATCCAAAGATCGGTCCCATTGAAATCCACATCCGTAATCTCATCATTTTGAATATAATCCCAAAATGGTCCAAAATATTTTGGGTCTAACGACAAAAGATCATCCTTTTGTCCGATTCCGTTTTTCTGATTCATCCTACTAATTCCTTTCTAATGTATGTAGTAAATGGAAGGAAACAGAAAGAAGACAGAAACAGAAACTTTCGCTTCCGCTTCTGTCTTCTTTCTTCATTCTTGATCGTCGGCCTTTGTTTATGGTGTTGGTGGTGTCCAGCCCGATAAAGCTCCATTTGCCTTCTCAAAGAAGGACGTCAATAAGTCTTTAAACTGTGACATAACAGCACCGCCTGCATCCGTGCTAAGTAACAGAGCAAAGATAGCAATCAGGGCGATGACAACCAATACAATGATAATTGGAGTGGAATACTGTTTAAAAATCTCTTCCAATGGGGTTCACCTCTTTTCTTCATGATCGGTATTTGGACAAAGCAACTGTTCTCACAAACAGGTTGTCCACTACTATTTATTATACCGAGATCACAAAAAAAAACAAGATGGTGTAGACGGACACCTAGACATGGAAAAAAGCAATCACACATGGTCATTGCTTCTCGGATAAAAAAGACGGCAGGCCCGAAGGTCACTGCCGTACGTTCTGTTTTGAGTTGTAGGAACAAACTCCTTAAACCATCCTCTGGTTCTTCACTTGCTGCCTTTGGGCAGACGGTCACGGATGCAATGTTCCTACATAACTGCTGTTTTTGCGTGCACACAAAAACGAATGTTTCCGTTCATCCTTTTGTCGATGAACGTGTCCGAAATACTCCATCAACGATGGGGAATTTCCAGACTTCCCTTATGTCAATACTCCCCGGAGTAATACCTGAAAGACCGATTTCGACCGGTCACTGTCATGAATGAAACAAGACCGAATGTAATACCGTCTACGGCACATCCCTATTGCCATTCAATACATTAACTATACCAGATTGTTCCAAACTTGTAAAGACCAAATTTGACAATTATTCCAAATCTAACAATTATTCCCTAATCGGTGTATTGGGTATTCCTTCCACATCTTCTAACAATTGCTCCAAGTCTTCATCAGAAACTTCGCCTCGAAGTGCTTGTTCTCGTTCCTGTTCTTCCAGCAATCGCAGATACTTATCCACAAAGGCTGTATCCTGTTCGGTAGGTACGAATTCCGTCGATACGTCGTCTGGCAGCAGCTTTGATGTTAAGAATCGTTGGGTGGGAACTACCGACAAATCTTTGGTACTCTCTAAATAGCGATTCAGATGATAGGTCAAGCGGTTTAATGAGCTTTCCTTTAACATTCCCCGTTCTTCCTTCCCATGCTTTCGTAAGAATACCGTTCCTCGTTCATAAACAACCGCATGTACATGCAAATGTAAGGTGTCCGACTGGATCGCTGCCACCATATTGCCATTATAATAGCCATCGTTCTCCAACATCGCCGAAATCCCAGCCTGCACGGCATGCCGCAGCCGCACATCATCATAATTGTACCGATAGGAACCTCGATCCAAAAACGACATTCCATCTGGAACAATCCCTTGTTCAATCAAATAGTCGGGCGCGAAGGAGATGACCAACTGTTCGATGGCTCGATTCCCTTCTTCAAACAGGGTTTGCACTTCGGCTGCCAAATCCAAAGTTTCCTGCCGGCTGATTGCGGTGCTGTGGATGGTAAAAGCAACACCATCTCCTTGTTCCATGGGACGATCGACGGGCGGAAGATAAGCGGTACATGGATCTGTGGCCGCATCTCTTGCTACATAATCGGAAATAAACTGTCCCACCTGTTTTCCCCTGCTTCCATTGATATTAAATTGTGTTTTGACAACCACCGATTGTGTTCGTTTTGGTATTTTCCCCATTTACTACCGCTCCTTTCTGTCCTATTCAAAGTCTTGTATGTTATTCTAAAATTCCTTTCGTCAATGCGTATTTCGTAATCCAAACTTTCATTTTTTTTCGATATCTCCACTTAAAACTTCACATCAAACGAACCATCTGAGAAACACTCGGATGGTTCGTAGTCCTGATCAAATTATACTTTATGTTCATCGAAGAGTTTACAAAACAGCTTCTTTGCCAGATCAATTCGAAACTCCGGACTTACATTACTTTGCAATGCCCGATTCACCACAGTAGTCGCAAGTGGTTTGGAAACCCCAAGTTTTAAATGGACAAAATCACTGACAGCCCCAAGGCTATCGAAGGCTTGAGACTTTAAGATTGTAGACCGTTCATCTTCTACAGGTTCCATCGGCGAAGGCTCCGGTGCCTCCTCATAGGCAGCCGTGTCCTCATAGGTATCATAACTATCATAATTGTCATAAGCATCATAACTGTCATACCCACCTTCTTCAAAACCTCCATATGGGTCCTCCTCTTCCATGAACCCAGCATTCAAGTGGTCTTCCATCGGCTCTTCATATAACGGTTCTTCAATCGCAGGTTCTTCAACCACCGGTACTTGTTCCGTAACGTTCACTGGTACTTCCTCCCGCTCTTCCCCCATTTGCAATACCGTTCCACCACTGGTAATGGATTGCATCTGCTTCGACATTTCATCGGCTATGGATTCCGGGATATCCACCTGCTTCACAGGAGGTGTCAGATCTTTCACCAAGCGGGACAATTCACCGCTCCCCAGCTTTCTGCCCACAAATTTCGAATCCGTATAAATTCGTTTGGTCACCTGTAAGTCCAACAGTTCAAAGGCTTGATCAAACAATTTTTCCAAGGACGGAAACAGGATTAGTTTTGGAGCTTCCTGTAAATCGGAACGATAGGCATAAATGGTATGTTTCTGAATACCGATCAAGGCAAAACCAGACAATTGCTGTTCCACTTCCAAATTCAATTCAAATCCGATGATACCTTGCTTCTCCCGCAAATAAGACAAACTTTCTTCCACCAAAAGCCGTCGAAACAACGGCTCTTTGGCAGAAGGCGGTAATTCTTTAATCTGTGTCAACAATGGATTCATATGCACCTGCCCCCTTATTTTACCGTACTTGCAGTCGCTTCATTCAACTGAGACTGCAACTGATCTTTCCGGGCTTCACTGGCAGACAACTGTGCTTTTGTTGTATTCAATTCCTGTTCCAATGTTGTGGCCTGATTTTGGGCATCTGTGACCTGCTGTTTCAAGGAATCAATTTCTGCCTGTAAGGTTGCAATCTGTTCGTCTTTGGATCGTTCCTCTGCTCCTGCATCCACGGCAATCTCCTCGTCTTTTGACTGTTCCGTTTCCAGTCCGGTCGTTTCTTCCGCGTTTGCATCTTCTTTCTGTGCCTTTTCTTCCAATCGTTTCTGGTTGGCTTCGTCAAAGCCCTCCTCGTTGGCATCCAATACCTTCTGATACTCTTCATTCACGGTTTTGGCTGGTTTATAGTCCGCTCCTTTCATCGACTTTACCGACATCATACCTCGTACTCCTACGGCACAAAGACCAATACCTACGACAGCAGCCACGACAATCCCAATCAACATACCCTTTTTGATAGGTTTCTTTACTGGGACTTCCTCATCGAACGCCTCTGTCTCCGTAACAGACTCATCTGGGACCGGCGGTCCGTCTTCCATCCCTGCTGCTTCTTCCGACACAGCGTCCTCAGACATTACGTCCTCGGTATGTACCTCCTGTTTCTTTCGACCAAATTTTCGTTCCTTTTTTACTCGTTTCTCTTTTTTTTGTTTGACTGGTGTGTCTTCGTGCAACACACTTTCGGGGGTCAGTTTCATGTTACCCTCTCCTTTCTAAATTTGCGTACCGCATACAGAGCGTGGTGAAACTCTGATACCCGGCCTTTCATTTTCCTGTTTTTAGTTTCCACATTGCAACACCGATAAAGTCCTCTTCTGGCACAACACCTGCTTCTCGACTATCAAAACTACCGTCTCGATTATCACCCAACACATAATAGCAACCTTCTGGTACGGTAGTCGTGAAATTAACTTCTGCAAATTTCACCTTATTTTCTGCTGCCACATATGGTTCCTCATACATGTCATCGTTGATAAATAAGTGTCCATCCATCACGGTTACCCGGTCACCCGGTAATCCCACCACACGTTTGATAAAATACTGATCACCTTCTGCGAACACCGCAAGGTCAAAATGCTCCAACGGTTGATTGCTATCCAGCAACACCACCGAACCATTGGTCAAAGTGGGGGACATGGATTCCCCCGTTACCGTACAAACCGTCAAATCCATTGGCAAGATTGCCACCATGATACCGCCAATGAAAATGGTCAGCACGAATAGCACAGCGATACATCCCGCCAAGGGAAAAATCGATTCCTTTTTTGTTTCCATATTGGTTTTTGCACCTTCCTTTCCTGTTCCGTTACAAAGCGAATCCGCATCCATGGACTTTGGGCCGACCGCTGTTCCATCATCTGCATCAACAAACGCTTGTCCTCGTCACAGATTGGTTCCCCACTGCCCAGACCCCAACACCGAAGATCCGATGCAGACACCAGAAGGTAGTGCCGCTTCCAGTTACCGGGCATTTGTGTCACCCGGTCACCTACCGCTACCCGGACAAAATCTCCGGCACTCCAAAGGGTCAATTGCATGGAAGGATTCAGATACGGCTTGCTCACTTGCTTGACCGTCACCGGTCGACTTCGTTTCTGCCGACGTCGTCGTCTTTTGTACTTTCGACTCATACGTATCATCCTTTCTATCGTACCAGTGTATAGGCAGCAAGATTCTGAAAGGTTCCGTCTTCATCAATGGTATAGAACAGACCCACATGCCCGCTGCCAGAATTGCCATCGATGCGATTGGATACCCGGCACAATGCAAAGTAGGAACGCTTGTCACCATCTGTTTTGATTGTATAGCTGGTAGCCCCTTCGAAGGTCATATTCGTTGCTTCTACGGTTTCCTTTGGCAGTTCCGGGAAAAAGGATGTCAACAGACGATCCGTCTCTGCCACATGATGGGTGTCTTTCAACCAGTTTCGAATCTCCATATAGTCCTCATAAGAAGAATAGGACAACAGCTTCTCCATAAATTCACTGGCCAACGCATTATCTCGAAGGGTTCGATCTCCTTTGGCTGCTTCTGCATCTTCGGCTTCCTGTTTTTTATTGGTCTCCTGATACTCAGTCAAGGTATCCTGCAAGGATGCAATCTTTGCTTTTTGATCCGCAAGCGTTGTCTGTTTGGTATTCCATGTTTTTGCAAACCATACCCCAAATAGGATCAAGGCTACGACCAACACACCACAGAGAATTTGAATTTTCTTCAACACATTCTCATCCGGCTCCTTTGACGTAGATGCCGTTGATACGATCTGGTTTTCTGTTGGTTCCGATTTTTTTGGTTCTAATTTCATGAATTACTCCCCCTTTCCTTCGGTCATCGATTTTCGAAGCGCCTCTTGTGCATCTTTGACTTCATTGAGTTCTTCATCGGTCTGTTCCCGTACCTCACCAACATCCGCATCCTTAATCTTATCAATGGTATCCCCAAGACCTTCTAAGGTAATGCTCTTCGTTTTACCTGTTCCGGAAGATTCCATATTTCGATTGGCAAGCATCGACAACTGATACGACACATCTGTAAAGCAGTTTTCAGCTTCCTGATACACGGCAGTCGCATAGGCTAACAGTTCCCCGGACTGACTACGGCACAGCCACAGTACATGAGCCTGATCCTTTTGAAACTCTGCATCAGAGACAAATTCCCATGTACCTGCAATCCCTCCGGTTGCATACCAAGGTACACGAGCCTTTTGATCCTCAGATCCCAAACACGCACCCATGGCCTCTACATTGGCCTGAAAGGCATCTGCATCTTTCGTTGGATTCAGTGATGCGTACGCATTCTGATAAGATGCCACATTCTTTCCCAATTCCGTTGCCGCAGACAGGACGGTCTTTTGTTCCTCGTCGGATAAGGTTACATCGGGTGTCTTATTTGCCAATTGTTTTTGTTCTTTGATGGCAGACTCTAATTCGGAAATCGTTCCATTGTTTTGCTGTTCCAATTCTCGTAAATGGGACAGTTTCCCATTCATCCCAAAAAACAAGGCTCCACATCCAAGGGAGAGACTCAGCAGCAGAACTGCCCATCGTTTTTGATTTTTCATTGCACTCTTTCCTTTCTATTTGGGAATCATCCAATACGGATGATTCCACACTGATTCTTACGGAGTTACTGCAGAAGAACTTCCTGCATTTTTATACGTATCGGATTGATCGGGTTGGACACAGCGGAAAATCTGATAGGTGCCTCGACCGATCCAATCCTGTCCATTTCGATTTACAATGATATCCGTCGCATCATTTCCACAACCCGGAGATCGTTCCTCAAAGGAACCACTGACAGAGTCTGATGATTCAGCCGCCGCAGAACCATGGATCTGTTGAATCAATTCCTTTCCGGTGTACATAAAAATATGACCATCCAGACAGAAAATATCTCCCGGCTGTAACTGATCCATCGTAACACTGGCACTATCGCCCAAATTCTTCCATTTCGGAGACGACATCAGATAACTCAACTGGGTTCCGGTTGGACCGGCTGGGAACTCATCATCGGATCCACTCCAGCGAACCGCACAGGCAACACTTCGGTCACAGGACATATAATGAGGATCTCCCGGAAAAATATTATCATGCACGGTCTGATACAGACTGGTTCCATTATTTCCATTTCCCTGTTCTTGTGTTGCATATGCATAGGAAACAGCAGCCGAAGCCATGCTGGAATTATTATATGCATCATTGGTGCCACAATTGTCTGCTCGATTGCCAATATCATCATCCGAAGCCACGCCACCCATACTGTTACTCAATGCCAATACGGATTGATAGTACGCATCATTCACTTCCCAACTGGCCATCTTTTCATACCAGTCCTGTGCAGCCGCACACCGTTCATCCTGTGCCATAATCGTATTTCCTTCATATTTAGCAGCGAAAAACAATGCGGCATCTGAAGGGGAACCGCTTGGATTCTTCTTCCAATCTGCAAAAAAGCCCGGACGATAATGTGCATCACTCAACATATACGCCAACTGATATTCCATTTGATACCACTGTGCACCGGTACTTTTTCCAACGGAAATCATTTGATAGGCTCCCGGGCCTGTCCATTGTACCAAACCCAAGCCACAGTAATATTTGCCGTCATCGGCACGATAGGCATCTTTATTGATGCTAACCCCAGCACTTGCATACGCAGGAAACACCACATTTTGTGTATGGGCATCCAGATCCGCATTGGCTTCGGTTTTCTTTGGACCCATCTGCTGCGGTTCATCGTAAATCGCTTCCATCGCCGTGGGATCAATTCCACCTTCTACTGACATATTGCCTAAAATACCGGAAATACATTCATCGGATAAGCCATAGCTTTTAAACACCGAAAAAATGGACTGTGCATTTTTCAACATCATCGCATCTTCATCCACCTCACCCGATTCCTTTTTCACCAATTCCGGACAATCACTCATTAACACCGCAATCTCTTCTTTTGACAATCCACCGACCGTTCCCTCCTCTTGTGGAGAATCACCCAATAAAGCGGCAATCTCTTTTCCATCCTCTTCACTAAGATTCGCTGCCAAGGCCACACCACCGGCAATCAACACGATTCCCACGACCCAGCCGACGGGATTGCTCACCAGAAAGGTTACAAAACTTTTCAGAGCCGCTCCGGCTGCTCGCATGCCAGCTTTTAAGACCTTCTTTGCCCCTTGTTTGGCCATCTTTTTTAACTTCGTAATGCCAAGAGCATCCATGATTCGCTTTTTCAGCCGATTCATTACTTTTTTGATTGGTTTTTTGACCTGTTTTTTCGCTTTTTTTTGGACTTCCTTTTTCAGATCGTTTCCCAGATTATTTTGTTCCGCATCTTTGATATATTCATCCAAGTGGGACATTTCCTTCTCACCGCCTTTGTAAAATACCTGTTATTGTTACCTATACGCCATCAATGATGACCATTTCGCCATCGATTCGGCTTTTGAATTTATAATAACCCTCTCGAGACAAGGTTGCAATTCGTTGTGCATACCGTTTCATATCCCCATCCTTTGGCAGATACAACCCTTTATTTTGTAATGGTTTCCCCAACTGTTTGGACAGCTTTTGTAACAATAAGTCCATCGCTGCAATCGGATAACATTCCTTGATTGCCACCTGAGCATTCATGGGATCGGCAATATCCGCATACTTAAAACGAGGCTTTCCTTTCAGATAAATCATCACCGGAACTTCCTCTTTTGCATAGGTCAGATAATGAGCCAGTTCCTGCACCACAATGTTTTTCACATTACGTTTTGCATCACGGGCACCGCCTCGTTCTGTGTCATTACTGGTTCGGTCTTTGACAATATAGGGAATGATTTCATCCGAAACAATAATCCGCCGCTTGTCCGTTTGTGCCACATCGATCACATTGGCTAAGGTTCGTTGTGCAATCTTTTCCATTGCTTCCACTGGAAGTGGATGAAACGGCACGACCGCATCCAATCGACCAAGTACCGCAGACTCGAACACCGGGGAATCTTTTAAGGCTTTATAGACCAGCTCCACATCGGCTTCGGTATCCGCACTTTGATGACGTCCCATACTCTGATAAATTTCACTGGCCAAGTTTGTAGTCAAGTTGATGATCGCCCCACTGAAACTGGCCACCCGATCCGAATTCACCGAATCCGTCAGTCTGGCATCATCCAACACCTGCAGTAAGATATTCATCGCCGGTTTGCTGGATTTTTCCACCTCATCAATGAGGATATAGGCATTCGGCGTTGCCCAGACCGCGTGAAACAGATCATCGGCAAATGCTCCGGCATCTTCTGGCGAGGAATACCTTGACATATCAAATCGTTTCAACGGCAGTCGCATGGTTTCCGAGATGATTTTGGCCAGCTCTGTGTTATGAGTCACAATATGACCTTTTCCAGCCAGATACAAATGTTCCTCATCTTCCACCATGATACAAGTCATTGGTTCTTTCCTGTTCAGTTTTTCGATGGACTTAATAGCCACCGTATCAAACGTTTTGGTCCGCTGTTTCGTTATCGTTATTGACTCTTCTGCCCGTTTCTTTTTCCGAGGCAGACGGAAAAACTTCGGTTTGTCTTTGTTTTCCACTTTCACATGTAAGTCATATTCAAACGTTTCGGATTCATTCCAATCTCGTTTATTGCTGTAGGAATTGATGGAAGACATGATTCCCAAGGACCATAACACTTCCTGCACATCATCCGCCAGTCGTTTCGAGGTGGTGCTAAAAGACACATTGGCACGGGAATTATTCCCAATCGTTCCATCCGTATCAAACAATCCTTGAATCAATGCCCATCGCTGTTCGATGGAACCAAACTTATAACAGTCCGGAATGAATTTGTCTCCGGATTTTGTTCCAATCAGTTCCGGTACTTCTTTGAGCAGGTCTTTCGTTTGTAACAACGTATCATACGTTCCCCGTGTCCCGGTAATAAACACCCAATTATAATTCTTTTTCTCTTTTTTTGCCTGCAAACCTAACAAAGTTTCTAATACATAAACTGTCTCGTCATCTGCAGAACTAAAAGCAAAACTGGTCCTGCAAAAACTTCCATTTCCAAGCGCTGCCCCTAACACATAAGGGTCTACTTGATAACGTCTCGGTTCTCGTTCTATCGCTTCATTCTGCGGTAACACATAATCATAAGCAATTCGTCCCTTTGCTTGTGGTTTTGCCAATGACTTCTGCATCAATTCTTCCGTTGTTACCGTTTTCCAGACCTTTGCACCATTTCCTTGACGACTTCGATACGTCCATAAATGGTCTCTGGCACAGTCTATCTGCCGTCCATCTGTTAAGGTCACCCGATACACCGTCCGAAGTCCTTGTGGATATACACCCGAAATCCGAACAGGTTTTCCATACCGGTTATAAACAAAATCACCCACCTTCAGATCTCCATTACGGATATAACCGGCTTCTACAGGTGCCGGAATAGGTTCATCATCCATTACAGCCTTTCCAACCCCAGTGGATCCTGTGCTGATAAAGGACATTTTTGGACGATCCAATTCTCCAAACCCTTGTGCAGCTATCTCTAAAAGATGAACCACAATTTGAATGGCATTGTCCTGATTGTAAAGCCGCGTCTTCAAAGCCCGGATAACCTCGGTCACATTGACATCATTATCAATATCAATCCCATGTGTCCGCTGAATGATTCGTTTCAGTAAGGAGCGACACAACACCTTTTCCGAAGGTAATCCCAAATCCTCTGAAGTATAGAATTCTTTTTTTAAGACCCCGTGTTCCATATATTCCTTTTTGATGGTATCGCCAATCATGGAATTTAACAGATCGATGCTGCCACGAGGCTGTGCATTGGATAACAAGCTTCGTTTGCTTTCTATGTAGATTTCTTCCAAAATCCCGTCTTCCAATAAGTCC
>ENA-UPWN01000027-UPWN01000027.1-human-gut-metagenome-genome-assembly--contig:-NODE-27-length-65594-cov-8.032251_pt1 | contig 65594 bp, 58 predicted proteins | sample MGYA00250050_ERZ773377 | MGnify/ENA primary metagenome ERZ773377 (study PRJEB29103, sample SAMN06112008) | human gut metagenome | biome: human gut; feature: ankylosing spondylitis patient; material...
GTCGGCGAAGGAGAGCTGGGTGTCGCGGTCGAGCAGGATGCGGCGGTGCACGAGTAAATCCTATGATAACTACTGTAGTCATAGAATTATACTATCGGATAGGCAAAAAATCAACCCTACTTAAGGGTTGTTCGGATTCGGCGAACGAATCAAATTTGTTGTCGAACCTCTTCCGTGAAGAGGTTCCTAAGAAGCGGGTGCGGATGTGTCTGCGGGCGTTGCGGCGCCGTCTCCGTCCCGAGAGGGCGGAAGGTGCCGGAAGGCGCAAAAAAGCCGCGGGCGGCGTCGCGCCCGCGGCTTTTTGGGAAATGCACCGGCGTCAGCGGCTTCCTCAGAAGGCGAAGCCCACCGAGAGGTTGAAGTCGGTCGGCATGGCGCGCAGACCGTAGCTCCCGGGGCGGCCTTCGACGACGCCGTAGTAGCGCGCGAACGAGGTGTCGATCCCGCCCGTCACCTGAACGTTCGGGATCGGCGCCCAGGTGAAGCCCGTCGTGAGGACGGGGTGCCAGGAGTCGTCCTTGCCGGTCGAGGTTTCGGCGCGGCTGTACCCGAGGCCGGCACCCGCGAAGAGTCGGAAGCTCTTCGCGACGTCGATGCCGTAGGCGATCGTGAGCGAGTAGGTCTCGGTCTCCAGCCGCTGCTTGTGTTCGCCCTTCGTCTGCGCGGCGTCCGTGTAGACGCGGATGTCGTTCTTCGCGCGCTTGTACTTGAGGTCGGTCTGCCAGTGGCGGCCCGAGTAGCGGCGGATGCCGACGTTCCAGCTCGAGTCGTTCTTGATGGTGTTCTTCGACTCCTCTTCGCTGTTGTCCATGTAGGTCCAGCCTGCGCCCCCGTAGATGAAGGTGCGGCCGTCCGCGAAGGGGCTCGACGCGGGGAGCGGGTTCTTGCGCGAGCCCGCGTTGTCGATTGCGATCGTGGAGTAGAAGAAGAACACGTTCGTGAAGGGGATGTAGGTCCCGTAGAAGGAGAACGTGTCGTTGCCGATCTTGGCGACGGGCAAGGGCATCGGGAAGGGGAGCCACGCGTAGTCGCCGCGGGCGGTGATGCCGGCGATGTAGCCCGCACCCCAGTGGAGGCCGGTGTTGAAAATCGGCCAGCGCGCCACCCAGGAGTAGCCCACCACGGGTTCCACGCGGTAGTTGGAGTCGACGAAGGCGATCGCGAAGAGCGTGCGTTCGTTGCCGCGCTCGTCGATCAGCTGACGGCCGAAGCCCGCACCGAACGGGTTCGCGTTTTCCTCGTCGCGCTGGGGCCAGTCCCAGGTCGGGTGGTTGGTGTAGGTGGGCAGGATCAGAAGGTCGGCGCCCTTCGACGCGATCATGCGGGTGCCTTCGACCGTGTCGGCCCAGAAGGTGCCGAAGTCGCCGGGGCGGTCCGCGGCGGAGCGCGCGGCCCCTGCGGGAGTCGTGTCGATGATGGCGTTGATCGCGTCGCCGAAGCCCGCATGGGCGGCGCCCGCGGCCGCGAGAAGCGCGGCGATGGTGATGTGCTTAACCTTCGTCATGTCGTGGCGGCGGCCTGGTTTTGCCGGTTCCGGCATCGGTTCCGCCGGAACCGGAACGGGAACGGGCCGCCTCGTTGGAAATAGGGAAATGTGTCGAGGGGCTCATTCTCCCACGCTTTTCGGGCGCGGGGCGTCAAACCGGGGCCCAAAAGATGAGGCGGCCGCGACGAAAAGCCCCCGGACGGGTTGAAATCCGCGGAGCGAATGCGTAGAGTTCCTCCCTTCTGCGGCGGGAGTTCTCCGGACGATCGTCGGCGGCTTCGCGCCGCGGGAGGAAAGTCCGGACTCCGCAGGGCACCGTAGCAGGCAACACCTGTCCACCGTGAGGTGCGGATCAGAGCAACAGAGACGAGCCGACTTCGGGTCGGGTGAAACGGGCAATCTCTACGGGGAGCAACATCAAATAGGCCGTCACATGGGACCTGCCCGGTCCTGACGGCGGGTAGATGGCTTGAGGCGCGGCGCGAGCCGCGTCCTGGAAGAATGATCGTCACCGCGGGCTTGTCCCGCGGAACAGAATCCGGCTTACAGGGGAGGTCCCGCCGCAGATCTCCTCATTCACTGAAAAGGGATTTCGGAGACGCCTCCAGGATCCCTTTTCCGCATGTGCGGAATCTTCCGGGAACGTCCGCGGCCCAACCGTTTCGACCCATAGTGAAACGCTTCGTTGCAAATCACGCGTCTTCGATTGACCCGCCCACAACACGCCGCTAATCTTGAGGGATCTCATGTGGGAAAATGTGGGACTTTGTGGGGCCCGGTGCGCTTTTCGGGATGGAACGGCGCGGAAAGGCCGCTTTTTCGGGGACAAACGTGTTTCAGGGGACGACGCTCCATACGCTCGACGCCAAGGGACGGCTTGCCGTGCCCGCGCGGCACCGTGAGGCGTTCGCCGCGGACGCCGCGGCGGAAGACGGCTCGGCGGGCCTCGTGCTCACGCGCCACCCCGACGGCTGTCTCGTGCTCTATCCGCTCTCCGTTTGGGAGGAGAGAAGACGGCGTCTGATGCGTCTTCCCCACAGCGCCCGCGCGCTCGTGCGCCTCGTTCTGGGCGGCGCGGTCGAACTCCGCTTCGACGCCGCGGGCCGCATCCTCATTCCGTCGGATCTGAGAACCCTCGCGGGGCTGGAGCGCGACTGCGTGCTCGTGGGCCTGGGCGAGCACCTCGAACTCTGGAGCGAACCCGTCTGGCGCAAGAACGAAGCCGAAGCGCTTGCCGCAGGGATCGACTCCGCCGACTTCACCTTCTGACCCCCAAGGGGGAGCCTTCCACCGATGACCGAGCCGCTGAAGCACATCTCCGTACTGGGCGAAGAAGCCCCCGAAGCCCTCCTGACCGACCCGAACGGCATCTACGTCGACGGGACGTTCGGGCGGGGCGGGCACAGCCGCCGCATTCTGGAGAAGTTGGGGCCGGAGGGCCGCCTCTACGCCTTCGACCGCGACCCGGAGGCGGTGGTGGCCGCGCGCGGGATCACGGATCCCCGGTTCACGATCATCCACGAACCCTTCTCGACGATGCGGGAGAGCCTCGCGGCTTTGGGCGTCACCGAAGTGACGGGCGTCTTCTTGGACATCGGGGTGTCGAGCCCCCAGATCGACGACGCCGCGCGCGGGTTCTCCTTCCGGATGGACGGCCCCTTGGACATGCGCATGGACACGACGCGCGGCGAGACCGCCGCCGAGTGGTTGGCGCGCGCCTCGGAAGCCGAGATCCGTGAGGCGGTCAAGGTCTTCGGCGAAGAGCGCTTCGCGGGGCCGATCGCGCGGGCGATCGTGCGCCGCCGTCAGGAATCCCCCATCACGACGACCAAAGACTTGGCCGCACTGGTCGCGTCCGTCGTGCCGAGGAACAAAAAGGATCAGCTGCAGCACCCCGCGACCCGCACCTTCCAGGCGATCCGCATTCAGGTGAACGCCGAGTTGGATGAACTCCGCCGCGCGTTGAGCGCCGCGGGCGCGATCCTGCGCCCCGAAGGGCGCCTGGCCGTCATCAGCTTCCATTCGCTCGAAGACCGCATCGTGAAGCGCTTCTTCGAGCGTGAGGCGCACCCCGAACGCGAGCTCGATCCCCGTCTGCCGATTCCCGCGTCGCAGCTCCCGCAGCCGCGCTTCACGGACGTGAAGCGCATCATGCCGGGCGAGGCCGAGTGCGAAGCCAACCCGCGCGCCCGCTCCGCGGTGCTGCGCGTGGGCGTGCGCACCGCCGCGGCCTGGGTCGAAGGAGACGGCGCATGACGACGCCGAGCATGTTCGAGCGCGTGCTCGTGGTGGTTTTGGGCGCGGGGCTCTTGGCGAGCGCCGTCGCGTCCGTGGAACTCCACCACCGGACGCGTCAGACCTTCACCGCGCACGAGCGTGAGGCGGATCTGATGCGGCGTCTCTCGGACGACCGCTCGGAGCTTCTCATGAAGGTGCACCGCGCGTCGCTCCCCGGGAACATCGCGGCGGGCGCTGCCGAATTGGGTTTGAAGGGCGCGACCGGCGCCAACACCGTGACGATGGTCCAGGAAGAGGACGGGCGCATCGTCTGGAGCGAAGAGACGTTGGCGCGCCTGGCGGCCTGGAACGCCGAGCAGGCGGAAAAAGAGAAGAAGGCCGCGGAGAAGGCCGCTGAGCGCGCGAAGCGCCAGGGAGCGCCGCGATGAGGCGGTTCGTCGACGCGGTGATGGAGCGGCTCCAGGACATGCTCGAACGCTTGGGCGAGCACGTCGTGGGGGCGCTCACGCACGTGGCGGGCTGGGTGGTCGAGTGGGTGCAGAAGAAGCTCGCCGCCGACCGCGAAGCGCGTCGGCCGCAGCCGATCAACCGCGCGAGCCCGCTTCTTCTCATCCCGATCCCGAAGTGGAGGACGCAGTTCGCGTTCTTCCTCATCGTGGTCGCGTTTCTGGGGCTCGCGGTCCGCGTCTTCTGGCTTCAGGTCTACACGAGCGACTTCCTTCAGGACAAGGGCGAGGCGCGCTACGCACGCACGATCACGATCGCGGGCTCCCGCGGCGAGATTCTGGACCGGAACGGCGTCGTGTTGGCCTCGACCCAGCCCGTCCGGAGCATCTGGGCGGACCCGGCCTTCACGAAGAAGGCGACGAAGGAAGACCTCAAAAAGTTGGCGGAGGTCCTCGGGATCTCGTACGCGGACTTGGACAAGAAGCTCAAGAACCCGCCGTCGCGCAACTTCGTCTACCTGGCGCGAAAGCGCGACCTCGCGACCGCGGAAGCCGTGAAGGCGCTCGCCATCCCCGGGATCGGCGTGCAGGCGGAGGTGCTCCGCGAGTATCCGGACGGCCCCGTGACCGCGCACGTCGTGGGCTTCACGGGTTGGGACGACCACGGCCAGGAAGGCGTGGAATTGTCGAAGGACGATGTGCTGACCGGCAAGGGCGGCGCGCGCCGCGTGCTTCGCGACCGGTTGGGCCGCATCGTCGACGACGTCTGGGCGAAGGACGCGGTCGAAGGCCGCGACGTGAGCTTGTCGATCGACTCCCGCGTGCAGTTCATCGCGTACGAGGCGCTCTCCGACATGATCGTCGAGTCGGGCGCGAAGGCGGGCGCGGTCGTGGTGGCGGACGTGCGCACGGGCGAAATCCTCGCGTTGGCGAACAACCCGACCTACGATCCGAACGACCGCTCGACGATGGTCTTCGAGCGCGTGAGGAACCGCGTTCTGACCGACGAATTCGAACCCGGCTCCACGATGAAGCCCTTCGCCATCGCGAAGGCGATCGACATGGGGATCGTCGACCCGCTCACCACCATTCAGACGGCGCCCGGCAAACTCACGATCGGCGACCGCACGATCGGGGACACGCACGACTACGGGTTGCTGACCGTCGCTGAAATCGTCGCGAAGTCCTCCAACATCGGCACCACGAAGATCGCGCTCGAAATCGCGCCGCAGACGCTGTGGGAAACCTACACGGCGTTGGGGTTCGGCCGCGCGCCCGACATCGGGTTCCCGGGCGCGACCGCGGGGCGTCTGCGCCCCGCGAAGAGCTGGCGTCCGATCGAGCAGGTGACGATTTCCTACGGGCACGGCATGACCGCGTCCTTGATGCAGCTCGTGCGCGCCTACACGGCCCTGGCGCGAAACGGCGACGTGATTGATTTGACGCTTGAGAAGCGTGAAGGTCCGGTCGAGAAGGGCACGCAGGTCTTCAAGCCCGAGACCGCCCGCGTCATGCGCGCGATGATGATGCAGACCGTCGCGCGCGGCGGGACCGCGACGCGCGTCAAGGTCGCGGGCTATTCCGTCGCGGGAAAAACCGGCACCGCCAACAAGGTGAAGGACGGCCGCTACACGAACGACGTCGTGGCGAGCTTCGTCGGGTTGGTGCCCGCCACCGAGCCCCGCTTCATCATCGCGGTGATGGTCGACGAGCCCGGTCCCAAATACCACTTCGGCGGGCGCGTCGCCGCGCCCGTCTTCAACCGCGTCGCCGAAGGGGCGCTCCGCACCCTGATGGTGACGCCCGACGACGTGACGAGCGCCGGAGGCGTGGGCCTGATGGCCAAGATCCGGCACTGACGAAAACCCATCGAGAGATTTGCTTGCATGCAGAACCGTACGACCGACTCCATCCTCGCCTGGCTGCGGGGACTGGCCCACGAAGGGGCCCGACTCGTGCTCGACAGCCGGCGCGTGAGGCCGGGCGACGTCTTCGTGGCGGTGCCGGGCGCGGCCGCGGACGGCCGCAACTTCATCCGCGTCGCCGCGGCGCGCGGCGCCGCGGGCGCGCTGATGGAGGCGGACGGCGCCCTGCCTGAGCACCATCCGGTCCCGACCCTGGACGTCGAGAACCTTCTCCCGCGCCTGGGTGAGATCGCCTCGGGCTTTTACGGCGAACCCTCGGCGCAGATGACCGGGGTCGCCGTCACGGGGACGAACGGGAAGACCACGACGACCCACTGGATCGCGGCGCTCTTTTCCGCCTTGGGCACCAAATCCGCCGTCATGGGCACCGTCGGGACGACGTTGGGCGGCGTGCGCTTTGAAGCGCCCGCGCTCACCACCCCGGACGCCGCGTCGCTTCAGGGGCTCCTTGCCGATCTGAAGCGTGCGGGGGCGGACGCCTTCGCGGTTGAGGCGAGCTCGATCGGGCTCGTGCAGGGGCGGCTTTCGGGCACGCACTTCCGGACGGCCGTCTTCACGAACCTCACGCGCGACCACCTCGACTACCACGGCACGATGGAGGCCTACGCCGACGCGAAGGCGATCCTCTTTGCGTGGCCCGGGTTGAAGAACGCCGTCATCAACGCGGACGACCCCGCAGGCGAACGCATGGCCGCGGTCGCGAAGAAGGGGGGCGTGCGCGTCTGGTCCTATTCGACCGAAGGCCGCACTTTGCCTGATGCCGACGAAACGCTCGAAGCCCGGAACCTCCGCGCAACCGCGGAGGGGATGGCGTTCGAACTCGTCTGGCGCGGGGTTTCCTGCCCGGTGGACTTCCCCCAGACGGGCTTCTTCAACGCGTCGAACCTTCTTGCGGCCTTGGCCGTCGTCTTCGCCGAAGGACACGCCCCCGAGGACGTGCTCGCGCACGTCGCCGGACTCCACGCCCCGGCGGGACGCATGGAGCGGGTGCGCTCGGGCGAAGGCCCCGCACCGCTGGTGCTCGTCGACTATGCGCATACGCCGGACGCTTTGGAGAAGGCTCTGGAGAGCCTCGCGCCCGTCGCGCGTGCGCGCGGGGGCGAACTTTGGTGCGTCTTCGGCTGCGGCGGCGACCGCGATCCGGGGAAGCGCCCGATGATGGGCCGCACGGCGGCCGCCTTGGCCGACCACGTCGTCGTGACGAGCGACAACCCCCGCACCGAAGACCCTGACGCGATCATCCGCGAGGTGGTGGCAGGTGCCCCCGAGGCGCGCGTCGAAGCCGACCGCCGCCGTGCGATCGTCTCGGCGATCGGCGCGGCCGCCGCCGAGGACGTGATTCTGGTGGCCGGCAAAGGCCACGAAGACTATCAGGAGATCATGGGCGTGAAGCACCCGTTCCTTGACCATGAAGCCGTGCGCGAGGGGCTCCTTGAGCGCCGCGTCGCCGCACTCCGCGCGAAGGAGACGCACTGATGATTTATTTGGAAGACCTCCCCGATACGGTCGAAGACTGGTTCAACTTCCTGAGCGATTCGTGCGGAGGGCGGATCTGGGGTGACGAAATGCTCTGCGTGACGCGGCTCACGACCGACAGCCGGGAAGCGGCTCCGGGGCATCTCTTTTTCGCATTGAAGGGCGAGCGCTTCGACGGGCACGACTTCGTCGCCTCTGTCGCGGCCGCGGGCGCCGCGGGCGCGGTGGTGTCGCGATGGATCGAGCTCCCCCCGCCGTACACCGACTTCGCGCAGATCATCGTCCGCGACGTCGGGATCGCCTACGGCGAGGCCGCGCGGGCGTGGCGCCTTTTGAACGACGAGCTCGGCGTGATCGCCGTGGCCGGAAGCAACGGGAAGACGACCACCACCCAGATGATCGCCTCGATTCTGAAGACGCAGTGGGGGGATCGGGCGCACTCGACCCGCGGGAACCTCAACAACCTCGTGGGCGTGCCGAAGACCCTTCTCGAACTCCAGGTCAACGCCGAGGCCGCCGTCATCGAAGCCGGGATGAACCATCCGGGCGAAATGGGGCTCCTCGCGCGCTGGATCGCGCCCTCCGTCGCCGTCGTGACGAACGCGCAGCGCGAACACCAGGAATTCCTCTCGGGCGTGCGGGAGACGGCCTATGAGAACGGCCTTCTCATCGCGGCGCTTCGGGATCCCGGCATCGCCGTCTTCCCGAAGGCCGACTCTTGTGCGGACGTGTGGGCGTCGATGGCCGCCGCGAAGAACGTCTCCACGATCACCTTCGGGTTTGAGGAGGATTGGGCGAAGGAACTCGAAGCCGAGGCGCAGGCGGGCGAGAACGTGATCCCCACCCCCTACACCTCCCGCGTCATGGGGAGGACGCTCCCCGACGGACGCCTCATGATCTTCGGGGACCACCTGCCCGACATGGAGGTGAAGCTCGCGGTCGAGGGGCGTCACAACCAGCTGAACGCCCTCGCGGCCGCGGCCGCCGTCGCGGCGATCGTTCCGCCGGAGGCGATCCGCAAGGGCCTCGAAGCTTTCCGGCCCGTGCAGGGCCGGGGCGAGCGGTTTGAGAACGCCGCCCGCGGGCTTCTCGTCACGGACGAGACGTACAATGCGAATCCCGACAGCGTCAGGGCCTCGGCCGAAGTGTTGGCGGAGGCGCCCGGACGGCGCTTCTACATCCTCGGCGACATGGGCGAAACGGGCTCGGAAGGCCCGGCCTTCCACCGCGAGGTGGGCGAACACATCCGCGCGTTGGGGATTGAAGAGCTCTGGTGCGTCGGGGACCTCTCGGCCCACGCGGCCGAAGCCTTCGGGCCGCATGCGCGGCACTTCGACTCGGTCGAAGCGCTCTGCGCGGCGCTCCCCGAGCTCCCCGAAGAAAACGCGTCCGTCACCGTGAAGGCGAGCCGCTTCATGAAGTTGGAGCGCGTCGTCGAAGCGCTCCGCGCCCGTTGGGAGCTCTGATTCCGGCGCTCCACTTTTTCGAAAGAACGATTCCGTCATGCTTCTCGAACTTTTCCGTTCGCTCGCCGAAACCCATTCCGGCTTCGGTGTCTTCAACTATCTGACGCTGCGCGCGGTGCTCGCGGCGCTCACCGCGCTCACGATCGGGTTCGCCTTCGGGCCCTGGATGATCCGGAAGCTCCGTGCGATGCACTTCGGTCAGGCCGTGCGCGACTGCGGTCCGAAGACCCACCTCGTCAAGGACGGGACGCCGACGATGGGCGGGGCGCTGATGCTCCTGGCGATCGCCGTTTCGGTGCTCTGCTGGGCCGACCTCTCGAACCGCTTCGTCTGGGTGACGCTCTTCGTGACGTTGGGGTACGGTGCGATCGGCTGGATCGACGACTACCGGAAGGTCGTGCACCACAACCCGAAGGGGATGAGCGCGCGTGAGAAGTTCGCGTGGCAGTCCGTGATCGGCTTCGCCGCAGCCTTCTACCTCGCGATCGCGCTCTCGGTGCCGCCGGGAGGCACCTTGACCGAGACGATCGCCGCCTGGTACGACGCGCGGTTCCCCTTGGACATCTCGACCAACATCCACCTCCTCATCCCGTTCTTCAAGGACGTGGCGCTTCCCTTCGGGATCATCGGCTTCACGCTCTTTACCTACGTCGTCATCGTGGGGAGTTCGAACGCGGTGAACCTCACGGACGGCCTTGACGGCCTCGCCACGCTCCCGACCGTGATGGTGGGGAGCGCCTTGGGGATCTTCTGCTACGTGGTGGGCCGCCCCGACTTTGCGTCCTACTTGATCTTCCCCCACATCCCGGGCGCGGGCGAACTCGTGATCGTCACGGCCGCGTTGGCCGGGGCGGGGCTCGCCTTCCTCTGGTTCAACGCGCACCCGGCGCAGGTCTTCATGGGGGACGTGGGGGCGCTCGCTCTTGGCGGGTGCTTGGGGACGGTCGCCGTCATCTGCCGCCAGGAACTCGTGCTCGCCGTGATGGGCGGGATCTTCGTGGTCGAGACGCTCTCCGTCATGATTCAGACGACGTACTTCCGCTATTCGGGGGGCAAGCGCATCTTCCTGATGGCGCCTCTTCACCACCACTTTGAACTGAAGGGCTGGAAGGAAACGCAGGTCGTCACGCGCTTCTGGATCATCACGATCATCCTCGTGCTGATCGGCCTCTCGACCCTGAAGATCCGCTGAGTCCCGAACGCCGGAAAGCCATCCCTGAGAACCAACCGCCTCCGAACCGCCCGCAACCACAAGGCCCATCGCCATGACCACAAAGCTTCATCATGCGCCTCTCGCGCTCGTTGCCGGACTCGGCGCATCGGGGCGCGCCGCGATCGAATGGCTCGCGGCGCGCGGTTGGCGCGTGCGCGCCGCGGACACCCGCGAAGCGCCTTCGGGTTTGGAAGCGCTCCGGGCGGCGCACCCTGAAGCGGAGATCCGCACCGGGGGCCTCCCCGTGAGCTTGTTGGACGGCGTCTCGATGCTCGTCATGAGCCCGGGGCTCTCCACCGTCACCGGCGCGGCGGCCCCGTTGGTCGCGGCGGCGCGCGAGAGCGGCGTGGAGGTCGTGGGCGAAATCGAACTCTTCGCGCGTGAGCTCGCAAGGCTGCGCGACGAAAAGGGCTACGCCCCGAAGGTTCTCGGGATCACGGGGACGAACGGCAAGACCACGACGACGGTGCTGACGACGCGCATGTGCGCTCATGCCGGGCTTCGTGCGGTCGCGGCCGGAAACATCGGCCCCAACGCGGTGACGGAACTCCTCAAAGCGGAAGCCGCGGACGAACTCCCCGACGTCTGGGTGCTGGAGCTCTCAAGCTTCCAGTTGGACACCACGACGAGCCTGCGGCTCACCGCCGGGGCGCTTTTGAACATCACCGAGGACCACGTCGACTGGCACGGGTCCATGGACGCGTACGCGGCCGCGAAGGCGAAGATCTTCACGCCGGGCGCCGTCGCGGTCGTGAACCGCGACGACGCGGGCGCTTTGCGCCGCGCCGAGTGCGCGACGGGCCCCATCCGCACCTTCGGCGCCGAGGCGCCCAAGGTTCCGGGCGACGCGGGTCTCGTCGACGCGCCCGGGGGCGCGGTGTTGGTCTGCGGTGATGCGGTGATCGCCCCCGAGCGCGATCTCCTCATCGCCGGCCGCCACAACGCGATGAACGCGATGGCGGCGTGGCTTCTGGCGGGCGCCGCAGGCGCCCCGGAAGCGGCGCGCCGTGAGGCGCTCCTCACGTACCGCGGCGAAGCGCACCGCGTCGAGCGGGTCTTCACGCATGAGGGGGTCGACGTCGTCGACGACTCCAAAGGCACGAACGTCGGCGCGGTGGAGGCCGCCGTCAAGGGCTTCGCCGCGCAGGGCCGACGCCTTCTCATCATTCTCGGGGGCGACGGCAAGGGGCAGGACTTCTCGCCCTTGGCCGCGGCGCTCAAGGCCCGCACGGGCGGCGTGGCCCTGATCGGGCGCGACGCCCCTGCGATCGAGGCCGCCTTGGGCGACGTCGGCGCGGAAAAGCGCCGCTTCGGCACCTTGGAAGAGGCTGTGGCCTGGCTCTGGAGTTTGAAGCGGCCCGGCGACGTGCTCCTTTTGTCGCCCGCCTGCGCCTCCTGGGACATGTTCCGCGACTATGCGCACCGGAGCCGCGTCTTCATCGAGGCCGCGAAGAAGCTCGCGGGTCTCCCCTTAAAGGAGGTCCGCTGATGCGCCCGGCCGCCCGACGCGACGACCTTCTGGTCTGGAACGCGAACGCCCGCAGGTCGCCTCCCGGCATCGACTGGGAGGTGCTCTTCTGCGTGACGGCGCTCCTCGCCATCGGAGCCGTGATGGTCTTCTCGGCGACCGCGAGCTTTGCGGAGAATCCGAACTACAACGGGACGGCGTACTCGTACCTGATCCGTCACCTCGTCACGATGGGCGTGGCGGCCGTCGCCGGCTTCATCGTCTACCGCTTCCCGATGAGCTTCTGGGAGCGCTGGGCCTTCCCGATCGGCGCCGTCTCGGTGCTCTTGCTGGTCGTCGTGCTGATTCCCGGAGCGGGCCGCGAGGTGAACGGCGCCGTGCGCTGGATCGGGCGAGGTGCCTTCCAGTTCCAGGTCTCTGAGGCCGTCAAGGTGGGGGCGCTTCTCGTCGCCGCCGCCTTCACCGTTCGCAAGCAGGAGTACATGCACTCCTTCCAACGGGGACTCTTCCCCATGGCGATCCCGATGATGGCGATCGCGTTCCTTCTGATGCAGCAGCCCGACCTGGGCGCGACCGTCGTCATCGTGACGATCGTGATGGGGGTGCTCTTCATCGGGGGGCTGGCGCTTCACATCTTCGGTACCGTGATCGCGCTCGTGGCGGCCCTCGTCGTCGGGATGATCATGATCACGCCCTGGCGCCTGGGGCGCGTCTTCGCGTACCTCGACCCCTGGGACGAGAAGTACGTGCTGGGGCAGGCCTATCAGCTCTCGCATTCCCTGATCGCCTTCGGGCGCGGGGAACTCTTCGGCGTGGGGCTCGGAGGCTCGATCGAGAAGCTCAACTATCTCCCCGAAGCCCACACCGACTTCATCATGGCGGTGGTCGCGGAGGAAACGGGCTTCGTCGGTGTTATCCTCATTCTCTTCATTTTTTACTGGCTCATCCGCCGCGCCTTTGAAATCGGGCGCCAGGCGATCAAGATCGAGCGCTACTTCGCGGGTCTGCTCGCGCAGGGCGTGGGCGTGTGGTTTGCGGCGCAGGTGTTCATCAACATCGGCGTCGCGAGCGGGGTGCTCCCGACGAAGGGGCTCACGCTCCCGTTCGTGAGCTACGGCGGGAGCTCGATGCTGGCGGCCTTGGTTGCCGTCGCGATGCTCCTGCGGGTGGACAAGGAAAACAAGATTCTCATGCGAGGAGGTCAGGTGTGAGCGCACCGGAAAAGCATTTGGTGATTGCGGCCGCGGGGACCGGGGGACACGTCTTCCCGGGGCTCGCCGTCGCCCGCGTGATGAAGGCGCGCGGCTGGCGCGTCTCCTGGGTGGGGACGAAGACGGGGATGGAATCCGCTTTGGTCGCGAAGGACGGCATTCCCTTCCACGCGCTCGATTTCTCGGGCGTGCGGGGGAAGGGGAAGCTCGGCGCCCTGAAGGGCCTCGTGAAGCTCTGCGAAGCCTTCTTCGCGTCCCGCCGCCTTCTCTCCGACCTGAAGCCCGACGCCTACTTCTCGACGGGCGGCTACGTCGCCGTGCCGAGCGGTTGGGGCGCAAAGAGCCTCCACCTCCCCATCGTGCTGATGAACTGCGACGCGGACCTCCTGATGTCGACCAACACGCTGATGAAGGCGTGCGACGCGTTGGCCTGCGGCTTTGCGGGCGGCGCGAGGACCTTTGCGCGAAGCAAAGGCCACACGACGGGGAACCCCGTGCGCGCCGACATCGCGGCGGTGCCGGATCCGGACGCGCGCTTTGCGGGGCGCGAAGGCCCCTTGAAGCTCTTCGTCTTCGGCGGGAGCCTCGGCGCGCAGGTCCTGAACGACGTCCTCCCCGAAGCCCTCGCGAAGATCCCGGCGGAGGTGCGCCCGAAGGTGCTCCACCAGACGGGGCGCGACCGCGACGAACCCGTGCGGGCGGCCTACGCGCGCCTGGGGGTGGAAGCCGAGGTCGTCCCCTTCATCGACGACATGGCGGCGCGCTATGCGGAAAGCGACCTCGTCATCTGCCGCGCCGGCGCGACGAGCGTCTCGGAAATCTGCGCCGCGGGCGCCGCGAGCATCCTGGTGCCCTTCGTCGCGAAGACGACGGCGCACCAGTTGGGGAACGCCCGCTACATGGAACGCGAAGGCGCGGCGCGCCTTTTGGAACAGAAGGACTGCACGGCGGAGAACCTCGCCGCGATGCTCGCGGCGATGACGCGCGGCGACGCGCTGGCGCTCGCGCGCCGCGCGCGGGCGCTGGCGAAGGCGGACGCCGCCGAGCGCGTGGCGGATCTGATCGAAGAGACGTGCGCGAAGCGTGCGCAGGGCGCCTGACCCCCGGACCCTGCTCAAGACGACGCAACGGACACGCAAAGAACGCGCAGAGCGACCAAGACCCCACATGGGCTGAAAACCTGACGAACGCAAAGAAGACAAGACTGAAGAGGGGAGAGAAACGGTGAAGTTTCTGGTGAACCATCTGCATTTCGTGGGCATCGGCGGCGCCGGGATGAGCGGCATCGCGGAGGTGCTTTTGAACCTCGGCTACGTGGTGTCGGGCTCGGACTTGGCCGCCTCGCCCACGACCGAGCGCCTCCAGGCTTTGGGCGCGCGCATCTGGCGCGGCCACGACAAGCGGCACATCCGCGGGGCGGACGCCGTGGTGATTTCGTCCGCGGTGAAGGACGACAACCCGGAAGTCGTGGCGGCCCGCGAACTCGGCATCCCGGTGGTGCCGCGCGCGGTGATGCTGGCGGAACTGATGCGCCTGCGCCGCGGGATCGCGATTGCGGGCGCGCACGGGAAGACGACCACGACGTCGTTGACGACCGCGCTTCTGGCGGCGGGCGGCCTCGACCCCACGTTCGTGATCGGCGGCCGGCTCAATTCCGCGGGCGCGAACGCGCGTCTGGGGACGGGTGAATTCCTCGTCGCCGAAGCGGACGAGTCGGACGCGTCGTTCCTCAACCTCACGCCCGTGATTTCGGTCGTCACCAACATCGACGAAGACCACATGGACACCTACGGGCACGACTTCGAGAATCTGAAGTCGGCCTTCGTGCAGTTCCTCGAAAGGCTGCCCTTCTACGGCGTCGCGGTCCTCTGCATGGACGACGAGAACGTCCGCTCGATCCGCCCGCGGGTGACGAAGCCCGTGATCGGCTACGGGTTGACGCCCGACGCGGACGTCCGTGCGATCGACGTGAAGGCGGAGGGGACTCGGATGAGCTTCACGCTGCTGCGCCCCGAACACGCGCCCTTGCCCGTGGTGCTGAACCTCCCGGGCCTGCACAACGTCAGGAACGCGTTGGCCGCGGCTGCGGTCGCGACCTTGGCCGGCGTCAACGACGAAGACCTCGTGCGCGGGCTCGCGGAATTCACGGGCGTCGGCCGCCGCTTCACGCAGTACGGCGACGTGGCGTTGACGAACGCCGACGGGAGCCTTCGCGGCGCCTTCAGCCTGATCGACGACTACGGCCACCACCCGCACGAAATGGCGGCGACGATCGCCGCCGTGAAGGGCGCGTGGCCCGAGCGCCGCGTGATGGTGGCGTTCCAGCCCCACCGCTACACGCGCACCCGGGATTGCCTCGACGCCTTTGCGGACGTTCTTTCGGGTGTCGACCGCGTCGTCCTGGCGGAGGTCTATCCCGCGGGTGAGCAGCCGATCGAAGGTGCCGACAGCGCGCACTTGGCCGACGCCGTCGCGGCGCGGGGCGCGAAGCGCCCCACCGTCGTGAAGGTGGAGGACGTGGGTGCGGCGATCCTTGCGGAAGCCCAACCCGGCGACGTCGTCCTCACGATGGGGGCGGGCTCGATCGCGCGCGTCGCGCCGCAGCTGGCGGGCGGTCCTCGCTGAAGTCCCAAGACAGATGAATTGAACGAAGAGGAAGAATGACGATGACGACCCAGAATTTCGGCCGCGTGGTGCTCTTGAAGGGCGGTGTTTCTTCTGAGCGTGAGGTCTCCCTCATGTCGGGCGCGGGCGTTGAGGCGGCGCTTCGCGGCGCAGGCGTCGACGTGACGGTGTTCGACCCCCAGACGGATCCCCTCTCCAAACTGGTCGAAGGGAAGTTCGACCGCGCCTTCATTTCGCTTCACGGGAAGCAGGGTGAGGACGGCGTGATCCAGGGGCTTCTCAATTACCTCGGCATCCCCTACACGGGCCCGGGCGTGACGGCGAGCGCCGTCGCGATGAACAAGGAGCTCACCAAGGCCCTCTGGCGCGACGCCGGGATTCCGGTGCCGGAAGGCCGCCGGTTGGCCGGCAACGTCACAGATGCGGAACTCGAGCAGTTGATCCGCGACTTCGGTGCGGACGGCCTCGTCGTGAAGCCCGCGAAGGACGGCTCTTCGATCGGCGTGACGAAGCTCCAGAAGGACGACGTGACGCTCGCGGCGCTCCGCGCGGCGGTCGACGCCGCCGGGGGCGAAGACGTTTTGGTCGAAGCCTACGTGCACGGCCGCGAATTTACCGTGGCGGTGGTGGCGGGCGAGGCGCTCCCCGTGATTGAGATCATCGCGCCCGAAGGCGACTACGACTTCCAGAACAAGTACTACACGGACGACGTGCGCTACGAGTGCCCGGCGGCGATTGCAGACGACCGTTCGGCGGAACTCCGTGCGCTCTGCGAAAAGGCCTTCGCGGTGCTCGGCTGCCGCGGGTGGTCCCGCATCGACGTGCTCCAAAAGCCCGACGGCGGCTTCGTGCTGCTTGAAATCAACACCTCGCCCGGGATGACCCCGCACTCGCTCGTCCCGATGGCGGCGCGTGCGGTGGGGCTCGACTACGCCGCGCTCTGCCTCAAGGTCCTGGGGCTCGCGGCCACGGACTGACAGAGTTTAGCCAGGCATGAAGACCCTCCGGACGGTTCTCTTCGCATGCCTCGCCGCCCTGGTGCTGGCGGGGCTCACGGCGCTCACGCTCCCGCGGGACTCCGCGGGGCGGCCCTTCGCGCTCACGACCCTCGTCACGACGGGCGACCCCGTGAAGGTGCCCGCGGCCCGGGTGAAGGAGGCGGTCGAAGGGGTCGTGGCGGGCTCGAACTTCTTCACGGCGGACCTTGAAGCCGTCCGTGCGGCGGTCGAGGCGCTCCCCTGGGTGAAGCGGGCCCAGGTGCGCCGCCGCTGGCCGGGGGGCTTGGAAGTCCGCACGGAACTCCACGAGGTCTTCGGGATCTACGAGGACGGGCGGCTCCTCTCGACCGAGGGCGTGCTCTTTTCCGCGAACCCCGAAGAGAGCCCCGAGACGAACCTCCCGGACATTTTCGGCCCGGCGGAGGACGCCCCGGAATTGGTCCGCGCGGCGAAGCTCTTCAGCGAGATGATCAAGCCTCTGGACGCGAGGATCACGGAACTCATCCTGTCGGATCGCGGCGGGTGGTCCTTCGTGATGACGGGGGACGGGATGCCGCCCACGCGGGTGGAGCTGGGCCAGGTCCACGAGGACGACACGCCGGAGAAGCGCCTGCGGGCGCTCGTCGAAGCCTACCCCCTGATGAAGGAACTCTTCGGCGGACCGCCCTCGACCTTGGATGCCCGGTATGATCGTGCCTTTGCGGCGGGGCTTCCCGACCGGGCGTTGATCGAAAAACATGCCCGCAGCATGCGTGAGGCCGGCAGGGGCCGAGATCCCGTGCCGCTCCCCGAAGAAGACACCAACGAGGCGACGGAAAGGTAAGGATGGCGCAGGATACGGACGAAGTGGTTGTGGCCCTGGACGTGGGGAGCCAGAAGGTGCTCTGCGTGGTGGCCAAGCCCGGAGAAGCGCCCGGGACCTGTCAGGTCCTGGGCTTCGGACATGTGGCGAGCGACGGGATCGTCGAAGGCACGGTCGTCTCGATCGAAGCCGCCGTGCGCTCGGTGCGCCACGCGGTGTCGGAGGCGTTCTACACCTCCGGCGTGCCCATCTCGCAGGTCTGGGCCGCGATCGGCGGGAAGTCGATGACGAGCGCCTCGTGCGAGGGGACCGCCGTCGTGCGCGGGAACGAAGTGCACGATGCGGAGGTGACGATCGCGCGCCAGAACGCCCGCGACCACGCGGAGGCGACGGCGCAGACGAACGGCCGCGACCTGATCAAGCTCATCCCGCAGGGGTTTGAGATCGGCGACGCGGTGGTGTTGGAACCCAACACCCCGGAGGGTCTGGCCGGGAGCCGTTTGGTCTGTCGCGTGCACGCGGTCTACGGGTCGGCGCTGAATGCCGAGAACCTGAAGCGCTGCCTCGCGCGATCGGAATTGGAGCTCGTGGGGTACGAACCCCACCCGTGGGCGGCCGCGAAGGCGGTGCTGACGCCCTCGGAGATGATCTGCGGTACGGCCGTGATCGACATCGGCGCGCAGACGACCTCGATCGCGGTCTTCTCCGGGAAGATGCTCCGCCACACGGAAGTCTGCAAGTGGGGCTCGGAGCGTTTGACGATGGACCTCTCCCAGGTCCTGGGCATTTCGCTCGAAGAGGCCGAAGAGCTCAAGGTCCGCGTGGGGCGGTGTTCGCTCAAAGAAGTGATCCCCGGCGAAATGGTTCAGGCGAAGGATCCGTCGGTGTCGTACTTCCGCGAGCTCGTCGCGAAGACCTTGGCCGCGCGCGTGCGCGAATTCTTCCGCCTCTACGAAGAGCACCTGCGCACCGCGGGCGTCTGGGACGAAGTGGGCGCGATCGTCCTGACCGGGGGCGGCGCGCACCTTCAGGACATCGACGTCCTCGCACGCGAGACGACGGGAAAGAACGTCCGCATCGGCTACCCCCGCTGGATCGAGGGCGACGCCCCGATGCTCTGCCGTCCGGAAGCGTCCGTCGCGATGGGGTTGGTGCGGTGTGCGTTCGAAGGCGCGGACGCCGAAGAGGAGAAGCGCCGCACGCACGTGCGCCGCAGAAGACTCCCGCAGTTCATGAACCGCGTCATCACGTTCTTCGTGGGGGACTACTGAGAGACGGTCGCCCCCATCAGCATTGGATACGCTTTTCCGCCTTGAGCCCGTGCCAAATCCCTGAGGCTCGGCGATAATTGAAAGATTCGAAAACACAGAGGTCGACATGCCTTTTGAAATCCTGCAGGAAATTGATCCGCTCAACACCGTCATCAAGGTGATCGGCGTCGGTGGGGGCGGCGGCAATGCCGTCGAGCACATGATCACCCACGGTGCGAAGGGCATCGAATTCATTGCGGCCAACACCGACCATCAGGCGCTTCAGCGCTCGAAGGCCCACGTGAACATCCAGCTGGGGAGCACGGGGCTCGGGGCCGGTGCGCGTCCCGAAGTGGGCGCGGCGGCCGCGCAGGAAAAGCGCGAGCAGGTCGCCGAGGCGATCCGCGGCGCGCACCTCCTCTTCATCACGGCCGGCATGGGCGGCGGCACCGGGACGGGCGCCGCGCCGGTGATCGCCGAAATCGCGAAGGAACTCGGCATCCTCACGGTCGCCGTCGTCACGAAGCCCTTCAGCTTCGAGGGCGCGCGCCGCATGCGCACGGCCGAAAAGGGCATCGAGTCGCTCAAAGACAAGGTCGACTCGATGATCGTCATCCTCAACGAAAAGCTCGAAGAGGAATGCCCCCCGAACGCGACGATGAAGGAGTGCTTCGAGACCTCGAACGAAGTGCTCTACAAGGCGTGCGTCGGCATCGCCGAGATCATCCACACGCCGGGCAACATCAACGTCGACTTCGAAGACATCAAGACGGTGATGAGTGAGCGCGGCACCGCGATCATCGGGCTCGCCACGGCGAGCGGTCCGGACCGTGCGCGCATCGCCGCCGAAAAGGCGATCGCCTGCCCGCTTCTCGAAGGCGCGAACCTGCAGGGCGCCCGCGGGATGCTGGTGTACTTCACCGGGAACGAATCCTTGACGCTTGCGGAAATCCGCGAGGCGATGGGCGTCTTGAACACCTTCACGCACAAGCAGGCGACGGTGATCTTCGGCTCCGCGCTCTCCGAAGCCATGGGCGACGAAGTCCGCGTGACCGTGGTCGCCACGGGTCTCGACCGCCCGTTCGACGTGAGCGAAATGGATGCGGAGGACGCACTTCCGCAGGCCGCCGCGCCGTCCGTCTTCTCCGGAGGCCCGAAGATCCCGCCCTTCCTCGCGCAGGGCGGCATCGCCCCGCAGACGGTGCATGCCGCTCCCGCGGCTGCGGCCCCCGCCGCGGCGCAGCCCGCGTCGGCCCCGGCGCAACCGGCGGCCGAGCAGCCTTCGGCCGAACCCGCGAAGGAAGCGCCGCAGGATCCCGCCGGGATGTCGATTCCCTCCTACACGATTCCGACGTACCTCCGTACGCCGGGCTCGGAGTAAGGGTTCCGAACGTCCGACATACGTCCGAACAAGGCCGGCGGCGCTTCGCCCCGGCCTTGTGTCGCATTCACCGCATCAACCCCATCAACCGACAAACCAGTCTGAGGGTACCCACATGTTCAAGCAGCGAACGCTTCGCGAAAGCGTGACGGCCACCGGCATCGGGCTTCACAGCGGCCGCAAGGTGCGGCTCACGCTCCGCCCCGCCGACCCGGGCGCGGGCATCGTCTTCCGCCGCGTCGACGTGACGCCTACCGTCGACATTCCCGCCGAGGCGACGAACGTGAATGACACCCGCATGGCGACCACGGTGAACGTGGGCCGCACGGCGGTGGCGACGATCGAGCACCTGATGAGCGCGATGTCGGGGCTCGGGATCGACAACGCGGTGGTCGAGGTCGACGCGCCGGAAATCCCGATCATGGACGGGTCCGGGGCGAGCTTTCTCTTTCTCATCCGCCAGGCGGGCGTGGTCGAGCAGGACGCCGCCAAGCGGTTCGTCCGCGTGACGAAGCCCGTCGAAGTGCGGGAAGGCGACAAATGGGCGAGGTTGGAACCCCATGAGGGGTATAAGCTCAGCTTCGCGATCGACTTCGGTCACCCCGCGATCGACGCGACCGAGCAGTTCGCCGAAGTGGACTTCTCCCGCACGACCTACGAGCAGGCGGTCTCCCGCGCGCGCACGTTCGGGTTCGTGCAGGACGTGGAGATGCTCCGCCGCATGGGGTTGGCGCAGGGCGGCGCCTTGGGGAACGCGATCGTGCTGGACGAATTCCGGATTCTCAATCCCGAAGGTCTTCGCGGGCAGGACGAATTCGTGAAGCACAAGATCCTCGACGCCATGGGTGACCTCTATGTGCTCGGCCACCCGCTGCTCGCCCACTACCGCGCCTTCAAGTCGGGACACGGGTTGAACAACCAGCTCCTGCGCGAGCTTTTGAAGAACCCGGATTCGTGGACCTGGGCGACCTTCGAGAACGAGCGCGACTGCCCGGTCGACTTCTGGATGACGCGCCCGGGCGGGGATCCGGCGGATCCCCTGGCTTGATCGGCCTGATCGGCCTGAACCGTCCGCCCCAAGGGGCGGGCTCACTGCCGACCCGCTCAGAGAACACTGAAGCCCACGAATCCGCGGGCTTCAGTCGTCTGGGGACGGTGTTCGGAGGAGGTCGGCCGTCACTGCCCGGCCGAATCCTTCGGGTCGGCCTCGGCTGCGGCCCGTTCCGCGTCCTCGCGGATCCGCTGCTCCCGCACCTCGTCCATCAGATCCTGGAAATGCGCCTCCCACTGCGCTTCCGCCGAATGTTCCCGGCGAAGCTCCTCAGGGGGCGCCGCCATGCGGATCGGGGGCGGAAGCGGCGCCTTGGGGGCGGCTGCCGTCCTGAGCTGCTCGGCCAAGGTCGCGGCGGCCTCCTCCCAGCGGAGAAGATCCGCCTGAAGGCCGTCCAGCTCCGTGAGGCGCTCTTCCGTCCAGAAGGCTTCCGGGTCCACGTCGTCGGGGAGGGCGAAGGCACTCATCCGGGCGTCCAACAGCGACGACTCGGCGTCCAACGCCGCGCAGGCGTCTTCCTTTTCGCGGCGCGCCGCGATGCGGGCGAGCATCCGGGTGCGCACGCCTGCGAGCCCTTCGTCCTTCGCGGCCGAAGCTTCGTCCGGCACCAAGTCCGGGTCGGGAGCGGCGGGAAGGTGTTCGCGCGCCTGCCGGACCGCGTAGACCCCGCGCATGAAGCGGGTGTGGAGGCGCTCCATCCGGCGGAGGGCCTCCGGGACGCGCTCCTCAGGGCGCGGGGCGACGGTCTTCGCGAGACGCGTGAGCGTCTCGCGAAGCGCCTCGTCCTTCACGTCGCCGGCCAGCGCCATCAGGGCGGCCGCACCGGTGCGTGAGGGGTGCCGCGCCGGTCCGGCGGGCTCTTCCGGGGCTTCTTCCTTCGCGTGTTGCGGGAGCACCCGGCACTCGACCGCGTAAATCGGAAGGCCGTCGTTCGACAACGCCACCCGGAGGCGGGTCGAGAGGTTGCGGATGCGGTTCGCCTGCGCCGCGCTCTGCGTCAGGAGAATGAGCGTCCCGTTCTCCACCCGGGCGTGCCCCTCGGTGAAGTCGAGGCTCATCCCGAAGGGGCGCAGGATCGGGGCGACGATTTGCCCCGCCCGGCGGGCGAGATCGAACGAATGAAAGAGCGGGGCCGCGCCGCCGCGGCCCTCTTCCGCCACGCGCTCGAGCGTGCGGAAGCCCTTTTTGCGGCGGCGGGAGAAGTCGTGGGGAGAGCTCATGGATGAAAAATCCCTTCGGCGGACGTGTCCTGTTACGGTTTCCGGGCTTCGTCAAGAAGAGGCGTGAAAGCCTCGGCCGTGGCGCCTGCGGCCTTGTGCGATAATCTCAAGGTTTCCCTCGCTCCGCACGGCGCAGTCGACCCGAAAACGGGGGTAGTGTAGCCGAGGCGACGCAGCGCCCATGTTGACGGGTTCACGCACGCACCGCACGCACGCGGCGCCGTCGCGCCCCGCCGTGTAAGAGATCAGCATGTTTGATGAAATCCTGACCAAAATCTTCGGCAGTCGCAACGACCGCCTGATCAAGCAGTATCGCCGCAAGTGCGAGGCGATCAACAAGCTCGAGCCCGCCATGAAGGCGCTCTCGGACGAAGCGCTTCAGGCGAAGACGCAGGAGTTCCGCGAGCGCATCGCCAAGGGCGAGACGACGGACGATCTGCTCCCCGAAGCCTTCGCCGTCGTGCGTGAGGCGGCGGTGCGCGTGCTCGGCATGCGCCACTACGACGTGCAGCTGATCGGCGGCATGGTCTTGAACGACGGCAAGATCGCGGAAATGCGCACCGGCGAAGGGAAGACGCTGACCGCCACCTTGGCCGTGTACCTGAACGCCCTTCCCGGCAAGGGCTGCCACGTCGTCACGGTGAACGACTACCTCGCTTCGCGCGACGCGGACTGGATGGGGCGCCTCTACAACTGGCTGGGGCTCTCGGTCGGCAAGATCCTCACGCAGCAGGACAACGAAACAAAGCGTGCGGCCTATGCGGCCGACATCACGTACGGCACGAACAACGAGTTCGGGTTCGACTACCTGCGCGACAACATGGAATACGACGTGCGCCAGCGCCGTCAGCGCGGCCTCTACTACGCGATCGTCGACGAAGTGGACTCGATCCTGATCGACGAAGCGCGCACGCCGCTCATCATTTCCGGTCCCGCGAACGACAACACCGACCTCTACGTCGCGATCAACGAGATCCCGCCGCTCCTCACCCGTCAGGCTGAGGAGAAGGGCGAGGGCGACTACTGGGTGGACGAAAAGGCCCACCAGGTCTACATCTCGGAAGCGGGCCACGAGAAGCTCGAGGCCATTTTGGCCGAGCGCGGTCTCGTCGCCGAAGGCGAAACGCTCTATTCCCCCAAGAACATCATCCTCATGCACCACCTCATGGCGAGCCTGAAGGCGCACACGCTCTTCAAGCGCGACCAGCACTACGTGGTGCAGAACGGCGAAATCGTCATCGTCGACGAATTCACCGGGCGTCTCATGCCCGGCCGCCGCTGGTCTGAAGGCCTCCATCAGGCCGTCGAAGCCAAGGAAGGCGTCAAAATCCAGCAGGAAAACCAGACGATGGCCTCGATCACCTTCCAGAACTACTTCCGCATGTACCAGAAGCTCTCGGGCATGACCGGTACGGCGGATACGGAAGCGTACGAGTTCCAGGACATCTACGGTCTGGAGACCGTCGTGATCCCGACCCACCGCACGATGATCCGCGTCGACGAACAGGACAAGGTCTACCGTACGGTGAAGGAAAAGTACGCGGCGATCATCGAGGACGTGAAGCGCTGCCACGAGAAGAACCAGCCGGTTCTTCTCGGGACCACGTCGATCGAGAATTCCGAAGTGCTCTCGAAGCTCCTCACCGCCGCCGGGATCGAACACAACGTCTTGAACGCCAAGCAGCACGAGCGCGAAGCGCAGATCGTCCTCGAAGCGGGCCGTCCCGGCATGGTGACGATCGCGACCAACATGGCGGGCCGCGGCACCGACATCGTCTTGGGCGGCGGCATCAACAAGGCCGTGGACGCCATCCGCAACGACGAGACGCTCTCGGAAGAAGAACGCGCCGCGAAGATCGAAGCCGTCAAGGCCGAGTGGCAGAAGCTCCACGACGAAGTCGTGGCGGCCGGGGGCCTTCGCATCATCGGGTCGGAACGTCACGAATCCCGACGCATCGACAACCAGCTCCGCGGCCGTTCCGGCCGTCAGGGCGACCCGGGGAGCTCCTGCTTCTACCTCTCGATGGAAGACCAGCTGCTGCGCATCTTCGGGGGCGAGCGCATGCGTGCGATCGCCGACAAGCTGCGCCTGGAAGAAGGCGTCGCGATCGAATCGAAGATGCTCACCCGCATGATCGAGTCGGCCCAGCGCAAGGTCGAAGGCCGCAACTACGACATCCGCAAGCAGCTCCTTGAATTCGACGACGTCCAGAACGACCAACGTCACGAAATCTACGGGCTCCGCAACGAGATTCTCGAAGCCTCCGACTGCTCGGACCTCTTCAAGAACCTGCGCGAAGGCTACTTCACGGACCTCTTCCGCAGCTACGTGCCGGCGGAAACCGTGGAGGAGCAGTGGGATCTCGACGGCCTCACGGCGAAGCTCCAGAACGACTTCAACATCACGATGCCCTTCCGCGAGATGCTCGACAAGTCGGAAACGACGACGGACGAGGATCTTCTGGAAGCCCTCATCAAGGAAGTGAACGCGCTCTACGAAGCGAAGGAGTCGCTCGTGGGTGCGGAAGCCTTCGGGAACTTTGCGCGCTCGGTGCTGCTCCAAGTTCTCGACCAGCTCTGGCGTCAGCACATCGCGGCGTTGGATGCGCTCCGCCAGGGGATTTACCTTCGCGGCTACGCGCAGAAGCAGCCCAAGCAGGAATACAAGCGCGAAGCCTTCGGGATGTTCGAGCGCCTTCTCGACCAGATCCGCGAAACGCTGGTGTCGGTCCTGATGCACGTCGAAATCAAGATGCCCGAAGAGGCTCAGGCCGCCGCGGACCAGACGATGCAGGCGGGCGAAGCCCGCCTCGAAGGGACGACCGCCGCGCACCCGGGCGAGAGCGCCTTGGACGCCTCGATGACGGAAGAAGAGCGCCGCCGCCTCTTCGCCCACGTCGGCCGCAACGATCCCTGCCCCTGCGGCTCGGGCCGCAAGTTCAAGGACTGCCACGGGAAGCTCTCCTAAGCCGTCCCGGACGACCGCCGGAGGCCTGGCCTCCGGCCTTCCTGAAGCCCGCCGCGGGGTGCGACCCTACGGCGGGTTTTGCTTTGTGAGCCCCACCATTTCCCAGATCTGATGATGTTTTGGAAGCGCAAGCCCCCGACCGCACAAGGGGAGAAGGCCTCTCCCGAGCCTTCGGCCTCCCGTGAGACCCTCACGCCGCTCCAGCCGTTCCCCACGGCCTGCGGCATCCCGGGGCTGCGCGTGCGCACCGCGCACGCGCCCTCAGGAGATCCGCTCCTCTGGGTCTTCGACGCGTCGGTCGCCGCGGGCCGCGTGCGCGGCCACGCGACGCCCGCCTTCGGGGCGGGCGCGCCCGAGCGCCTCACCGAACGGCTCTCCGAAGAGGTGCCGCCCTTCGGACTCATCGTCGCGGCGGGAAGCGCCGCGACGGGCGAAGGCGCGCTCTCGCGCGGCTACGTCGATGCGGTGTCGGCCGCGGCCGGGGCTGCGGGGCTTCCCGACGCCGTCGTCGCGTGCGTGGGCCCGACGGCGGGCGTGCCCGCTGCCGGGCCCGTGACGGAAGCCTTCCCAACGCTCACGGAGCTGCTCTCCGACCCGGACTGCGGGATCCGGAAGCCCACCGCTCCGCAACGTCGGCACACGTCGGAACCCTTCCACGTCGCCTTCCCCTTCATGGATGCCGGGGGCGAAGTGCGCGTCGCGGGTTGGTTCTGGCCCGACCCTGCCGTGATGGTTTGGGTGAGCGACGTGCCGCTCGGGCGCGGCGCGGCCGAGGAACTCATCGACGACCTCTGGACGGCGGGGCCGGACGCCTGGGCGATGACGGGCGATGCGCACCCGGGCGACGCCGTGCTGATCCTCTCCGCCGCGCCGGGGCCGGAAGCCGCGCCCGCGGACGGGCGCGTGGAGACCTTGAGGACGGCGCTTCGCGTCGGAACGGAGATGCTGTTGAAGGCCGCCAGCGCCCCGCAGGGTCCCGTGCCGACCCTCACCATCGAGGGCGCGGCGGACCTCACGGAGGCGGCCGCCGCGGCGCGCGTCTGGACGAGGACGCTGACGAGACTTCACGCATCGCCCAACCTGCCGCCTTCCACCAGGGCCGAGATCCTTTTCCGCGCCATGGCGGCGACGCCCTTGGTCGGGATCGAGCGCTCACGGATGGGGGTGGAGCCCTTCATCCGGGAGGGGAGGCTGATGGATGGCGCTCTTGCGTCGCAGGCGATCCCGCAGGAGTGTGTGCTTACGCTTGGTCGAGGGGCCGCACGGGGCTTCTGGCCCCTGCGGGAGACGGCGCGGAGCAAGGATGCGGTGAACGACCGGAAGAAGGCGGAGCAGGAACGATGACCGAAGCAAAGGACGCGAATGTGGCGAAACCGGCGGACGTGAAGAGCGCGGCCCCCAAGATCGTCGAAGTGGTGGTGGGCGTGGTGTCGGACGGCCGCGGCCGGATCCTCTTGAACTCCCGCCCGGAAGGGAAGCCCTATGCGGGTTGGTGGGAGTTCCCCGGCGGCAAGATCGAGCCGGGCGAGACCCCGCACGAGGCGCTCGTGCGGGAGCTCAGGGAAGAACTCGGTCTTGAGATCGAAGGAAGCCGCGCCTGGTACGTGACGGAGGCGGTCTTCCCGCACGCGCACGTACGGCTTCACTTCCGGTTGGGGTGCGCCTCGCCGGAGGCCGCGCCCCAGAGCCTCGAAAATCAGGCCTGGGGGTGGTTCGCGGACGGGGAGGCGCTCCCCGGAGAACTTCTCCCCGCGTCCGTCCCGGCGCTCCGGCGCGCGCGGATCCCGGCGGTGCTGAGGTCGGCTGAGACGGAGGGTTGCTGGCGCGGCGTGCGGGCGACGACCCGCGAAGCGCTTCTCGCGGCGGCGGAAGCCGGAGTGGACTATGCGGTCGTTCGGGCGTCGGACTGGGACGTCGTGGGCGAGCCGCCTCTCCCCGTGCTGGTGGAGGTTGCCGAGGGTGTGGGCGAGACGGTTGGGACGGAGGAGACGGGGGCGACGGACGAGGCCGTCGCCCGCTGGCGGGCGCGCGGCGCCCACGGGCTCTTCATCGGCGGGTAGTCCGGCGTTTCGGGGACGCGTCGGCGCGGAGCGCCTTCGCGTCCAACCGCGCACGCTCTTCCGAAGCGCTCTGAAGGTCTTCGGGGGAGAGGAGACCGGCGGAACCCGGCTCCCCTTCGATCACGTATTCGTCGTTCGACCACGCGCCCAAGTCGATCAGGCGGCAGCGCTCGCTGCAGAAGGGCCTGTAGGGATTTTCAGGGGCGTAGAGGGCCTCGCGACCGCAGGTGGGACAGCGTACTTTCATCTTCTGTTGTGGTTGTTTCTGCCGGAGTGACCGCTTGCTTACATTCAGCCGCAGAGCGCCAGACGGAAGGTGATGTCTTCCGTGGAGGCGTGGAGCCGACGCTGCGCGTCGGGGCGCGAGAAGCGGATCCAGAGCATGTACTTGTTGGCGCTCACCTCGGGGATGAGGTCGTCCCCGACGGGAAGCCAAAGCCGCGCCAAAAGGACGTTGCGGCCGGTGAGCGGGAGCTGGTGCACGCCCCCGTGGGCGGTGACCTCGCCGTCCGTCTGTACGGCCGAGCGGAGCATCCCGAGGACGATCGCGATCGCGTCGCGCGTCGGGGTCATCGTGTCTTCCCAGGCCTGAAGTTCGGCGCGGCGCGCGGCCGCAGGCTGCGCGAGCCAATGGTGAAGCATCGGGAGGTCGAATTCGCAGGTGCCGCCCGGCAAGGACTGGCGGGTGCGCACGAGGCGGAGCCACTCGTTCTCACGGATGTACTGCGCCGAGCGTCCGAGCGTGCGGTTGATCCCGTGGAGGGCCTCTTCCGTTTGGCGCAGCGTCTTTTCCGTCCCTTCGCGCTCTTCCGGAGCGAGGTGCGGAAGCTTCATGCGCAGAGCGTGTCTCAGGCGGGAAAGCTCCTGCACGAGGTCGTTTTTGAGGTCGCTTCGGGCGCTCGCGTCGACGAGGTCAAAGAGCGCCGAGAGCGCCGCATGATGCGCAAAAGGATTGTCCTCACCGCAGAACCATTCATAGCGGCGGAAAAGGAGTTCCAACCGCAGGAACATGCGGATCCGCTCATGGCATGGAAATTCGTAGAGGATGTGGTCCTGGTCGCTCATGCGAATACCTTGAAATCCTTGTGGAGGACGGAGGGAACGGAGAAAAGGGCCTCAGGATCGGTCGAATCCCCGGCCCTCAGGGCTCGGAAGTGAGTTCATTGTATAAAAGTTCCACGCTTTCTTCGAGTGTCTTCGGATCCGACCCGTTGTATATGACGTGGTCGGCGGCCGCGAGCCTTTCCGCGCGGGGGAGTTGGCGCGCCATGAACCCTTCCACCGTTTCCCGGGAGAGCCCCGAGCGCGCCATGGTGCGCTCGATCTGAAGCTCGGGCTCAAGGTCGATCACGAGCACTTGGTCGACGGCCTTCCGCCACTCGGGCTTTTCGAGAAGCAGAGGGCAGTCGTAGACCAGAAGCGGGGCGTCCTTCGCCGCTTCCATGAGGGCCTCGGTCTGCGCACGGATCATCGGGTGAAGAATCGCTTCAAGGGTCTTCTTCGCCTCAGGGTCCGACAAAAAGCGCTCACGCATCGCGGCTCGGTTCATCGCGCCGTCTTCGGTCACGAACTCGGTTCCGAACGCCTCCCGGATCGCGGGGACGGCGACGCCTCCGGGGGCGGTAAGTTCGCGGGAGACGGCGTCGGCGTCGACGACGGGGACGCCGAGCTTTCGGAAGGCCGCCGCCGCGGTGGACTTCCCGCTGCCGATGCCGCCGGTGAGGCCGAGACGAATCATGTCGAGCTCCTTCGAGTGAAGGGGATCCCCGGAGACTTCCGGCCGGGAGACCCGCGCGCCAGAGGGAAACGGAGAAAAACTGATAAAAGAAAAAGGCACCGCACTCACGTGCGATGCCTTTTTCAAAAATCCTGGTCGGGGTGAGAGGATTCGAACCTCCGACTCCTACGTCCCGAACGTAGTACTCTACCAGGCTGAGCTACACCCCGAGGGTTCCCGATCAGCGTTATCGATCACGCTTAACGGTGAAGGACAACAAGTTTAGCAGACTTTCGCTGAAAATGGAAGAGGGAATTTGAGAGAGCGCTGCGCGCCCACGTTCCAGTTCCTTCTCAGCGCGTGCCCTGCACCGATCAAGAGCACCGGACTTTAGCACGACGGCGGAAATTTTGTCAAAGTCTCCGTCACCCTTCCTCACGGCCTCGTCGATCATCGCACGATCTCCCTCGTCGGCGAGTTCGCGCGCGTAGATGAGGGGAAGGGTCATCTTCCCTTCGCGGAGGTCGCCCCCGAGGTTCTTGCCGATGTCGGCCGCCACCCCCTGATAGTCGAGGATGTCGTCCGCGATCTGGAAGGCGTTCCCGAGCGCGAGGCAATACTCAGCGAGCGCATTGACGCTCTTTTCGTCCGCGTCGACGATCGCCGCCGCCATGCGGGCGGCCGCCTCGAAGAGGCAGGCGGTCTTCCTTTCAATCACCTGGAAGTAGCGCTCTTCGTCGACCGAGGGGTCGTGGGCGTTCGCCATTTGGATGACTTCACCTTCGGACAACCGGTTGGCGGCGTTCGCCAACGCCTCCATCACCTTGAGGTTCCCCGCGCGGATCATCATCTGGAAGGAGCGCGTGTAGAGGAAGTCGCCCACGAGGACCGCGACGCCGTTTCCCCAGCGGGCGTTCGCCGTCGGGCGGCCGCGGCGCATGTCGCTCTCGTCCACGACGTCGTCGTGCATGAGGGTGGCGGTGTGCAGCAGCTCGATCGTCGCGCCGAGGTACGGGGCGAGGTCGCCCTGATAGCCCAACGCGCGCGCCATCATGATGAGGAGCGCCGGGCGCATGCGCTTGCCGCCCGCGCTCGTGATGTACTCGCCGATCTCGTGCATGCGGCGCACGTCGCTCGCGAGCTCCTCATGGATGATGCGGTCGACGGCCGCCATGTCTTCGGCGATCGGAGCGAGAAGGGCGCGGACGTCCGCTTGGGGCGAGGTGGTCATCTTGGAGGGGTCTCCGGTGCGGCGGGCGGCTGTTGACCGCCCGCGGTTGGTGTTCTGAGCCGCTTCCCGGGACGACTGCGGAAGGCCCCGCGGAAAGCGCCCCCAAGTATAAGAGCCGCCGGGGCCTCCCGCACCACCGCGCTTTCGAGAATGACGCCCGGCAGGTGCCTTCAGTAGGGACGTCGGGAGCGTGTTTCGCAGCCCTCCTGCGGACCCTTGAAAAAATTCGGGCTTTCGGCTTGACGGTCTCTCTTCACAATGAGAAAATGCCGTCCTTTCCACGCACTGGGTGCGTCGTGCGCGCGGAGGATGGTCCTCCGGACGGCGCGGACGTCACCGAATACAAAAAGGCTTCGCACCAAGCCCCGTGAAGGGCCGAAGCGAAGCGGCGAGGTTTTACATGTACGCTATCATCAAGACGGGCGGTAAGCAGTACCGCGTCCAGGTCGGCGACAAGCTCAAGGTCGAAAGCCTTGCGGTCGAAGCCGGCGCTCAGGTCACCCTCACCGAAGTTCTCGCCGTTTGCGGCGACGAAGGCCTCAAGGTCGGCACCCCGGTGCTCGCCGGCGCCACCGTCACCGCCACCGTGCTCTCGCACGGCCGCGGCGAAAAGGTTCGCATCTTCAAGTTCCGTCGCCGCAAGCACTCCATGAAGTCGGGCGGTCATCGTCAGAACTACACCGAGCTCAAGATCGAAGCGATCTCGGCTTAATCCAAGAACCTGATTTTTTCGTAGAGAAGACAAAATGGCACATAAGAAAGGCGGCGGCTCCACCCGCAACGGTCGCGATTCGCAGGCGAAGCGCCTCGGCGTGAAGGTTTTCGGTGACGCGGCGATCAACGCCGGCGGCATCATCGTCCGTCAGCGCGGCACGAAGTTCCACGCCGGCGACAACGTCGGCATGGGCAAGGACCACACCCTCTTCGCGCTCGTCGACGGCGTCGTCAAGTTCGAAATCAAGGGTGAGTTCAATCGTCACTACGTGCACGTTGAACCCACGACCGCGGCCTAATCGTTCTCGGTTAGACTGAAGGTCCGGTCACGGAGGCGGCTCTCGCCGCATCCCGTGCGAACCCGCGAAAAAGCCCAGTGCGGTCCGGCCGGCTGGGCTTTTTTGATTGAGAAGATTTTCTTCCCCGGAGGTGCTCTCGTGAAGTTTGTCGACGAGGCCAAGATCGAAGTCCAGGGCGGCAAGGGCGGCAACGGCGCCGCGAGCTTCCGCCGCGAAAAATTCATTCCGAAGGGCGGTCCCGACGGCGGCGACGGTGGTCGCGGCGGCAGCGTTTGGGCCGTTGCGGACCGCAACATCAATACGCTCGTCGACTACCGCTACACGCGCAAGTTCTTCGCCCCGAACGGCGAAAACGGCCGCGGCGCGGACTGCTACGGCGCGGGCGGGAGCGACATTGAGCTCCGCATGCCCGTGGGCACGCTCGTTCGCGACGTCGACACGGGCGAATTGGTCGCCGACCTCAACGTCCACGGCGCGCGTCAGCTTTTGGCCGCTGGCGGCAAGGGCGGTCTCGGGAACCTTCACTTCAAGAGTTCCGTGAATCGTGCGCCTAAGCAGGCGACGCCGGGCGAGCCCGGGCAGTACCGCTCGCTTGAGCTTGAACTGAAGGTCCTCGCCGACGTGGGTCTGCTCGGCATGCCCAACGCCGGGAAGTCCACCTTCATCACGGCCGTCTCGAACGCCCGCCCGAAGATCGCCGACTATCCCTTCACGACGCTGCACCCGCATCTGGGCGTCGTGCGCGTGGGTCCGGAGCAGAGCTTCGTTCTGGCGGACGTCCCGGGGCTCATTGAAGGCGCGGCGGAAGGTGCCGGTCTCGGCCACCTGTTCCTGCGTCACCTCGCCCGCACGAAGGTTTTGCTTCACGTGATCGACGCGGCGCCTCTGGACGAGGAAACCGATCCGGTCGCGCAGGCGAAGGCGCTGGCGTTGGAGCTTGAAAAGTACGACCCGGAACTCGCGGCGAAGCCCCGCTGGTTGGTCTTGAACAAGATCGACCTCGTGCCGGAAGAAGACCGTGCGGCGTTGATTGAAAAGTACCGTGCGGAATTGGGTACCGACGAGACGCCCGTCTACGTCATTTCGGCAGCGACCCGCGAAGGCTGCGAAGAGCTCCTGAACGCTCTCGCGCAGTTCATCGACGAGCAGCGCCGCGAAGAGGTTGCGTTCCTCGGTGACGAACGCTTCGACCCGACGGCGGACTGATCGCCTGCGTCAAGCACATGCTTCCCAAGCGCCCGGACGGCAACGTCCGGGCGCTTTTGAATTGACGACGGCTCAACCATTCGAGCAGAATGACCCCGTCTCCCGCTCCGGGCATTTCGTCCGTCGGGCTCAAGTCCGGCCTCTTTGGTGAGCCGGCCTCTGCGGATCCGGGATGGCAACCGACCGCAGTGACACCATGGCCCCCGTGCTGAAAGGTTCGGGGGCTTTGCTTTGCATTGGGTGTGTTGGAGGGTTGCATGTAGAAGCAGGCCGTTGTGCCTCGGCTTCATGCGGTATGCTGAGAACTTTCCCCTCTCACTCTTCGAGGCCCCCATGTCATCACTTCTTCAGAACGCCCGCCGCATCGTCGTCAAGGTCGGGAGTGCACTTGTCACGAACGACGGCCGAGGACTCGACGTCGAAGCGATCGAACGTTGGGCGACGCAGATTGCGGAGCTCCGTCAGATGGGCCGCGAAGTGCTCCTGGTGAGCTCGGGGGCCGTCGCCGAAGGGGTGCTCCGACTCGGCTGGGCAGAGCGTCCGAAGCGCGTCTTCGAGCAGCAGGCCGCCGCGGCCGTGGGCCAGATGGGCCTCGTCGAAGCCTACGAAACGCACTTCCGCGCGCACGGGATCATGACGGCGCAGGTGCTTCTCACCCACGCGAACCTCGTCGACCGCGAGCAGTACCTGAACGCCCGCATGACGCTCGTGGAACTCCTGCGCCTCGGGATCGTGCCCGTCATCAACGAAAACGACACCGTCGTCACGAACGAAATCAAGGTGGGCGACAACGACACGCTGGGCGCTTTGGTGACGAACCTCGTCGAAGCCGACGCGCTCGTGATCCTTACGGACCAGCGCGGCCTCTATACGGCTGATCCGCGCTCCAACCCCGATGCGGCGTTCGTGGCGGAAGCGAAGGCCGGGGATCCCGCCTTGGAGCGCATGGCGGGCGGCGCGGCGAGCTCGCTCTCGAAGGGCGGCATGATCACGAAGATCCTCGCCGCGAAGCGCGCGGCGCGCTCGGGGGCGGCCACGATCATCGCGTCGGGCCGTGAGCCGGACGTCCTCGTGCGTCTTGCCAAGGGCGAGCAGATCGGCACGCACCTCGCGCCTTCGACCTCCGTCATGCACGCCCGCAAGCAGTGGATTGCGGACCACCTCCGCGCGGCGGGCCGTTTGACGCTTGACGCCGGTGCGGCGAAGGCAATTCTGGAGCGCCAAACGTCGCTTCTCCCCGTCGGGGTCACCGCGGTCGAAGGGGAGTTCGTCAAGGGCGAAGTCGTGAGCTGCCTCGACCCTGAGGGGAACGAAGTCGCCCGCGGGCTCGTCAACTATTCGAGCGCGGATGCGCGCCGCATCATCGGCTGCCACACCGAAGAAATCGAGGCGCGTTTGGGGATGCCCGACCGTCCCGAACTCATCCACCGCGACAACATGGTCGTGCGCTGAAGGCTAAAATAGACAGACTTTTCAAATGCGCCCCCCGGAAGGATCTTCCGGGGGGCTTTCAATCCGACACAACGAAGCGAAACACTATGCGCGCCCGTTCCTTTTTCCTTTCCACGCTCAAGGAAGCGCCGGCCGATGCCGACGTCGTGAGTCAGCAGTACATGATCCGCGCCGGCATGATCAAGAAGCTTGCCGCCGGCGTCTACACCTACATGCCGATGGGGCTGCGCACCATCCGCAAGATCGAAGCGATCATCCGCGAAGAAATGAACGCGGCGGGCGCGGTGGAACTCTTGATGCCGATCGTGCAGCCGGCGGAGCTCTGGCAGGAATCGGGCCGTTGGGAGAAGTACGGTGCGGAGCTTCTGCGCATCAAGGACCGTCACGACCGCGACTTCGTGATCCAGCCGACGTCGGAAGAGGTCATCACCGACATCGCGCGTCAGGAAATCAAGAGCTGGCGTCAGCTTCCCGTGAACTTCTATCACATCCAGACGAAGTTCCGCGACGAGCGCCGTCCCCGCTTCGGCGTGATGCGCGGCCGCGAATTCACGATGAAGGACGCGTACTCGTTCGACCGTGACGAAGAGGGCGCGTCGAAGTCCTACGACGCGATGTACGCCGCGTACCAGAAGATCTTCACGCGCCTGGGGCTGATGTTCCGCGCCGTGCGCGCCGACACCGGCGCGATCGGCGGCTCCCGCTCGCACGAATTCCAGGTGATCGCCAACGCCGGCGAAGACGTCATCGCCTACGCCCCCGAATCCGACTACGCCGCCAACATCGAGTTGGCTGAAGCCTTCTCGGTTCTGAACGGCCGCCAGGCTCCCGCCGAGACGATGGAAAAGCGCGCTACCCCGGGGAAGGAAAAGTGTGAAGCCGTCGCCGAGTACCTTGGGCTCGACCTCTTGAAGAGCGTCAAGAGCGTCGTGCTCGCCGCCGACCGCGTGAACGAGAAGGGCGAACCGATGCCCGCGAAGATCGTGCTCGTGCTCCTGCGCGCCGACCATGAACTGAACGAAGTGAAGGCGGGCCACCTCCCTGAACTGAAGGAAGGCTTCCGCTTCGCGACCGACGAAGAGATCCTTCAGGCCTTCGGCTCGAAGCCGGGCTACCTCGGTCCCGTCGGCCTCAAGGCTGACGTCGCCGTCTACGCCGACCGCACCGTCGCCGACATGTCGGACTTCTGCTGCGGCGCAAACGAAGAGGGCTTCCACTACACGGGCGTCAACTTCGGCCGTGATCTTCCCGAACCCACCGTCGCCGACCTGCGCAACGTCGTTGAGGGCGACCGCTCGCCCGACGGCTGCGGGACGCTGAAGCTTCAGCGCGGCATCGAAGTGGGCCACGTCTTCTTCCTCGGCACGCGCTACTCCGAAGCGTTGGGTGCGACCTACCTCGACGAAAACGGCAAGCCCCAGATCCTTCAGATGGGCTGCTACGGGATCGGCGTGACGCGCCTGGCCGGTGCGGCGATCGAACAGAGCCACGACGAGAAGGGCATCATCTGGCCCGACAGCATCGCGCCCTTTGAAGCCGTCATCTGCCCGATGAACTACGCGAAGAGCGAAGACGTCAAGAAGGCCGCCGACGAGCTCTACGAGGAACTCAAGGCCAAGGGCGTCGACGTCATCCTCGACGACCGCGACATGCGCCCGGGCGTGATGTTTGCGGACTGGGAGCTGATCGGCGTTCCGCACCGCATCGTGATCGGCGACCGTGGTCTCAAGAACGGCGAAGTCGAATACGCCGCCCGCGGCAACCTCGCCGAGAAGATCATGGTGAAGACGGCGGAAGCGGCGGACTTCGTCGCGGGCCGCATCCGCAAGTAAGACGGCACCGGGGCCTCCCCGCCGGGGAGGCAGCCGGTTCCGGCAGGTCACAAGAGAAAGCCCTCCGGTTCACGCGAGCCGGAGGGCTTTTTCGAAGTTACTTCCGGTCGTCCACCGGGTCGAAGGTGAGGGTGAGCTCCCTCGGCGCTTCCTGACCGGTGTCCGGACGCGGGAACGGGTTGCAGCGCCGGATGGCGCGCTCGACCGCGGCGTCGTAGGCGTCCCAGCCGGACCCCTTCTGCTTCACTGCGGAGCCGATCTGCTCGCCCGTGGGCAGAAGCTTCACGGTGTAGGTCGCCTGGAAGCGGCCGCGCGGCGTCGAGGGCGGCACCTCGATCGTGATGTGCGGACGGATGCAGGCGGCGACGCGCGCGTTGTAGCGCGCGAGCGCAGACCCCGTGAGGTTGCGGCGGAAGTTTCGCGGGTCGCCGGTCGTCGTTCCCGAGCGTTGGGCGTTGGGATCGACCTTGGCGGAGAGGCGTGCGAGCTCCTGCTGGCGCACCGTGCGCGCAATGCGTTCGCGCTCGGCCTTCTCCGCCTTTTCGCGGGCGATGCGGCGCTCTTCAGCCTTGCGCTTCTCTTCGGCGATCCGCTTTTCCTCCGCGATGCGCTTCTCTTCGGCAATGCGCTTTTCTTCCGCGATGCGGCGGGCTTCCGCCTCTTGGCGGAGGCGTTCCTCTTCGGCGCACTTCGCTTCTTCAGCCAGGCGGGCTTCCTCGGCCTTCTTCCGCTCTTCGGCGAGACGCTCCTGCGCGAGGCGTTCCGCCTCGCGGGCCTTCTCTTCCTCGACGCGGCGGCGTTCGGCTTCAATGACTTCCTGACGCTGGCGTTCGATCTCTTCGGCGCGGGCGCGCTCCTGCGCGAGACGCTCCTCTTCGGCGCGTCGGGCTTCCTCTTCGAGTCGAGCCGCCTCCGCCAGGCGGGCGGCTTCGGCCGCGGCGGCCTCTTCGGCCTGACGGCGTGCGGCTTCCTCCGCGGCCTGTTGCTGCGCCAATTCTTCCGGCGTCGGACCGGCGGGCTCGGGTTCGGGTTCCGGCTTCGGCTCCTCCGCGTCGGGCGGGGTCTCGGGGCTCGCTTCGGGGAGCTTTTCCGCCACCCCTTCGGGGTCCGTCCCGCCCGAGATGTCCTCGGGGGCCCAAAGCTCGGCGTAGACCGTTTCGGTGTGGGTCTGCCACTGGAAGACCGAGAAGAGCGCGGCGAAGAGTGCGGCGTGCACGCCGACGGAGAGGGCGGTCGCCGCGACGGTGTTGCGGCGGTTCCCCTCGGCGGCGGGACGCGGGCGCTTGATGCTCATCGTCGGCTCCCCTTATCGTGCGGCGGCCGAGCGCTCGATGCGAAGCGAGAGACCCACGCGGGGGACATCCGCTTCCTGGAGCGTCTTCATGACGTTGATCACGTCTTCGTAGCGCACGTCCTTGTCGGCGGCGATGACGACGGGCAGATCCGGAGTCGAGCCCTGCGCTTCGCGCACGGCGGCGACCAACCCCGCGGCGTCCGTCGCGCGGAGATCCTTCCCGACGCGAAGCGACATGCGCCCGTCGGGGAAGACGATCACTTCGATGAGCTTTTCGGGAGCCTTCGACGCCTTGTTGACGGAAGGCAGGTTGATGAGGCTCGGATTGACGAAGGGCGCGGCCACCATCAGGATGACGACCAGCACGAGCATGACGTCGATGTAAGGGACGACGTTCATCTCGCTCATGAGCCCGCGTCGGCGGCTGTTGCGGCGCAGCATGACTCAGCTCCTCGCCTGGCGTTCGAGAATGTTGAGGAACTCCTCGCTGAAGCTCTCGAGGCGGTTGGCGAGGCGGTTGACGCGGTTGTTGAAGTAGTTGTAGGCGGCCACGGCCGGAATGGCGGCGAAGAGGCCGATCGCGGTCGCGACCAGGGCTTCGGCGATCCCAGGGGCGACGACCGCGAGCGAAACGTTGTCGAGGGTCGAAAGCCCCGTGAAGGCGTTCATGATCCCCCAAACGGTGCCGAAGAGGCCCACGTAGGGCGAGGTCGACCCGATGGAGGCGAGGAGCGGAAGGCCCTTTTCGAGCCCGTCCATCTCGCGGGTGAAGACCGCGCGCATCGCGCGGGTGACGCCGGAGGTCACGTCACCCCCGGCCTTCTGCTGCTTCGTGAATTCGGTCATGCCGGCCGCAAAGAGGCGCTCTTCGATCCCGGCGTCGGGCTTCTTCGCGGTCTCCAGGAGCTTCGTCATGTCGGAGCCGCCCCAGAAGCGCGCTTCGAAGTCTTCCGTCTGGCGCGCGGCGCGCGAGATCGCGAAGGCCTTCTGGAAGATCACCGTCCAGCTCAGAAGCGAGAGCAGGACCAGAATGGCGAGAATGGCCTGCACGACGGGGCTCGCCTGCTGAACGAGCGTGAGGATGGAGAGATCGGTGGTCGGATTCATGACTGCTCTGAGTTGCGGTGTGGGTTGACCTTGGGAATGCTGTGGGGGCTTTACGCTTTGAGCGTGCCGAGCTGCGCGCGGATCGCTTCCGGGATGGGCGTGGGAGCGAGGGTCGCCGCGTCGACGCAGGCGACGCGCACGGTCCCGGCGGTGACGACGTCGTCGCCCAAGAGGATCGTCTGCGAGAAGACGCAGGACGCGCCGCCCAGGCGCTCGACGGCGGTCTCGACCGTGAGTTCGTCCTCCAACTTCGCGGCGCGGCGGTATTTGATCGAGAGGTCCGCCACGACGAAGAGCACGCCGCCCGTCTCCGGGTTCACGCGCTGCGAGATCCCGAAGTTCCTCAGAATCTCCGAGCGGGCGCGCTCCATGAATTTGAGGTAGTTCGCGTGATAGACGATGCCGCCCGCGTCGGTGTCTTCCCAATGAACGCGGACGGGATAACGGAAGGTCGGCATGTCGTAGTGCTTCGCGTATGGAACCTGCCGGGCGCCCTTTGCGCCCGGCCGTCGGGACAGTATAGGGAAAATGCGGTCCGGGCGTTCTCCGGGACTTCGTTGGCTTAACATACGCGCTTCAAAGAAGCCCTCCGGAAACACTTCGACATAGCTTTATGACGCCCTCTGCCAATGCCTTCGCCGCGTACTTTCCCGCGGCGCTTCTCGTCGTCCTCGTCCTTCTTCTCGTGAAGCTCCCGCGTGAGACGCTTGCCAAAGTGATGCACCGACCCTTCGTCGGCGCGTCCGCCGTGATCCTCACGGCGGAGCTCGTCGTTTCCGCGATGGCGGGCTTCCCCTACGGCGACGGGACGGTGCTCTCGACGCTTCTTCAGAACGCCTGGGGGCTCGGCCGTCCTGAGGCCGGGGCGTCCGCGCCGATGGCGGCCGTCTCCTATTCAGGCGAAGCGTTGGAGCACGTGAAATTGGGCGCTTCTCCCGCGATCACGATCGCGAAGTACACCCTGATCGCGGCGATCGCCGGGGGCGTCACGGCGTTTCTCGCCTGGATCTGCACGGCGTTGGGCGTCGCCTACCGCTTCGCGACGAACTTCACGGATGGCGTCCGGATGCTTGCGGGCGGGGACGAACGTTTCCCGTGGCGGAGCGCCATGGTGGCAGGGAGCGTCCTCTGGATTCTCTGGACCTGGATCGCCGCCCTTTGGGCGCATGGGCACCCCTTGGGGACGGATGCTGCGGGGCGCGACGTCCTCTATGTGCTTTTTGAAGCCGTCGGGGGCTTGGGTGCCTGGACGGCGCTTCTGATCCTGATCCCCGCGATCAACACGCTCTTCATGGACCGGCCGTCGGCGCGCTGGGCGGGTGCGCTGCTGCCCGCCGCGGTGCTCTCCGGACTCGTGCTCTCCCCCTTCAGCCCCGCGCCCTTCACGGTGGGGCTTGGGACGATCTTTATCGAAAACAGCGGGATTCTCGCGTGGAGCGCGTCGGTTCTGGGAGTACTTCTCCTCGCCGCTTCGGGCGTTCTCGGGCAGGCGCTCCGGAGTTTGGAGGAGGGGCAGCCGACGAAGCCCGCCGGGAAGGACGGGCAGGGACCTTCGCCGCTCATCTCGTAAGCGGAAGGGTAGGCTTCCTGCGGATTTGAAAAAGCGAGAGGCGTCGGGAAGCCGACGCCTCTCGCGTTGAAGGGGTTGGTTTTGGGGTTTCGCTTTGAAGCTTGGCGTTACTCCGCCGACTCGGGCGGGGTGAGGCCGAAGTGCTTCCAGGCGTTCACCGTCGCCACGCGCCCCCGCGGCGTGCGGTGGACGTACCCCTGCTGAATGAGGAAGGGTTCGACGACGTCTTCCAACGTGTCGCGGTCTTCGCCGATCGCGGACGCGAGGTTCTCAATCCCGACGGGGCCGCCCGCGAACTTCTCCAGAATCGTCGTGAGGAAGCGCCGGTCGATGAGGTCGAGCCCCACGGGGTCGACGTCGAGAAGCTTGAGCGCCTTGGAGGCGACTTCCTTCGTCACCATGCCGTCGTGCATCACTTCGGCGAAGTCGCGCACGCGGCGAAGCAGCCGGTTCGCGACGCGGGGCGTGCCGCGGCTGCGGTTGGCGATCTCGCGTGCGCCTTCCAAATCGATCGAGATGCCGAGAAGGCGCGCGGAGCGCCGGACGATCGTCACGAGGTCCTCGGCACTGTAGAACTGAAGCTGGCTCGTGATCCCGAAGCGGGCGCGAAGCGGGTTCGTAAGCGACCCCGCGCGCGTCGTGGCTCCAACCAGGGTGAAGGGCGGCAGGTCGATCTTGATCGAGCGGGCGGCGGGGCCTTCGCCGATCATGATGTCGATTTGGTAGTCCTCCAGGGCCGGGTAGAGCACTTCCTCGACGACGGGCGAGAGCCGGTGGATTTCGTCGATGAAGAGAACGTCGTTGGGTTCGAGGTTCGTGAGCATGGCGGCGAGGTCGCCGGGGCGCTCCAAAACGGGGCCGGAAGTCTGCCTGAGGTTCACGCCCATCTCGCGCGCGATGATGTGCGCGAGCGTGGTTTTGCCCAAGCCTGGAGGCCCGAAGAGGAGCACGTGGTCCAGAGCCTCTCCGCGGCGCTTCGCCGCGCGGATGAAGATGTCCAACTGTTCCCGCACCGCGGGCTGCCCCACGTATTCGGCGAGGCCGGTCGGGCGGAGCGCCCGGTCGGCGTTTTCTTCGTTGGGGTTGGCGGCGGCACCCGCCACCAGGCGTTCATCATTGATCATGAAGCTTCCCCGACCTTAGTGGGCGAGCGCGCGGAGCGCCTCGCGGATCCCCTGCGCCACTTCGACGTCGGGCGCGAGCGTCTTGACGGCGGCTGCGGCTTCGCGTTCGTTGTAGCCGAGCGCCATGAGCGCCGCGAGGACGTCGGCCTTGGCGTCGGAATGCTCGGAAAAGAGCCCGCCCATGACGGGGAGCTTGCCCTTCAATTCAAGAAGGAGCCTTTCCGCCGTCTTCTTCCCGATGCCGGGTACGCGCGTCAAGAGCCCCGTCTGCCCCTGATCGACCGCGGAGGCGAGGTCGTCCACCGACATCCCCGAGAGCAGCGCGAGGCCCATCTTGGGGCCGACGCCGTTGACGCGGATCACCGTTCGGAAGACGTCGCGCTCACGCTTCGTGAGGAAGCCGTAGAGGAGCTGCGCGTCCTCGCGCACGACGTGGTGCGTGAAGAGCGCCACCTGGTTCCCCTCGGAAGGGAGATTGCAGAAGGTGGACATGGGAACGTCGAGCTCGTAGCCGACGCCGCAGGCGTCGACGACGATCTGAGGAGGTTCCTTTTCGATGAGGGTGCCGCTGATGCGTCCGATCATGTGTGGGGGCTCGTCAAAGATGAATGCTGATGCCGCTCATCCTACAGACTTCCGGACGCCTTCGCTCGGGGGCGCTACTTTTCGCCCGCGAACTTCGCCCACGCGGCGCGTGCGCCGCGGCCGGACGCACCGCGCCTTGCGGTCGCGTAGGTGCGGGTGGTGCCGCCCGAGCGCTCCAACGCGCGGAGCCGCATCGTCTGCGCGCAGGTGATGGCGCAGCCCAACGCGTCGGCGGCGTCGGTGCGGGGCGTGTCGGTGAGGCCCAAGAGCGTCGTCACCATGCGCTGCACCATCGCCTTGTCGGCGCGGCCCGTGCCGGTGACGCACTGCTTGATTTCGCTCGGGGTGAATTCTTCGACGGGAAGGCCTGCGAGCGCGAGCGCGGCGATCGCCGCGCCGCGCGCTTCGCCCAAGCGAAGCGTGCTCTGCGGGTTGACGTTCACGAAGACGCGCTCGATCGCGGCGCAGTCGGGGCGGTATTCCCCGATGCAGGCGGTGAGGTGTTTGGAGATCGAAGAGAGACGCTCGGGGAGTTCGCCCTTCGGGACGTCGAAGACCCCGAAGGCGACCGCGCGCGTCGCGGGTCCCTCGGTTTCGATCACGGCCCAACCGAGGTGGTTGAGCCCGGGGTCGAGGCCGAGGATGCGCTTCACGGCGGACTGGGCGTCAGCCACGGGGCCCACCGAAGCCGCCCATGCCGGGGAAGCCCCCGAGCTTGCCCATGCCGGGAAGACCCATGCCGCCCAGAGCGCGCATCATCTTCGAGAGGCCGCCCCGCTGCATGCGCTTCATCATGTCCTGCGTCTGGTCGAACTGCTTCAAGAGGCGGTTCACTTCCTGGACGGGGACGCCCGCACCCATGGCGATGCGCTTCTTGCGGCTCGCCTTGATGAGGTCGGGCTTGCGGCGCTCCGCAGGGGTCATCGCGTCGATGATCCCCATCGTGCGGCGGAGCTGCTTCTGGACCTGCTCGTCGTTGACCTGACCCGCGGCCTGCTGGAACTGCGCCGGGAGCTTTTCCATGAGCGAGCTGAAGCTCCCCATGCCGCCCATCTGCGCCAACTGGGCTCGGAAGTCGGTGAGGTCGAACGACTTCCCGCTTTTGAGCTTCTGCGCGAGCTTTTCGGCTTCGGCGACGTTGATCGATTTCTGGACGTCCTTGACGAGCCCCACGATGTCGCCCATGCCGATGATGCGGGAGGCCATCGCTTCGGGGTCGAACGCGTCGAACCCATCGAGCTTCTCACCCGAACCCACGAACTTGATGGGCTTCCCGGTGACGTGGCGGACCGAGAGCGCCGCACCGCCGCGGCTGTCGCCGTCGGTCTTCGTGAGGATGACGCCGGTCAAGGGCAGGCGCTCGTGGAAGCTCTTCGCCGTGTTGACGGCGTCCTGCCCCAGCATCGCGTCGATGACGAAGAGCGTCTCGGCGGGGGAGAGGAACTTGTGGAGGTCCGCGACCTCCGTCATCATCGCTTCGTCGATCGCGAGGCGGCCGGCCGTGTCGACGATCAGCACGTCGAAGAAGTGGCGGCGGGCGTAGTCGACGGCGCCCGCGGCGATGTCGAGGGGCTTCTCACCCGTATGGCTCGGGTACCACTCCGCCCCGGCCTGCGCCGTGACGGTCTTCAACTGCTCAATGGCCGCGGGGCGGTAGATGTCGCAGGAAACCGTGAGGACCTTCTTCTTCTGGGTTTCAATGAGGTGCTTCGCGAGCTTCCCGGCGGTGGTGGTCTTACCCGCACCCTGGAGACCCGCCAGAAGGATCACGGCCGGAGGCTGCACGCGCAGGTTGATCTCGCGCTCGTCGCGGGAGAGGTCCCCGCCCATGATGGCGGTGAGCTCGCGCTGCACGACCCCGACCAGGGCTTGGCCCGGGTTGAGGTTCCCGATCACCTCCTCGCCCATCGCCTTCTCTTTGATGCGGGCGAGCACTTCGCGCACGACCGGGAGCGCCACGTCCGCTTCAAGAAGCGCGAGGCGGATTTCGCGGAGCATGTCGCGGGTGTTCTCTTCGGTGAGGCGCGCCTGACCGCGCATGACCTTGACGATTTTGGAGAGGCGCTGGCTGAGTGAGTCGAGCATGGTGGTGTCCTGTTCGTCCGGGTCAAGGCGTGCCGGATCCCGGAGAGGGATTCGAACGGCGACGGTGCGTCTTTCAGTTGCGCGGGAAGGCCTGCGCCGGACGGAAAAATTCAACCCTCCCGCCCTTTCGTTCAGTCAATGCTAAGGGCGGAGGCGATAGAATGAAGTTCGGGTTCTCCTTCGGGGGTCCCGGACCACATTCCAAAAAAGAAGAGGGGCGCCCCGGGAGGGACGCCGCGGAACACGACATTTTAATGGCTCGGCGCGCACTTTGCGCCCGGCGCCCTGAGGTTGGGCGCCCACGCCGGGCCGCACGTCTGAACGAACGGGAAGATCATGACATCGTTGACGATTTGCTCCGGCATCGCCGCGCTGCTTTATTTGGCGGCGGGCATGGCCATCGTGGGCGCCATGAAGCAGAAGGCGGGGAAGGCGTCGAGCCTCATCCGCTGGCCGGTGCTCCTCGGGCTCATCCTTCACGGCTACGCCGTCGAAGGGGAGATGTTCCGCCCCGACGCCGTGCACTTCGGCTTCGCCTTCGCCCTCTCGGTCACGTTCTTCTTCGCGGTGATCGCGCTCTTCATCGAAACGATCATCCACCGTCTGCACGGGCAGTTCGGCATCATCCTCATCGCCGCTGCCTTCGGGACGATTCTTCCCGTCATCTTCCCGGGGAACCCGATTCCGGCGCAGGAGTGGACGGTGCTCTTCCGCTGGCACCTGCTCCTCGCCTTGGCCGCATACAGCTTCATGACGATCGCGCTCGTGCAGGCCGTGCTGATGGGCCTGCAGAACCGTCAGCTCAAAGCCGCCGCCACGACCTCCGAGAACAACTTCCTCGATTCGCTCCCCGGCCTCGTCGTGATGGAGCGCATCTTCTTCCGCATCGTCGCGGTCGGGTTCGCGTGCTTGACGCTCGTTCTTCTGACGGGGTCCTTCGCCACGCATGAGATGAAGGGCACGTGGCTCCTGATGGACCACAAGACGCTTCTCACCTGGATCGCCTGGGTGATCTTCGGCCTGCTTCTGGGCGGCCGCCGCTTCGCGGGCTGGCGCGCGAAGACCGCGCTCAACTGGTTCTGGGCGGGCTTTGCGGTGCTCGTCATCGCCTACGTCGGCTACAGCTTCATCCGTGAGATCTTCTGATGGGCCGCATTCTCTTCTTCGTGCTTCTCGCGCTCGGGATCGCCGTCGCTTGGTCGCTCTCCCGACGCCGCAACAAGCTCGACAACCGCGAGCGGTTGGAGCTTGAACTTCTGAGGCGCGAGCGCCGCAGGGACGAAGAGCGCCGCGCCGCCGCGGGCGAGCAGATGGTGCGCTGCGCGCACTGCGGCGTCTACGTCCCCGCCGGGGACGCGCTCCGCCGGGGCGAGCACGTCTACTGCTCGCCGAAGTGCCGTGACGCCGGTCCCCGCTGACGCTGATTGGTTGGAAGGCGCGAAGCGCTTCCAAAGCCCCCACGCCGACCGCCGACCGGAGGGCGCGGCGGTCGATCTTCTCGTCATTCACCACATCTCTCTCCCCGCAGGGGTCTTCGAAGGCGACGCCGTCGAGTGCCTCTTCATGGGAACGCTTCCCGGGGATCCGCCCTTCGAGAGCCTCAAGGGGCTTCGCGTCTCCGCGCACCTCTTCGTGCGGCGCACGGGCGAAGTGATTCAGTTCGTGCCCTTTTCCATGCGGGCCTGGCACGCCGGGCTCTCGAACTTCCGCGGGCGGAACGCCTGCAACGACTTTTCCGTCGGAATCGAAATGGAAGGGGACGGGAAGACCCCCTTCACGGAAGCGCAGTATGAGGCGCTCTCGCGCATCCTTCCTGAACTCTCGAAGAAGCTTCCCCTCCGTTGGGTCACGGGGCATGAGGTGATCGCACCCGGCCGCAAGACCGATCCGGGTCCGACCTTCGACTGGGCGCGGGTCGGTGCGATGCTCCCCTCAGGGTTGGAGCTCGCCATCGCGCCCGCGGACTGCGACCGCGGGATGCTCGAAGCCCGCACTGCGGATCTCGCCCGCAAAACCCGCTGAAACATCTGCGGGAGCCCGCTTGCGCTATCCTTGGGGATCCCTACCAACCCAACCATCACCCAACCGCAGGCACCATGCTCTTCTCCATCCTTCAGTTCGTGATCGGCACCGTCGCGTCGCTCTTCGGCGTGCTCTTTCTGCTTCGCGCCTGGGTGTGGCGCTGGGCCTTTTCGCCCCGGCACCCGTTGGTGGATCTGGCGAGGCGCGCGACCGACTGGCTCGTGGTGCCGCTCTCGCGCGTGGTGCCGGCGAAGGGCAATTGGGATTGGCCGTCGCTTCTTGGGGCCCTGATCCTGGCGTTCGCGACCGTGCTGGTGAATCGCCTCACGGCGTTTTATCCGATCAGCCCCTTGGGGATGGTGCTCGCGCCGATCTTCACGCTCGTGCGTTGGGGGTTGGAGATGGTCTCCTGGGGGACGCTGATTTGGTGCGTCTTGAGCTGGGTGAACCGACAGAGCCCGATGGGCTACGCGTTGGAGACGCTCTTGGAGCCCTTCCTGCGTCCCTGCCGCAAGATCCTGCCTTCGACCGGGAGCATCGACTTCTCGCCCCTTCTTCTCATCCTCGCCGCGAACGTGCTCCTCTTCATCGTGGTGCCGCTCTCGCGCGGGTTCATCCCGTTCTGAGTTTTCCGTTCAACTCGTCGGCCTCGTTTCAGAGGCCGACGGTTCAGAGACGACGCGCCTCGGGCAGAGTCCCGAGGCGTTCGCGCATCAGGGGCTCCGACAACGCATAGTCCTGCGTCCCGCGGCTCTCCACCTTCATCGCGCCGACAACGCTCGCCGTTCGTGCGGCCTCGACGGGATCCGTCCCGCGGGCGAGCGCCCAAAGGAGGCCGCCGCGGTAGGCGTCGCCCGCACCCACGGGGTCGGGCGCGGCGCCGGGAGGAAGTTGAAGCGGCGCCGCCGGGACCGACCACGCGTGCGCGTCGACCGCGACGCGCACCGTGGAGCCGCGGCTCCCGTGTGTATGAAAGACGGTGACGCCCGCTCGGGCGAGGTCTTCGGGGGTGAGTCCGGTCTTTTCGGTGATCATCGCCGCTTCGTAGTCGGAGAAGGCGGCGTAGGCGGCGTGAAGCGCGAGTTCGCGGAGTTCATCCCCCTCAAAGAGCGGCACGGCCTGCCCCGGGTCGAACAGGTAGGGGACGCCGCGCTTCAGGGCTTCGTCCGCTTGGGCGATCATCGCGTCGTGTCCGCCCGGAGAAATCGCGACCAGAACGGGGTCCGCCGCATCGGGCCAGGGCGCTTCGTGTGCGCGGTCCATCGCGCCCGGGTGAAAGCTCGCCAACTGGTTCCCGGCCGCGTCCGTCGTGATGAAGCACTGCGACGTGAAGACGTCGGGGAGCGTGACGAGCCCGGACAAATCCATCTCCCACGAGGCGAAGCGCTCGAGGTAAGAGGTGCCGTCCGACCCGAGCGCGCCCCAAAGCACGGGGTTCCCTCCGAGCTTCGCCATCGCGTACGCGATGTTGGCGGCGCAGCCGCCGAAATCGCGCCGCATGGCGGGGGCGTAGAAGGTGAGGTTGAGGTGGGCGAGGTGCTCCGCGCGAAGCGACTCGTCGAAGCGCTTCGCGTGGTGGAGCACGGTGTCGTAGGCGATGGAGCCCGTGAGGAGAACGGCGCGGTCAGGCATGACGTCGCCTCAGCGGAGCTGCGGGTCCCAAGCCTTGAGGGCGAGGCCCGTGGGCTTGACGGGAAGGGGCGTCGTGATCGTGAGGAGCGCCTCGGTGCGGGCCTGCGGTGCGAGCCTCGGAGCGTCGCCCCCGACCGTCGCGAAGCCGAGATCGGCGGGTTCGACCAAACGCTCCGCGATCGGCGTCCCGGCGGCGTCCAAAAGCTTGACTTCGACGAGCGGGAGAAGAAGCGTTCGGGCGGTGGCGTTTTCAAAGCGGATGCGGACCTGCAGGGGTGTCGCCTGCGAATCTCCCGCAGCGGCATTCGGATCCCCCAAGGGCACGGGCGTCGCGGTGATCTGGGCGGCGTCGACGACCTCACCCGACACCGTCCAGGCCTTCGCGTCCATCCACGCAAACCCCGGGCAGGGAAGCGTGCCGCAGGCGGCCTGGAACGCGGGGCGAAGCGCGGGCGCGCTTTGGACGATGGCGTCGGCGCTCCAGAGGACGCCGCCGAAGGCGAGACCGATAACGGCAACGGTGCCGAGCAGACCCCACAGCGGGTTGCTGCGGGGTTTCGCATCGGAAGTGGGGGCGGTGTCGTCCGTGCCGGAGTCTTCCGTCGGAGCGGCGTCCGGAGACGTGTCGGCCGCGGCGTCGCCCTCCGGGGCCGCCTCGGCGTCGTCGGAGGCCGTACGGCGCGCGAGCGCCTCGTCCAAGACCTCGTCGTCGACGTCGAGCGTCTCCGCCTTGGCGGATGCGAACACGGTGCCGCACTCGCCGCAGCGGAGCTGCGCCGAGGCGTCTTCAAGGTCGACGCGCCAGAGCGCGCCGCAGGCGGGGCAGCGGAGAATTCGGGCCATGGGTGTGATCTCCCGGTGTCCCGCTCAGGCGAGCCCGCCAGCGATGCAGACCCAGTCGCCTTCCGTCTTCCAAACGGAGAGCGTCAAGCCGGGTTCGAGCGACATGTAGTGCGAGATCACTTCGTCGGCCTGCGTCTTCAAGACGCCGGAGAGGACGAGACGGCCGCCTCGGCGCACGCGCCCGATCAACGCCGGGGCGAGGAGCTTCAGGGGGTTCGCGAGGATGTTCGCGACCACGATGTCGAAGTCGCCCTGAGGCATGGCGTTCGGAAGATAAAACTCGGCTTCGGTGCCGTTCATGCGGGCGTTCTCCACCGCCGCGTCGACCGCCTGCGGGTCGATGTCGGTGCCGAGGACGCGCTTCGCGCCCAAGAGCTTCGCCGCGATCGCGAGGATGCCGGTGCCGCAGCCGTAGTCGAGGATTTCATCTTCCGCGCCGACGTGCTCGTCGAGCCACTGGAGGCACAGATGCGTCGTCGGGTGCGAACCCGTCCCGAAGGCGACGCCCGGGTCGAGGCGCACGTTGACGGCGTCGGTCGACGGGACGTCGTGCCACGTGGGCACGATCCAGAGGCGGTCGGAGACGCGCACCGGTTGGAACTGCGCCTGCGTGATGCGCACCCAGTCCTGGTCGGGGACGTCCTCGTTCCCCAAGACTTCGGGCATCTTGCAGCCCACCGCGGCGACGGCTTCCGTGAGGGCGGCCTCAAGGTCGAAGTCGTCCTCGACCAAAAGCGAGACGATCGAACGGGGCCACGCGCACTGTTCGGGTTCGAGCCCCGGTTCGCCGTAAAGCGGCTGCTCATCGGGGCGGTCGGCGTCGGCGTCTTCGAGCGAGGCGCTCAGGACGCCCGCGTCCATCAGGGCGTCGGCGAGGGCTTCGGCGGAACGTTCGTCGGCAAGGATCTTGATGTCGCGCATGGTCGTGTGTCGGAGGTGGGCGGAATTGAAAAAAGAGACGGGGACCAAAGGGGTCCCCGTCTCCGAAGTTTAGCGGTTTAGTTGCGCGTTCGGTTGGAGCGCTCGCGGAGTTTTTCTTCGAGGTAGTGGATGCTCGTTCCGCCCTGGAAGAAGCGCTCGTCGGCGAGAAGCTCGCGGTGGAGCTTCGTGTTGGTGCGGATCCCTTCGACCGCGGTCTCGGAGAGCGCCACCCTCATGCGGGCGATCGCCTGCTCGCGGCTGTCGCCGTAGGCGATGATCTTCCCGATCATGCTGTCGTAGTAGGGCGGCACGGTGTAGCCGGCATAGACGTGGCTGTCGATGCGGATTCCGGGGCCGCCGGGGAGGTGCCAAGCCGTCACCTTGCCGGGGCTCGGCACGAAGGTGAAGGGGTCTTCCGCGTTGATGCGGCACTCGATCGCGTGGCCCTTGAGTTCGATGTCGCGCTGCTTGAAGCGCAGACGCTCGCCCGCGGCGATGCGGATCTGCTCGGCGACGATGTCGATCCCGGTCACCATTTCCGTGACGGGATGCTCGACCTGCACGCGGGTGTTCATCTCGATGAAGTAGAACTCGCCGTTCTCAAAGAGGAACTCGAACGTGCCCGCACCACGGTAGCCGATGCGGCGGCACGCTTCCGCGCAGCGGTTCCCGAGGCGCTCGATCAGGCGGCGCGGAATCCCGGGGGCGGGAGCCTCTTCCAAAATCTTCTGGTTGCGGCGCTGCATCGAGCAGTCGCGCTCGCCGAGATACACCGCGTTCTGGAAGTTGTCCGAGAGCACCTGAATTTCGATGTGGCGCGGATTCTCGAGGAACTTTTCCATGTAGACGGTCGGGTTCCCGAAGGCGACGCGGGCTTCTTCACGGGTCGTGGAGACGCTCGTCAGAAGCGCGGCCTCGGTGCGCACGACGCGCATGCCGCGGCCGCCGCCGCCCCCCGCCGCCTTGATGATGACGGGGTAGCCGATCTGACGCGCGATGCGCAGGATTTCCTGCGGGTCTTCGGGGAGCGCGCCGTCGCTCCCGGGGACGCAGGGGACGCCGGCCTCACGCATCGCCTGCTTCGCGCTCACCTTGTCGCCCATCAGGCGGATGCTCTCCGCGCGTGGGCCGATGAAGGCGAAGCCCGAACGCTCGACGCGTTCGGCGAAGTCGGCGTTTTCCGAGAGGAAGCCGTAGCCCGGGTGGATCGCTTCGGCGTCGGTCACTTCCGCCGCCGAGATGATGGCCGGGATGTTGAGGTAGGAGAGCCCGGGTTGGGCGGGACCGATGCAGACGCTTTCGTCGGCGAGGCGGACGTACTTCGCGTCCGCGTCGGCCGTCGAGTGGACGGCCACGGTCTTGATGCCCATTTCACGGCAGGCGCGCTGGATGCGCAGCGCGATCTCCCCGCGGTTGGCGATGAGGATCTTTCCAAACATAGGCGCGTCGGGAGCGGTTTATTCGAGCACGAGGAGCGGCTGGCCGAATTCGACGGGCTGGCCGTTTTCCACGCAGAAGGACTTGACGATGCCGTCCTGGTCGGCTTCGACTTCGTTCAGAAGCTTCATCGCTTCGATGATGCCGATGGTCTGGCCCTTCTTCACGGCGTCGCCTTCCTTGACGAAGGGGTCGGCGCCCGGCGAAGGCGCACGGTAGAAGGTGCCCACCATCGGGCTTGTGATCGTGAGGTCCGCGGGCGCGGCCGCAGGGGCGGGCGCTTCCTGGGCGGGTGCGGCTTCGACGGCCGCCGGGAGCGCAACGGGCGTCACGGGGATCGGCGGGATGCTCGGCGCGGGCATCGCCTGCGGCGTCGCGGACGGACGGTTGACGATGCGGACGCGGTCTTCGCCTTCCTCGATTTCGAGTTCGGCAACGCCGCTTTCGCTCACGAGGTCGATGAGAGTCTTCAGTTTGCGCAGATCCATGGCAGGAAACCTATTTGGGTGTGGGGCGGCCGGGTCGAGGGCTCTCCGGCGCCGAGGCGCGCCGGGCGGGACCGCCGCCGATCATGTGTGTCCGGAGTCGCGCGGGGTCGGGGACGTCGGCGCGAGAGCGGTGATTTTAAGGAAAAAGCACCAACAGGTGCCGATCTCCTTTGAAAACATTTGGAATTGTCGTGAATTCCGTTCGCAAAGTAAAGGCCGGGAGGTCGGGGGAGCCTCCAAGGGGCGCGATTTTGCGGGCGGCGTCAAGTTTATCGCCCGGATGGGGCGCTTGGGATGCCGTTGATGGGCTAATCCGTCGCTCATCCTTCGTCGGATTGGAGGAACGCTTCCAGAGCCGCCTCCGTGAGGTTGCCGGAGGGTGCGGGAAGACTGAAGCGGACGGACGCCGGGAGCGCCGTCCCCCGGGATTCGCCCGGGGCGCAGAGCTTCAGGATGAAGCGCTCCTCTTCAAAGTCGAAGGTGACGCCCGAAGACCGAGGGCCGGTCTGGGCGTCGGGGCCGAAACCGGGTTCCGGGACCCTCAACCCGGGCGGAATCGGTGCGGGGTCGACCCCCGGCGAGAGAAGCGCCGCGAGCGCGGCTTTGGGGTCGGGGGTGTTGGCCGTGAGGAGCACGGGCGAGGCGGGGACCGCGGTCCCCGCGACGACGCGGCCGGCTAGCCGCAGATCCATCATGACGCCGGGCGTCGCGAACCGGCGGATGAGGCGCATCAGGCGAAGCGCCGTGTGGCGCTTCGCAAGGAGCGCTTCCTCGTGCGCCGTTTCGGCGAAGAGCCCCGCCCACGCGTCGACGGCTTGGGCCCAAGCCGATTCGCGGAGCGGGAGTCCCAAATGGTCGGCCGCCTCTTCAGGGGTGAGCGACGCGGTGTGGGCGTGGCGGACGATCTGTTCGGCGTCCGCGGCTTCCCTGCGGGCCGACGGGCGGTCCGAGGCGGGCTCTCCTCTTCGTGGAGATCGCGGGGAGGTCGTATCGAGCGGGCGGCGACGGTGCTTCATCGGCGTGGGACGTTCATCAAGAGCGGCGGGTGGGGTTCCGAACGGTGCGGGGAGTGCGCTCAAGCGCGCCGGACGGGGCTTGTTGCACTTCGCGGCGCGACAGCCGGCCGCCGACGTGGGACAATGCGGGGTCCGGCGGAGGAAATCCGCCCCAACCGGTTTTTCGGTTCCTCAGGTTCTTCACCCCGAATCCTATCCCAGGCATCATGCACATTCACATTCTCGGCATCTGCGGCACCTTCATGGGCGGCGTCGCGCAGCTCGCCCGCGAAGCGGGCCACCGCGTCACCGGTTGCGACGCCAACGTCTATCCCCCGATGAGCGACGCGCTCCGCGCAGCGGGGATCGAACTGGTGGAGGGGTGGTCGCCCGAGCAGATCGAACGCTTCCGACCCGACATCTGGATCGTCGGGAATGCGGTGAGCCGCGGGAATCCGCTTCTTGAGGCCATCCTCGACCGGGGCCTCCCCTACGTCTCGGGTCCCGAGTGGCTCGCGAAGGAGATCCTGCAGGGGCGTCACGTGATTGCGGTCGCGGGCACGCACGGGAAGACGACGACGACTTCCATGGTCGCGAGGATTCTGATCGAAGCGGGGATGGACCCCGGCTACCTCATCGGCGGCGTGCCGCAGTGGAGCAGCCGCTCGGCGCATTTGGGGAATCCGAACGCGCCCTTCGTCATCGAAGCCGACGAGTACGACACGGCGTTTTGCGACAAGCGGAGCAAGTTCGTGCACTACCGTCCCCGCACGGCGATTCTGAACAACCTCGAATACGACCACGCGGACATCTTCGAGAATCTCGCCGCCATCGAGCGGCAGTTCCATCACCTCGTCCGCACGATGCCGTCCAACGGCCTCGTCATCGCGAACGCCCGCGCCGAGGCGCTCGAGCGCGTGCTCGCGATGGGCGTCTGGAGCCGCGTGGAGCGCTTCGACGTGACGGCGGGCGAAGCGGGTTGGTCGTTGACGGAAGACGGCCGCGTGGCATTTTCCGGGAAGCCTGTCGGCGAACTTCATCTCCCCATGCCCGGGCGCTACAACGCGTTGAATGCGCTCGCCGCAGTGGCCGCGGCGAGGGACGTGGGCGTATCTCCCGAAACGTCGCTTGAAATCCTCGCCCACTTCGCGGGCGTCAAGCGCCGTCAGGAAGTGAAGGGCCGCGCCTACGGCTGCGTCGTCATCGACGACTTCGCCCACCACCCGACCGCCGTGCGCGAGACGATCGCCGCGGTGCGCGACGGCATGGTGAAGGAAGGCGTGAAGGGCCGCCTCATCGCGCTTCTGGAACCCCGCAGCAACACGATGAAGCTGGGCACGATGAAGGATGCCCTGGCGGGGTCGCTCGATGCGGCCGACCGCGTCTTCTGCTACGCGGGCTCGAGCGTGCGCTGGGCGCCCGAAGAAGCTTTGGCGCCCTTGGGGGCGAAGGCGACCGTCACGCACGACGTCGACGATTTGGTCGCGCGGGTGGCGGCGGAGGCCGAACCCGGCGACGTGCTGCTTTGCATGAGCAACGGCGCCTTCGGGGGCGTCCACGGGAAGCTCCTGGCGGCGCTTGAGGCCAAGGCGAAGGCATGACGGTCCGCGCGGTGCTCTATCTCCACGGCTTCCGGTCGAGCCCCGCGTCCGCCAAGGCGCGGCGGATGTTGACCGAGGCCGAGGCGCGCGGTTGGCGCGCCGCGGCGCCGGATCTGAACGTGCCGCCTTTGGAAGCGGCGACACGCGCGGAAGAGGCGGCGAAGGCGTTGGTGGTCGACCCTTCGGAAATGCTCATCGTGGGGTCGAGCCTCGGCGGGTTCTACGCGGGGCGGCTCGCCCGCAAGCTTGGCGCCAAGGCGGCGCTCTTGAACCCCTGCCTCGACCCCTGGACGCTGATCGGGCCCCTCATCGGTTGGCACGAGATTGCCGGGACGGACCGGCGGATCTACGTGGACGAAGGTTTCGGCCCCGACCTGAAGCGTTTGGACGACGAGACCTCACCCGTTCCGCAGACTCAGGAAGAACGCCGCCGTACCTGGGTGCTTTTGTCGGACGAAGACGAAGTGCTCGATTGGCACAAGGCCCGGGACGCGATGCGGGGCTGCCGCATCGTCGTGTCGCCAGGCGACGACCACCGCATCCGCGCGTTCGACGACTTCGTTCCGACGCTTGCGGCGTGGGCGGCGGATGATCCGTCCTGAGGCGGCCTGAACGGGAACGGAACAACGGCACTGAGAAAAGACGCCACAAGAACATCACGGCGCGCCGCCGGGACATACCGAACGCCCGGGGCGCTTCCCCAAAACATCACGACGAACCATGAATCTCTACTTTGAAGAAGACGGCGCCTTCAAGGCGGGCACGATCCTCTCGCAGGCGGGTACGGCCTATCAGGTCGAGCTCGTCACGGGCCGCCGCTCCAAGGTGAAGGCGGCGAACGCCTTTTTCGAATTCGCGAGCCCTTCGGCCGCGGAACTCACGAACCGCATTCCGGAGGCCGCGGCCGAACTCGACCCGGCGTTCCTTTGGGAGGCCGCCCCCGACACGGAATTCGGCTACGCGGACCTCGCGGCGGAATATTGGGGCGAGGGTGCGGGCCCGGTGGAGCGCGCCGCGCTCCTCACGGTCCTCCACGGGAACCCCGTCTACTTCTACCGGAAGGGCCGCGGCGTCTACAAGCGCGCCCCCGCCGACATCCTGAAGAAGGCGTTGGAGGCGGTGGAGCGCCGTCGGCAGCAGGAAGAGCAACGCCGCGCCTGGGCGGCGGAGATGACCGAGGGGCGTCTCCCCGAGGCCATCGGCCGCATGGCGATGACGCTTCTGGTCTCGCCCGACAAGAACGGCATCGAATGGAAGGCGCTCTCGGACGCCGCGTCGGCGACGCGGCAGACGCCCCTGAAGCTTCTTCTCGCGCTCGGCGCGATCGCGAGCCCCTACGCCTGGCACGTCGATAGCTTCTACGCGGAGAACTTCCCGAAGGGGGCCGGCTTCCCGGCGGACCTTCCGGCGCCGGAAATGGGCGCCGCATCGGAACTCCCCAAGGCGGAGGTCGAAGCGTTTTCGATCGACGACTCCGAGACGACCGAAATCGACGACGCGGTGAGCGTGACGCACCTCGACGACGGGCGAACCCGCATCGGCATCCACATCGCGGCGCCCGCCTACGGCATCCGCCGCGACGACGCGATGGACCGCGTCGCGCGCGCCCGCATGAGCACGGTCTATGCGCCGGGCATCAAGACGACGATGTTGCCGGATGCGTGGGTGGCGGCCTTCTCGCTCGACGAAGGTCGCGAGGTCCCGGCGCTCTCGCTCTATGTGACGGTTTCGCCCGAGCACGAGATTTTGGAGACCGAAACGAGGTTGGAGCGCCTCGCCGTCGCGAAGAACATCCGCTACGACAAGCTGGAGCATCCGATTACGGAAGAAGCGATCGAAGACGGGACGCTGGAGGCGCCCTTCGCTGAAGCGCTCACGTGGCTCTGGCACTTCGCCCGCACGCTCCAGAAGGGCCGCGAAGAGGTTCGCGGCCGCCCCGAACCCGTGGGGCGCATCGACTGGTCCTTTGCCTTGGAGGGCGAAGGTGAGTCCGCCAAGGTGTCTCTGAAGGGCCGCCGCCGCGGGGAGCCGTTGGATCTGATCGTCTCGGAACTGATGATTCTCGCCAACAGCACCTGGGGTGCGTGGTTGGAAGAGGAGAAGGCCGCCGGGATCTACCGCTCGCAGCGGATCGGCCGCGTGCGCATGAGCACGACCCCCGCGCCCCATGAAGGGCTTGGGGTCTCGCGCTACGCGTGGTCGACCTCGCCCCTTCGCCGCTACGTCGACCTCATCAATCAGCGCCAACTCCTCGGGGTAGTCACCGGCGAAGGCGCGGCCTACGCCGGGAACGACGCCGACCTCTTCACGATCGTGAGCCAGTTCGAGAACCTCTACGGGATCTACGGCGACTTCCAGTCGCGGATGGAGCGCTACTGGTCGCTCCGTTGGATCGAGCAGGAGGGGCTCCGCCACATCGAGGCCTCCGTCATCAAGCCCGAGCTCGTGCGTTTGGAACACCTCCCCTTCGTGCACCGCGTGCCGGGGCTCCCCGAAGACCTGGAGCGCGGCCGCCGCGTGACGTTGGACGTCCTCGGCATGGACTACCTGGAGCTCGCGTTGGAGACGCGCCTGGCGGGCGTATCGGACGAGGTCGATCAGGCGGAGCTCATGGACGAGGACGAGGCGGAGGATGCCGAGGGCGCCGAGAGAGCGGAGAACGCTCCGGAAGGGACGACCGCCGACGTCGCGGCCGAAGCGCTTGCCGCGGAACCGGTGCCGGCGAACTGACGATCGAGGGTAGCTTTCGCCCGGTTCAGGGCCGAACGGATGCCCTTGAATCGGGCGCTTTGTGATAGTCTCTCGGCAGCCCGCAAGGGCGCAAGCGACGGGGGCGCCCTGCGCCCCCGCGGATGATCAACCCACGCGACAAGGAGGACGGCCATGGCCTACGGTCTCCGGGACGAAGAACCCGACCGCGACGGCGACGAAGCGCAGGCCGCCCTGCGCGACTCCGACGAAGCGAGCCGCGCGTTGGCGCGGGTGCAGGGGATCCTCGAAGAGGACCTCCGGCGCACGAAGGATCATCCGGTCGAGCGCACCGAAGAGGGCGATGCGGCCCAGCCGCTCACGGTCGAAGCGGCCAAAGAGCTTCGCGCCGTCCTTGAAGACCTCCACCCGGCCGACATCGCCTGGGTGCTCGAAGCCTTGCCGCTCGACGAACGTCTCGCGGTTTGGGAGCAGGTCCGCCACGAATCCGACGGCGACATTCTCGTCGAGGTCAACGACGGCGTCCGCGAAACCCTGATCGACGCGATGGACCGCGACGAACTCGTCGACGCGGTCGAAACGCTCGACACCGACGAGATCGCGGACCTCGCGGACGACCTGCCGCCCGACGTCATGGCGCAGGTCCAGGAAGGGCTCTCGCACGAAGAGCGCGCCCAGCTGCGCGCGGCGATCTCGTACCCGGAAGAAAGCGTCGGCTCCCGCATGGACTTCGAGATGGTGTCCATCCGGGAGGAAGTGTCGATCGACATGGTGCTCCGCTATCTGCGGCGCTTTGATGCGCTTCCGGACCACTTGGATCAGATCTTCGTCGTCGACCGCTTCGGGCACCTCCGCGGGACCGTGGCGGTGGCGAAGCTCCTCACGTCGGATCCTGAAGTGCGCGTGCGCGACGTGATGAGGACCGACGGCCTGACCTTGAACCCCCTGGACGACGCGAGCGACGCCGCGCAGGCGTTCGAGCGCTACGACTTGGTGACGGCGCCGGTGGTGGACGAAGCGGGCCGATTGGTGGGCCGCTTGACCGTCGACGAAGTGGTCGACGTCATTCGAGAGGAAAGTGAGGAAGACGCTTTCGGTGCGGTGGGTCTCGACGACGAACAGGACCTGTTCGGGAGCGTTTGGGAGTCCGCCAAGAGCCGTTGGGTTTGGCTAGGCGTCAACCTCTGCACGGCGTTCTTCGCGTCGCGTGTGATTTCCGCCTTCGACGGCACGATCGAGCGCGTGGTGGCTTTGGCCGCCTTGATGCCGATCGTCGCGGGGATGGCCGGGAATTCCGGGAACCAGACGCTGACGCTTCTGGTCCGCTCTTTGGCGATGGGCCAGGTGACGGAAGCCAACAAGCGAGATCTCCTGAGAAAGGAAATCGGCGTCGCCGTCATCAACGGGGTCCTGTGGGGCGTCATTGCGGGGCTTTGCGCCTGGGCGCTCTACTGGGATGCGCCCGAAGGGAAGACCCTCGGGATTGTCATGTGCCTCGCGATGCTCCTCAACATCCTCCAGGGGGCGGTCGTGGGGCTGGCGGTGCCGTTGGTGTTGAAGAAGCTTGGCCGAGACCCCGCGATGGGGGGCTCGGTGCTTCTCACCTTCACGACCGACTCGGGCGGGTTTTTGATCTTCCTCGGGTTGGCGACGTTCTTCTTTGCGTAAGAATCCCTCAGGGGGACGCGGCTTCTCTCCGTTCTCCCTCATCCTGGGGCGGCGTTTCGCGCCGCCCGTATCTCATTTCTCATCCAACGGAGCATGACGGTGGTCCCGTGCGATCTTCGGCTTTCGCCTCTCAACCATACGTGGGTTCTGGACTTTGACGGTACCCTCGTCAGGCACAACGGCCACAAGCGGGGAGAGGACGAGTGGCTCCCCGGGGCTTTGGAATTTCTGCGCTCCATCCCGGAGGGGGATCTCGTCATCCTGCTGACGGCCCGGGAGGAGACGTACCGCGAGCGGACGGAAGCCTTCATCAGGGCGGCTGGCGTACGGGTGGACGCCGTTCACTTCAATGTGCCGATGGGCGAGCGCATTCTCATCAACGACACGAAGCCCTCCGGACTCACCTGCGCGCACGCCGTGGCGCCGACGAGGGACGAAGGGCTCGAAGGCTTGAGGATCGTCATTGATCCCGAGCTGTAGTCTCTCTCATTCCCCAAAGAGCGCCTTCAACGCATCCACCCCCTTCTTCTCGATGGGGCGCTCCTTTTCGCTTTCCGCCCGGGAAATCTCCCGCACCACGTAGTTCTCTTCGATCTCATCCTTCCAGTAGCCGAAGGGCGAGGCGGAACGCAAAAAAGAGGAGGCGACCTCCGGTCCCACGTTCTCACAGCGGAGCACGCGGTGCGTGTCGAATTCGACGTCGAGCCAACGGCGCGTCGGGTCGTAGCCGGCGGAGAGGATGCCGCCGCGGTGGATGGGTTTGCGGTTCATGGGGGCACTCGCATGTTTGTTGATGACGGGGATTCTCTTCTATCCTGCCAAAGTGCGCCGTCCGCGGCGTTGGACAAAACCCGCTGTCGAAGCGCTGACGGCGCTTCCAAAATAATGCATAATCCGTGCCTTTGTTGATCCGACCGCAGTACGGAGCCCTTCGTCAGTCCTTGGCACAAGGGCTTTGCTGCGGAAAGATTCCTTCTGAACCCGAATGTTTTGACAGGCGCCTACTTCCAGACGATGACAGATTCCCGTTCGCCCCGCACCGTTTCCCGCTTCCTGATGTCGCCCGCCGTGCCCGCCCTCGTGACGGCCTGCACCGTGGTCGGCCTCGGCGTGGCCGCGATGATGCGTCCGGACGCGGAACCGCTCCCCGCGCATGAGCCTGTCGTGGAGCCTGCCGCCGTGGTGGCGGAAGCGGAAGACACGACGGCGAAGCTCGTTCCCGAGCATGAAGTGCCCCTCACGCTGGGGCGCTCCGCCGAAGAGGTCGCCGTCTACATCAACCGCGCCTACCGCGTGCCGATGGCCGAAGCCCGTCAGTACACGCAGTGGGCGATCGAAATCGGCGGTGCGCAGGACATCGATCCCCTTCTGATCCTCGCCGTGGTGGGGACGGAATCGAGCTTCAAGCCCGCGGCGAAGAGCCGTGTGGGCGCCGAAGGCCTGATGCAGGTGATGACGAAGGTCCATCACGACAAGTTTGCGGCGTTCGGCGGCCCCGCCGCCGCCCTTGAGGCCTACCCCAACATGGTGGTGGGGACGAGCATCCTCGCGGGACTTGTGAAGCGCACCGGGAGCGTCGCGAAGGGCCTCAAGTGGTACTCCGGCGCCGCTCGCCACAAGAGCGACTACGGCTATGGCGCCAAGGTTTTGAAGGAGCGCAGCCGCCTTGCGGTGGCGGCCTCCGGCGAGTCCGACCGCGCGGTGACGCTCTCGCGCTCGAAGAAGAGCACGGGCGACTACCGCGCCCACGGCGAGCGTCCGCACCTGGGCTACACCCAGTGGACGAGCATCTCGGATACGTTGGAAGCGAACGGCGCGGCTCAAACCCCTGAAGCTGATGCGGCGGGAGCCGTCAAGACCGTGAGCGGTAAGGACGCCCGCGGGAAGGCCGCGGCGCTCTGACGCTGGGACTTCAGGTACGGATGAAGGAAGAGGGTGATCCCGACGGGGCCACCCTCTTTGCATTTCGGAACTTGGTCTGCCGTCAGATGCCGGGGAAGTCCCCGGCAATCGTCTGCGCCCAAACGGCGGCGGCAAGCCCCGCCGTTTCGGTGCGAAGCACCCGGGGTCCGAGAAGCGCCCGGGACCACCCGAGCTCGTCTCCGAGCGCGAGCTCGCGCTCGGAAAAGCCCCCCTCAGGTCCCACGGCGAAGGCGACGGATCGGGCGTCCTTCAAAAGCGCGGCGGGTTGTTGGGCGCCGGGTGCCAGCATCAATCTCACGTCCGTGTCGGCGGCCTCCAGGGCGGCCTTGAGGTTGGGGGCTGCCTTGATTTCCGGAATAAGGTTCCGGCCGCACTGCTCGCAGGCGGCCTTGGCGGTCTCCGCAAGTTTCTGGAGGCGCTTCTCCAAACGGTCGCCGGCGAGCTTTGTCACGGAGCGCTCTGCGGGCGTGAGGATCACGCGGGCGACGCCCAACTCCACCGCCTTCTCGACGATCCAGTCGGTCTTTTCGGGGGAGACGAAGCTCTGCACGAGCGTGACGGCGAGCGGACTCTCCGTCGTTGACGGCGCTTTCCCGCCGAGGGCGACGAAGGCGCGGTCCGCTTCAAACCGGATGGTGCCGCGCCAGAGCCCTCCGCGGCCGTTGAAGACCTCCACGGGCTCGCCGGCGGCCAACCGCAGCGTGCGCCCGGCATGGTGCGCCGTTTTCGGGGGCAGCACGGCTTCGGGCCCGTCGAAATCGTCGGGAAGATCGAGGAAGAATCGGGGGAGCGCCATGGTGGTTTCGCGAAGGGTTGGGAGGAGGAACGGATATCCCGACCGCGCGGGCGCGGTCAGTCGGATGAGGATGATAAACTACACGCGATTTTCGGGATCCGGCCTCCGTTTTCGACGGCAAAGGGCGGGTCCCGTTCCAACATTCTTCGATATACGTAGACCCCTATGTCCCACGTTTCCGCTCAGACGATGGCGAACGCCGTCCGCGCCCTTTCGATGGATGCCGTTCAGAAGGCCAAGTCCGGTCACCCGGGCATGCCGATGGGCATGGCCGACATCGCCGTCGCGCTCTGGACGCGCCACCTCCGCTTCAACCCGCAGAATCCGCACTGGGCCGGCCGCGACCGCTTCATTCTCTCGAACGGTCACGGCTCGATGCTGCAGTACGCGCTTCTGCACCTCACCGGGTTCGATCTCTCGATCGACGATCTGAAGGCCTTCCGTCAGCTCCACAGCAAGACGCCGGGTCACCCCGAAGTGGACGTGACGCCCGGCGTCGAAACGACGACGGGCCCGCTCGGTCAGGGTATCGCCAACGGCGTCGGCATGGCGCTCGCGGAAAAGATGCTCGCGGCGGAATTCAACCGCGAAGGCTTCCCCGTCATCGACAACCACACCTACGTGTTCCTGGGCGACGGCTGCATGATGGAGGGGATCAGCCACGAGGTCTGCTCGCTCGCGGGCGTCTGGGGTTTGAACAAGCTGATCGCCATCTACGACGACAACGGCATCTCGATCGACGGCGACGTCCGCGGCTGGTTCCGCGACGACACCCGCGCGCGGTTCGAAGCGTACGGCTGGGACGTGATCGGTCCGGTCGACGGTCACGACATCGACGCGATGGACAAGGCGATCGCCGAAGCGAAGACTTCGCAGGAAAAGCCCGTCCTCATCATCGCGAAGACGGTGATCGGGAAGGGTTCGCCCAACCGCGCCGGCACCGCCAAGGTCCACGGCGAGGCGCTGGGCGATGAAGAAATCGCCAACACCCGCGCTTCGATCGGTTGGAACCATCCGCCCTTTGAAGTCCCCGCGGAAGTCTACGAAGCGTGGGACCACCGCGCTGAGGGCGAACGCATCGAAAACGAATGGAAGGCGATGTTCGCGGGCTACGAAGCGCAGTACCCGGAACTCGCTGCGGAACTGAAGCGCCGCCTCGCGGGCGACCTTCCCGCCGATTGGTCGGACGTCGTGATGAACGCCATCTGCCAGGCGGCCGAAGCCGAAGAAACCGTCGCGACCCGCAAGGCGAGCCAGAAGGCGCTGAACGCCCTCGCGCCCGCGCTCCCCGAACTCCTGGGCGGCTCCGCCGACCTCACGGGTTCGAACCTCACCAACTGGACGGGCGTCAAGAGCCTCAACACGGGCGACGCCACCGCGCGCCACATCTCCTACGGCGTGCGTGAGTTCGGCATGTCCGCCATCATGAACGGCATCGCGCTCTACGGCGGCTTCATCCCCTACGGCGCCACGTTCCTCACGTTCTCCGACTACTCCCGCAACGCGCTCCGCATGGCCGCGTTGATGAAGCGCCGCGTGATCAACGTCTTCACGCACGACTCGATCGGCTTGGGCGAAGACGGTCCCACGCACCAGTCCGTGGAGCACGTCCCGTCGCTGCGCTTGATCCCCGACATGGACGTCTGGCGTCCGGCCGACACGGTCGAGACGATCGTCGCCTGGGCGGCGGCGTTGGAGCGCCGCGACGGCCCCTCGTCCCTCGTCTTCACGCGCCAGAACTGCGCCTTCGTCGACCGCGACGAAATCGATGCGGACGCGATGGCCCGCGGCGGCTACGTCGCCGCGGAAGCGCCCGCCGGCGAGGGCGAAGCCGACGTGATTCTGCTTGCGACCGGCTCCGAAGTCGAACTCGCCATGAAGGCCCGCGCCGAACTCGCCGCCCGCAACGTGCAGGCCCGCGTCGTCTCGATGCCCTGCGCCGACGTCTTCGACCGTCAGGACGCCGAGTGGCGCACGAAGGTGTTGACGCCGGGCAAGCCCGTGCTCGCGATCGAGGCCTCCCGCACCGACGGTTGGTGGAAGTACTTCTCCGGCCGAGGGGACGTTTTGGGCGTCGACCGTTTCGGCGAGAGCGCCCCGGCGGGCGTTCTTTGGGAGCGCTTCGGCTTCACCGTCGAGAACGTCGTCGCCAAGGTCGACGCCCTTCTCAAGTAATCCGCACACACGAACCGAACAAGGAAACTGAAGATGACCATCCGCGTTGCCATCAATGGCTTCGGCCGCATCGGCCGCAACGTTCTCCGCGCCCATTACGAATCCGGCAAGAAGCACGACGTCGAAATCGTCGCCGTGAATTCCCCGGGCGACGTCAACATCAACGCGCATCTGCTCCGCTACGACTCCTGCCACGGCCGCTTCGGCTTCGACGTGGAGGTGGACGGCGCCGACATGGTGGTGGCGGGCGACCGCATGCGCATGTTCTCGACGCGCGATCCGCGTGAGCTCCCCTGGGCCGACCTCGGCGTCGACGTCGTGCTGGAGTGCACGGGCGCCTTCAATTCGAAGGAAAAGAGCCAGGTGCACCTCGACTCCGGCGCGAAGAAGGTTCTTCTCTCCGCTCCGGGGAAGACCGCGGACGCGACGATCGTCTACGGCGTCAACCACAATACGCTGAAGGCCTCGGACCTCATCGTCTCGAACGCCTCCTGCACGACGAACTGCTTGGCTCCGTTGGTGAAGCCCCTCCACGAAGCGCTCGGCATTGAGCGCGGCCTCATGACGACGGTGCACGCCTACACGAACGACCAGGTGCTGACCGACGTCTACCACAAGGACCTCCGCCGCGCCCGCGCCGCGACGCAGTCGATGATCCCGACCAAGACCGGCGCCGCCGCCGCGGTGGGCCTCGTTCTTCCCGAGCTCAACGGGCTTCTCGACGGCTTCGCCGTCCGCGTCCCGACGATCAACGTCTCCTTCGTCGACCTCACCTTCATCGCGAAGCGCGACACCTCGATCGAAGAGATCAACGCGATCATGAAGGCTGCTTCGGAATCCGAAGCCCTGCGCGGCATTTTGGGGTACAACGATCTGCCCTTGGTCTCCTGCGACTTCAACCATGATCCGCATAGCTCGACCTACGATGCGACCCTCACGAAGGTCTCCGGCGGCCGCCTCATCAAGGTGACCTCCTGGTACGACAACGAGTGGGGCTTCTCGAACCGCATGCTCGACACCGCCTGCGCGATGATGGCGGCGAAGTAAATCCCAACGGAAGAGACCCATGAGAAGGCCGCGAAGCGTCATTGCGTCGCGGCCTTCGATTTGAATGAACCCTCATGACCCAGCAACACAACTACTGGCGAGCCGACATTACGGGCCTGCGCGCACTCGCCGTCATTCCCGTCGTTCTCTACCACGCATTCCCGGGGCTGATGCCGGGAGGTTTCGTTGGCGTTGACATCTTCTTCGTGATTTCAGGGTATCTGATCTCTGGGATCATCTTTCGTTCGCTGATCGCGAAGAACAAGGTCGACTATGTGGACTTCTACGCCAAACGCATCCGACGCATTCTTCCCAACCTTTTGCTGTTGCTGAGCTTTTGTTTGGTTGTCGGTTACTTCTTTCTTTTTGATGATGAACTAAAAGAGCTGAGTAAGCAGATCTATTCGTCGGCGGGTTTTTATCAGAACTTTCGTTTGTTGGAGGACGTTGACTATTTCGCTCCTGCGGCGGAACGCCAACCTCTGTTGCATTTGTGGAGTTTGGCCATTGAAGAGCAGTTCTACATCTTCTTCCCCTTGCTGTGCGGCTTGATTTGGAGGCTCACGAAGTCCGTCCGGGCCTTGGGGATCTTGGTTGGAGCGATCACGTTGGGATCGTTGGCGTTCTGTCTGAGCGTTCCTGATCAGCGCTTCAACTTCTACTTTCCGCTGACGCGCTTCTGGGAGCTTGGCTTTGGGATCGTCTTAAGCTACGCGGAGACCTTCAGGATTTGGAGTGCTAAACACTGGGCTCTCTCAACGCGAAACGGGATGTCCTTTGCAGCGCTTCTGATGTTGGTGGCCGCATTCTTGGGGTTCGACCACGATACGGTGTTCCCTGGGATTGCTTCGCTTTTGCCGGTGTTTGGAGCCGTGCTGTTGATCTCCTCGCATGAGGATGCGGTGGTGAACCGTTGGCTGACGGGTAAGCCGGTGGTGTTCGTCGGGCTGATCAGTTATTCACTCTACTTGTGGCATTGGCCGTTTTTGGTTTTCCAAGAACTGATCTTTCCTGAGAGTTCAACGCCCGCTCGATTGTTGACTGTTGCTTTGTCGGTCATAGTGAGCTTTGCAATTTACATTGCGGCGGAAAACCCTGTACGACACATGAAACGAAAGAGCTGCTTGGTTCTTTTGGGCTTGTTGATGTTGATGGCTGGGTTTGGGCTATTGACAAACAAACTTGTTCGTAATGGGGAGGTGGCTGAAGGAGAGCGTTTGGTAATTCCATGGGCTCAGAGCATTGCTCAGTGGAGGGCCCGTTTGGGTGCAGAATTTCCCTGGGTTGAGAAGGAAGGTTTGCTTCTTTTCGATAGTCATCCTGGAACGGTTCCTGAAATTCTTTGGGTGGGTGATTCTCATACTGGGCAATACGCCTTCCGAATTAGAGATCTTGCTCTTAAAAATAACATTTCTGTTCGAATAATTTCTGGCAGTGGTTGTTTTGCGGGAGATCATATTTCAGTGCGCCCCGCTTGTGCTCGGTTTGTTGAGACTTGGAAAAGATTGGTAGAGGAGGTTTCCCCGAAAAAGGTAGTTCTTTCTCAATATTGGACCCGATATTTGCTTAAGAAAGACAATTGGTATCGCTCTGGTGAAGGTAGGGTGAGGTTTGATAGAGGAGGCTTTGCATTGGCTATGGGAGGGTTTGCTCGATATGTGGATGCTCATCCCAATGTAAGGTTTTTTGTGTTGGAAGGAGCCCCGGCTGGAGACGATCTAGATATCCGTATGCGAGTCAATCGATTGTCTAGAGAAGATATAAGGAACCTCTTCACGGAAGAGGTTCGACAACAAATTTGATTCGTTCGCCGAATCCGAACAACCCTTAAGTAGGG
>ENA-UPWN01000033-UPWN01000033.1-human-gut-metagenome-genome-assembly--contig:-NODE-33-length-63065-cov-18.528037_pt1 | contig 63065 bp, 65 predicted proteins | sample MGYA00250050_ERZ773377 | MGnify/ENA primary metagenome ERZ773377 (study PRJEB29103, sample SAMN06112008) | human gut metagenome | biome: human gut; feature: ankylosing spondylitis patient; material...
TAAAGATTGAACTACTTTAATTTTACATTGAGGTATCTTTTTTTGTTACTATTTTTTTATTATACAGGAATGCTCCTATATTAATATATTATAACGAAATTATAGTATGTATACGTACTTTTTGTTAAGTAATATATTTAACTTTCTCTTTAGAATATTATCTATTATCCACTTTTTCAGGATACATATCATGATTAGCCAATCTATTTAAAGCTATCTCTTCCCATTTACTTCCTTTTTTTCCATAATTACAATAAGGATCTATTGAAATTCCTCCCCTTGGAGTAAATTTTCCCCATACTTCTATATATTTAGGATCCATTAATCTTATTAAATCTTTCATAATAATATTTACACAATCCTCATGAAAATCCCCATGATTACGAAAACTAAATAGATATAATTTTAAAGATTTACTCTCTACCATTTTTATATTTGGTACATAAGATATTATAATATTAGCAAAGTCTGGTTGCCCTGTGATAGGACATAAACTTGTAAATTCTGGGCAATTAAATTTTACAAAGTAATCATTTTCAGGATGTTTATTATCAAAAGTTTCTAAAATCTCTGGGGCATAATTATCTGGATATTTTACTCCTTGATTTCCTAGTAGTGTTAAATCTTTTAAATCTCTCATCTATTTATCTCCTTTTCTTAATTTTACTAGCGGATCAATTGAATTATTAATCTCAAAAGCCTTTTCTCTATCAATGCAAGTTCCACATTTACCACAAGGATATTCTCCTCCTTCATAACAACTCCAAGTTAATTCATATGGCAGATTTAATTCTAGTCCCTTTTTTACAATATCGCTTTTATGCATATTTACAAAGGGTGCTTCTATATTTAATTCTTTTCCACTTCCTAAATATATAGCTCTATTCATAGCTTCATTAAATTCTGGACTACAATCTGGATAAGCATCTCCAGCTGAGTCATCACTATGAGCTCCATAATATATTACTTGACAATTTTTAGAAAGTGCTATACTTGCTGCTGTAGACAAAAATAATCCATTTCTAAATGGTACATAGGTAGAAAGTTTTTCTCCATCTATATTCCTTAGTTGTTCATCATAACTTCCTTGTGGTATCTCCTTATCCGAATGAGAAAGTAGAGAACAATTACTAAATGAAAAAATCTTCCCTAAATTTATCTCTATTAATTCTATTTGATAGTAACTAGCTATTTTTCTAGCAGACTCTAATTCCTTAGTATGTTTTTGTCCATAAGATGCAGACAAAGCTACAACATTATCTTTTCCATACCTATCTACAGCCATAGCCAAACAAGTTGAGCTATCTACTCCACCACTTAATAATACTAAAACTCTCATCTCTTTTCTCCTTTATAATCTATTGAATAACCTATTTTGTAATACATAATTTTTTTTAAATTCTCCCATAAAAGTGGAAGTTTCAGTAAAACTATTTGTTTTATTTATTCCTCTAGCTGTCATACAACTATGTTTTCCTTTAATAAGAACAGCAATATCTTCTGAGTTAATGATTTTACTAACTATATAAGCTATATCTCTTCCTATTCTCTCTTGAAGTTGTAACCTTTTTCCTACCATATCACAAATCCTAGCAATTTTACTAAGTCCAATAACTCTATCTTTAGGTATATATGCTACTGTTACACTCATATCATACATAAGAGCTAAGTGATGTTCACAACAACTAAAAATTTCAATATCTTTAACTATAACCATATCATTGCTATCTAAATTATTTGAAACTTCAAAATTCTTATTATAGATCTTAATTATTTCATCATTAGTATAATTCATTCCTTGAAAAATCTCTTCATACATATTAGCTACTCTTTTAGGTGTTTCTATAAGTCCCTCTCTATCTGGATTATCCCCTAAAGCTATGAGTATTCCCCTAATATGTTTTTCTATTGCTTCTTTATCTATCATTATACACCTTTACTTTCTGGATCCCATATAAACTTATGAATTTGTAATTGTAGATTTACTCCATTTAATCTGTTTTCTTTCATAAATTTTACTATTTCAATTGGGTCAATGGAATTAAAAACTGGACTAAAATATACAGCACATTTTCCTATTAAAGAGTATCTTTCAATTATCTCTTTAGCTTTTTTTAAATCTTCAATAGTTCCTACTACAAATTTCACAGTATCTTTTAAAGTTAAATATTTAAAATTATCTAAACACATTTTATTTTCCATTTTGCTACTTGGCAATTTATAGTCCATAGTAAATAATGGAGGATTTTTTAATTTAGAGAATTTTTCTAATTCAATACTTCCATTTGTTTCTATTTCTAAACTTAAGTTTGGGTTCTCTCCTATTTTCTCTAGTAGTATCTCCACATCTTTATGCAAAAGTGGTTCTCCTCCAGTAAGAGTTATATTTTTTATTCCACTTTTCAATATTCTGTCATATATTTCATCTTCACTCATTAGAGTATAAGGGGCATCATCTCCATTAGCCCATCTTGTATCACAGTAACTACAATTCAGATTACATTTTTGCAATCTTATAAAAATAGCTAATTGTCCAACTCTTCTCCCTTCTCCATTTATACTTTCAAATATCTCTACAACCTTAAAATTTGCCATTATTTTATCTCCTCACTATATGTTGCACAGTTATTTGGAGTTTCATAGACTATTACCTTTTTTACAGGAATTTTTCTCTCTTTAAAATAATCAAAAATATATCTAGAAAAATTTTCAGCTGTTGGTCTAAAATCTATTTCTACGATTTTAAAACCATCTTCTTTCAAATAATTTAATGTAGCATTTCTCATACTATCTCTCTCTATAATTAGAGAGTGATCAAAATAATCAGCCAACTCTTTCAACATAGATTTTATATCTCCAAAATCTAAAATCATTCCCCTTAAGTGTCCTTCACTTTGCAATTTTTCTCCATATATTTCCATCTTTATTGTCCAACGATGTCCATGGATATTTTTACATTTTCCGTTGTATCCAGATAAAAAATGAGCACTATCAAAACTTGCTTCACTAATTAATGTATACATTATTTGCCTCCTTAAAATAATTTTGAGAATAAAAAAGAAAAGTCTACTTTTATCCTCCTATCAACAAAGAAACTAAATAAGCAAACTTTTCTTTAATTCAAAAAATTATAATAAAAAAAGAGCCCTAGTTTTGTTTATAGACAGGATGGTACAAATGAACTGTCTTTCAGCTTTATTCTTTTTTATAATAGCACACTTATAATATTTTGTCAAAAAAAATATGAGAGGGAGCTTCCCTCTCAATTTTATTTTGTACTTGCTTCTATAAATCCTTTAAATAATGGGTGAGGTCTATTTGGTCTTGTCTTAAACTCAGGATGGAATTGTCCAGCTATATAGAATGGATGCACCTCTCTTGGTAACTCTACTATTTCAACAAGAGTATTATCAGGAGATATCCCAGAAACTTTTAAACCTGCTTTTTCTAATTCTTCTCTATATATGTTATTATACTCATATCTATGTCTATGTCTTTCACTTATCTCTTTAGATTCATATAACTCTTTTGCTAAAGTTCCATCTCCTAAAATACATGGATAAGCTCCTAATCTCATAGTTCCTCCCATCTTTTCAATATATTTTTGATCTTCCATTATATGAATAACAGGATGAGTAGTATTTTCATCTAATTCACTTGAGTTAGCATCAGTGTAACCTAAAACATTTCTAGCAAATTCTACAACTGCTAATTGCATACCCAAACATATTCCTAAGAAAGGGATTTTATTCTCTCTAGCATATTTTATAGCTGCTATTTTTCCCTCTACCCCTCTATTACCAAATCCACCAGGAACTAGTATACCTTGATACTCTTTTAGAGACTCTACATCTAAATTTTCAGCTTGTATATATTTTATTCTAGCCTTATATCCTAAAGAGTAAGCAGCATGTTCTAATGATTCATTTATACTGATATAAGCATCTTTTAATTCAACATATTTTCCTACTACAGCTATTTTTACTTCTGCTTGAGGATTTTTTATATCATATACTATTTTTTCCCAAGGAGCTAAGTCAGCTTTTTTATTTTCTATACCTAATTTTTTACAAGTTACATCTGCTAATCCCTCTTTTTCCATAATTAAAGGAATTTCATATATAGTACTAGCATCTTTAGCTTCTATCACGGCGTCATAATCTATATCACAAAACATAGCTAATTTTTTTCTAAGTCCTTCGTTTAAGTCATGCTCAGTTCTACAAACTAATATATCTGGACGAATTCCTAAACTCATTAATTCTTTTACAGAGTGTTGAGCTGGTTTTGTTTTTAGTTCCCCAGCAGCTCTTAAATATGGAAGTAAAGTTACATGGATATATATTACATTTTCACGTCCAATATCATATTTAAACTGTCTGATAGCTTCCAAGAATAGTGTAGACTCAATATCTCCAACAGTTCCCCCGATCTCAGTTATAACTATATCAGAGTTATTCTCTTTTCCAGCCAATTCAATTTTTGATTTTATCTCATTAGTGATGTGTGGGATAACTTGCACAGTCTTTCCAAGGTACTCCCCTCTTCTCTCCTTATCAATAACCGATTGATATATCTTTCCAGTTGTTATATTGTTATACTTAGTCAGATTTTCATCAATAAATCTCTCATAGTGTCCTAAGTCTAAATCTGTTTCAGCTCCATCATCAGTTACAAATACCTCTCCATGCTCATATGGATTCATTGTACCTGGATCCACATTTATATATGGATCGAACTTTTGAATAGTTACACTATACCCTCTAGCTTTTAATAGATTCCCCAATGATGCTGCTGTAATACCTTTCCCTAAAGACGAAACAACTCCACCTGTAACAAAAATATACTTCTTACTCATTTAATATCCTCCTAAAAAATTTAATAAATAAAAAAAGGTGAAAAAAAAAATTCACCTTTAACTGTTTTTTTATTTTTTAAGAAAATACCCATATTTTCTTTGTTTATTTAAATTTTTATCAATGAAATTATGATATCATAAAATAAAATAAATTGCAAGAAAATTTTTATAAAATTTAAAGTATTATGATATAATATAAAAAAACTCAGGAGAGGGCCAAATGGAAATAGTAAGATTTAGAAGTGAATATTTATGGCAAAAAGCAAAAGCTTATGAAATAAGTAAAGAGGAAATAGAAATAGTTGGAAAGTTTTATTACGGTTCTAAAAATAGAGAGAAATTTTTGGGTGAATTAGTGGATCCAAATATGGTAGTAATAACTATTTTAAGAGGGGAAAAAGAGCTTGAAGTTCCTTTAATTGAAGGAAAATACTATAAAGTACGAGGAGTTTTAAAAAAATATCCCGATTTATATTCTGATAATGTAAAACTGTTTATTCAAATTAAGCCACAAGAGATACAAATTTTAGATGAAACAGATTATCCAGAAAAGTTAAGAGAGGATATAGTAAAGATAGAGAAACTAGAGAAAGAAATTAAACGAAAAAAGGCAGATATCTCCATAATAAAAAATTCTATAGGATATGGGAAAAATAGATTCCTATATATAGTTAGTGATTTAGCTCAAAATGGGGAAAGAGATATATTAAATGATTTATATCCCAATGATTATAAGAGAGAGGTTTTAAAAAATAATTTTGGAATAGACTTAAGTAATACTATTAGATTAAAATTTAATTCTAAAGATTGGGAGAGCCAATTAGAGAATATTAAAAATAAGATTGTTAAGTATGATATTATAGTTTTTATTAAAGGTGGAGGCAGTAGTATGAAGTTTTTTGATGATATAGACTTCTGTACTGATGTTATGAGCTTTGAAAAAACTATCATAACTGCTGTTGGTCATGCTGATGATGACAATAGACTTCTATGTAGGTTAGCTGATATAAACTATTCTACTCCTACATCTTTAGGAATAAACTTCTTGAATATGGTCCCAAAAAGGGAGTTTTCTGTAGAAGAAACTATTCATACTTCTGAACCTATATTTTTAAAAGAATCCTCTCCATTAAAAACTCAACTTACCGCTCTTGAAGAGGAAAATAAAGATTTATTAAATAAAATAACAGCTTTAAAACTTAGTAATGAAGATTTTGAAAAGATAAATAAAAATTTAAAGAGAAAATTGAGGATTAAAAATATACTATTACTATTTCTGATCCCTCTAGTAGTTCTTTTTAATATGATCTACCTATATATTTTAAATCCAAAAGAAAAGGTTGCATCTCAATCTACATCAGAAATAGTAAAAACTGAAAAAGAGATTATAAAAGAAGATAAAGGGAACAAAGTGCCAATTAAGCAAGAAAAGAAAAAAAGATTGATCTATTCAGAAGATGAGGTTTATACAGTCCTAATTTGGAAAGGTTATAGAGGGGAAAATGCAATTATTAATTTCCAAAGAGATAATAATATGAAGGCAACAGGAAAAATAGATGAAACTCTTCTTAATAAATTAGGAATAAAGTACAGATATGAATAAAAGGGGTAGAGTATGGATTTAAAAAACATTGTTTGGAATGACAAGAGTTATAGAGAGTTTATAGAGTATCTGATTTCATTGGAGGATATCAATTATCAAAAATTTCACTCAAATTTATTGGGGGTAGAAAAAAGAGTTACAGGAATAAGAACTCCCAAATTAAAAGAGTTAGCCAAAGATATCTCCAAAGGAGAGTGGAAAGAGTTTATAAAATATTCTCAAAATACCTATTATGAAGAGGGAGTAATCAAAGGATTGGTTCTAGGTTTTATCAAAGTTGATTATGAAGTTAGAAAAGGGTATATAGATAGTTTTATAGCTGAGATTGACAACTGGGCTACCTGTGATATCGTTGTAGGTAACTTAAAATTTTTAAAGAAAGAAAAAGAGAGATACTATGACTTTATAAAAGAGTGCACCTCTTCAGATAACCCTTGGAAGATCAGATTTGGATTAGTAACTCTACTAGGATATTATTTAGAGGATAGATATATTGATGAGATTTTTCTGCTTTGCTCCTCTGTCACAAATAGAGAGTACTATGTAAAGATGGCTCAAGCTTGGTTGATCTCAATAATGTTTATTAAATTTAGAGAAAAAACATTAGATTATTTAAAAGAGAATACTTTAGATAATTGGGTACAAAATAAAACAATACAAAAGATAAGAGAATCTATAAGGGTAAGTAAAGAAGATAAAGATTTAGTTTTGACATTTAAAAGATAATTAAAATGAGGGTGCTGTAATAATACAACACCCATAAAATTTTAACTAATTTTTTCCATAAGCTAAAATTTCTTCATTTTTTCTTACTGCTAAAGAAAAAACTCCATATAATATTACTCCATCAAATTCAGCAAAATATGAAGTTATAATATTTCCAAAACAATCTCTAATTTCTCCTAATAATTCACCCTTTTTAAATTTTTCCCCAGCTTTATAAGTAGGATACCAAAATCCATCTATTTCTGAAGAGATATATTTAGCAGTAGTAATTTCTTTTTGAAGTAAATTTTTATTAATTGAATAGTCTATAATATTAAAATATCCTAATATAGAAAGAATATCTTTTTTATAATCTTGTACTTCCTCATTACTCCAAAGTCCATTTCCTCCTCTTTCTATTAACATAGAGGGAACTCCTTGAATAGCAGCAGAATTATATGCTCCTGTTTTAGCTGAAGATCTAACTCTATATGGAACTGCTAAATATTGAGCTACCTCATGAGAAAATCTTATAGTCTCTTCATCTCCAATTCCTGGAGAGTATACAAAAGCTGTCGCTCTTTCATAAAGATCTCCGCCATGTATATCTATAAAAAAATCTAATTGAGGATATAAAAATTTAGAAAAATGATAAGCAATTTTATCTGAAATTGTCCCTGTCTTTTCACCAGGAAATGCTCTATTTAAATTTTTATTATCTTCTGGCATCACTGTTGGAATCTTTTTAAAAAATCCAGAATAATTAACAGGATGAAAAATAATAACTGTTCCACTTGTATTTTCTGGTTTAAGTTCTTGTGAAAGTTCAATAGCACTTTGTATTCCCACATATTCGCAATTATGTATTCCAGAAGATATTGCTATTACTTTCCCTTCCTTCTCTCCATTTATTATAGTAGTTGGAATACTATATCCTTCAATGTTCCAAAAGCCAGATATTTTTTTTCCAGCTTCACAAACTAAATTTTCTAATTTAAAATCCATACTCATCTCCTTAACTCAATGTTTTCTTTAATTGAGGAATTAAAAATACTCCTCTTCCAAAATAAAATACAAGTAAAGAAATCCATACTCCATTATTTTCATATAGTGGTATTAGGTATTTCCAAGATATAAAAAATAGTATAAAAGCTATAATAGTAGATGTCATAATGGGAAATGTTTTAGCCGAACCAGTAAATACCCCATAAAAAGTTAATCCTAAAAATGCTATAGATGGATATAATAATATCCATTTTGAATACTCTTTTGCCAATAAAATAATATTAGGTAGTTTAGTAAATATTCTAATAATACTATCTGAAAATATCAAATAAATTACTGTTGTTAAAATAACAAAAATAACTCCCCAATAAAAAGTCTTCTTCCAACAATTTTTCATAAGTAAATTATCCTTTTGCCCTCTTGCTCTTCCTGCAAATACACTAGCTGTATTAGCTATTCCATCAAAAGCATAAGAGATAATTGACATTATTTGAAAAAGAATAGCATTAGTTGCCAAAATATCTCCACCTAAATTGGAACTTGCCATTGTAAAAAGATTATTATGTGAAACTAAACATATAGTTCTAACCATCAAATCCCTATTTACACAAAAGATACTTATTAACTCTTTTTTATTAATAATTGATTTTAAATCTATATACTTGTGGTAAGTGTATGGAAAGATAAAATATACTCCTAAAAAAGTTGAAAAAATTTGTGAAATAAGGGTTGCATAAGCTACTCCTTCAACTTTAAAATTAAATACTGTTACAAAGATTATATCCAATATAATATTTAAAAGATTTCCTGAAATCTGCATAGTCATAGAAGCTTTTATATTTCCTAATCCCATAAGCCAACCTAAAAGTACATAGTTAGTTAAAACAAAAGGAGCTCCCCAAATCAAAATTTTAAAATAAGTTATTGCTGCTTTTTCTATTTCTAATTCTGGTTTTATAAATTTCATAGAACTTTCAAAAATTATATTTTGAAAAATAACCATAATTAAACTTATAAACAAAGCTATCATTATTGGTCTAAAAAATATGTCACTTACTCTTTTTTTATCACTATAATGACTAGATTGAGCACTAAAAGCTGTAGTACTTACTCTTAGAAAACCAAAAATCCAATATATAGTGTTAAAAATAAGTGTTCCTATAGATACTCCAGATATATAATTTACATTATTTAATTTTCCAACTACAGCAATATCTGCTGCTCCAAGTAAAGGTTGTGTTATAGTAGATAAAATAAAGGGAATCATCAAGCTTAAAAACATCTTATGTGTTATATTATTATTATTCATCAACATTTATCTCCAATATAGAATTTAAAAGTTTTTTAGCATAGGGACTTTTTACTTGAGAAAGTTTATAAATATCCTCAACCTCTTCTACAACATTTCCCTCATAAAAAAATAGAACTCTATCACACATATAAGTAACAGAAGGAAGATCATGGGTTATAAAAATATAAGAAAGTCCATATTTTTTTTGTAAATCTTTTAATAGATCCATCACTTGTGTTTGAGTAGAAGCATCTAATGAACTAATAGCTTCATCTAAAAGAATAAATTGAGGGTTAGTTGCTACAGCTCTAGCTATACACACTCTTTGTAACTGCCCTCCACTTAATTCGTGGGGATATCTATTCATAAAATCTTCATTTAATCCAACTACTTCTAATAATTCCTTTATTTTTTTATCTCTATCTATTTTTTCTCCTAGTTTCTTTTCTAATACTCTTAAAGCCTCTCCTATAATATCTTTTACAAAAAAACGAGGATTAGCTGAAGATGTATAATCTTGAAAAACTATACTTATCATCTGTTGAATTTTTTTTCTATTTTCTCTATTAGCATTATACATATCTATTCCCTCTAAATAGATATTTCCACTATCTGGTTTTAAAAGTCCAATCAAAGTTTTTCCTAAAGTAGATTTACCACTTCCACTTTCCCCAATTATTCCAAGACACTCTCCCTTTTTTAATGAAAGAGAAACATTTTTTACTACTTGCTGTTTTTCTTTACCAAAAATTGTTTTTTGATTTTCTTTCTTAAAGCTTACATTTATATTTTTAGCCTCTAACAGCATTTTTTCCTCCCTTCATAATCTCTTTATATCTATTCATTACTACTAATTTCTTCTCTATTAACATTTTTGTAAATTCATCTTTTGTTTCTTTAAATACTTCATCTTTTTTGCCTTGTGAAACAATTTTCCCCTTATTCATTACGATAACATAATCTGAAATCTCTGAAATTACTCCTAAATCATGAGATATAAATATCATTCCAACTTTTCCATCTTTTTTTATTTTTTGAAACTCTTTCATGATTTCATATTGAGTAATAGCATCTATAGCTGTAGTAGGTTCATCTGCTATTATAAATTTAGGATTCATTGCTAAAGCTAACCCAATCATTATTCTTTGTAACATTCCTCCACTTAATTGATGAGGAAATTTTAATAAAATATCTTCAGGATTTTTCAATTGCATTTTTTCTAAAATTTCAATAGACTTCTTTTTTATCTCTTCAGCTGAATAAGATGTATGTTCTGTAAAAGTTTCTGCTATTTGATAACCAACTGTATATAGAGGATCAAAACATGTCATTGGATTTTGTAAAATCATAGCGATCTCTTTTCCTCTTAATTTTCTTAACTCTTCCCCTCTACACTCAAGTAAATTTTCTCCATTATATATAGCTTTTCCCTCTATAAAAAAAGTTTTACTATCCAATAATCCCATAATAGATTTACAGGTTAAGCTTTTTCCACTTCCACTCTCTCCTAAAATTCCAAGACACTCCCCCTCTTTTAATTCAAAGGAGATATTTTCTACTAAACAATTTTTTATATTCTTTTTCTTAAGATATATAGAGATATTTTCTACTTTTAACAATGTTTTTTTCATTAAATCTCTGCCTCCTTTGGATCAAAAGCATCTCTTAAACAATCTCCTAAAAAATTGAAAGTTGCTACTAATATAACAACAGCTACCCCTGGAGCTATCATCTGTATTGGATTTGTAGTCATTACATTTTTTGCTTCGTTTAACATAGCCCCCCACTCTGGAATAGGTGCTTGTACTCCAAGTCCTAAAAAAGATAAAGTTGATATATTTAAAACTGCCCAACCTATGTCTAATGTAGCTAATACTGCCATCTCTGAAGCAATACAAGGAATCATATGTCTAAATAGAATAAATCTTTCTCCTGAACCTATACATCTTGAAAAAAGAATAAAATTTTTATCTGTATATTTTATAACATTGGTTCTAATCATTCTTGCATACCAAGCCCATTTAATAAAAACATTAGCTATAATAACATTTCTAATATCTACACCTAATAAAGCAACTATAGCCAGTATCATTATTTGACTAGGAAAAGACAGCATCATATCTACTATTCTCATTATTACATCATCAATTATTCCTTTGAAATATCCAGATAATAATCCCATCAATGTTCCTAATCCAATAGTTCCCACCATTGTAACCAATGATAAGAAAAGAGTCGGTCTTATTCCATATATCATTCTTGAAAAAACACATCTTCCCAAGTGATCAGTTCCTAAAGGATATTCCCATGAATATGGAGCAAATTTATTTAAAATATTATTTTCATAGGGGTCATTTGGAGCAAAAACAGGAGCGAAAACTCCTAAGATAACTAATATAACAATTAAAGTTATACATATTAAAGCCATTTTATTTTTTAAAAGTCTTTTTAACATTTTATCACTTCATTCCCTTTCTAAGTCTTGGATCAGCAATATATTGAACAATATCAAATATTAAATTAAATATTACAAATAATGTTCCAACCATTAAAACATATGCTTGTATTACTGGATAATCCCTATTAAAAATAGATGCTATACAAAGTTTTCCTATTCCAGGCCAAGCAAAAACATTTTCTACAACTATAGTTCCAGCAATCAGTTGTGGAATACTCATACCAATTGCTGTAATACATGAATGAAGAGAATTTTTTAAAATATGTTTCCTTAAAATATTTTTCTGTTGTAGTCCTCTTACATTAGCGTATAACACATAATCTTCTTTCATATTTTCTAACATATTATTTCTAATCAATCTGATATATGTAGAAATATAAGTAAGAGCAACTGTAAAAGATGGCAAAATAAGATGTTTAAAAGATCCTGCTCCACTTGTAGGAAGTAAATCAAATTTTATACTGATTAACCATATCATTAAAAGCCCTACCCAATAAGCTGGCATAGCTGTTGTCATAAAAACAATTCCTCTCATCACTCTATCAAACCATGAGTCTTTATATACAGCACATAAGAAACCTATAGGTAAACTTAAGAAAATTACAAAAACTAATGACATTCCAGCCAATTGTAAGGTTGCAGGAAGGCATCTTCCAATCTCTCCTGTAACTGTACGAGCTGGATTAGTATAACTTACTCCAAAATCTAAAACTAAACATTGAAAAAACCATTTTATATATCTTATAAAAAATGGATCATTTAATCCTAATTCCGCTCTCACTTGTGCAATTGCCTCTTCTGTGATTATCGGAGTCTGTCTAACTCTAAGGGCTACTTCAGCTGGATCTGAAGGTATTAAATTTATAAATACAAAACAAATAAAAGATATACATATAAGTAAAGGAATACTCATTAAAACTCTTTTTATTATATAATTTTTCACTTTTCCTCCTTCTAATAAAAAGGATAGGCTATGCCTATCCTTATGGTATTTACATTATTCAAAAGTCATTTCTGCAAATGGAACTTCATATTGAGTTTGTGTAAACTTAACATTTTTTAATTCGGAAGTATAAATTGCTTTATTACACTCATAAGTAAGTGGAATATATACAGCATCTTCATGTAATCTTGTTAAAACAAATGTATATAACTTTTGTCTCTCTTCTTCATTTGTAGAAACAAGAATTTTAGTTATAGCTTCATCAATTTCAGCCTTATCCTCCAACCCTAATTGAGCGGCATAATCTCCATATACACGTTGACGCATTGCTGCTAAAGAAGATTGAGGATCATAAGGTGTTCCCCAGCAAATATTAAATACCATATCAAAATTTCCAGCTTTCATATTATCACGATAAGATTGCTCCTCTTGTCCAGTAATATTTATAGCTATTCCTAATTTTTTATATTCAGCTTGTAAATATTCAGAAATAGTTTTTTCAGTAACACTATCACTATTATATAGTAAATTTAACTCTAGTCTTTTTCCATCTTTAGTACGAATACCATCTTTTCCTTTTACCCAACCACTCTCATCAAGATATTTATTAGCTAAAGCCATATCAAAATTAAATGGTTTTAAATCAATATTACAATATGGAACTGTTCTAGCAAAAAGTGTATCAGCCGGTTTTTCTAATCCATAAAATACTCCTTGAGATATTGCTTCCTTATTAGTTCCATGCTGTAAAGCATATCTAATACTTTTATCTTTTAAAATCTCATTATTTGTATTTATGACAATCTGTCTAGTAGATGTTGGTTCTGATAAAGCAACAGTAAATTTATTGTTATTTTTATATTTATTTACTGCATCAGCATCTATCATATTTTTTCCAAATATTAAATCAATCTCTCCTTTTTCTAAAGCTAAGATACGAGTTTGATTATCTGGAATAACTTTTACTAATATTTTCTTTATATCAGGAACTTTTCCCCAATAATTTTCATTAGCTTCAAATATTGCATACTCATCTGTTACAAATTTCTTTAAAATATATGGTCCAGTTCCTATATAAGCATTTACTCCATCTTTAGTCGATCCATTTTTCATAGCTTTAGGGGATATCATTGCAAATGGTCTAGTTACCCCTAATTCTGTAAGCATTGGATAGTATGGTTTACTCAATTTTATCTGTATAGTATAGTCATCCATTAAATCGACACTTTCTAAGAGATGCATCATTTCTAGCCAAGTATGTCTACTTTTATTTTCTAAAATTGCATCAAAATTTGCTTTAATAGCATGGGCATCACAAATTGTTCCATCAGAAAATGTTACACCTTTCCTTATATTAAATGTATAAGTTTTTCCATCTTCACTTATATTCCAACTTTCTGCTAAACAAGGCTCATATCCATTAGGTCCGATATTTACAAGAGTTTCATACAACATTTCCTGTGCATACATCTCTCCAGCATAAAGATGAGGATTCAAATCTCTAATATCCCTATAGTTTACAAAGACAAGTTCCTCCTTTTTTTGAAGTTGGTTTTCTTTCTTATTTACTTCAAGTTTCTCATTCGTATTTTCAGAACTACATCCAATAGCTCCAGCTACTAGCAATATACCAGCAAAAAATTTAGTTACATTTTTCTTCATATATCCTCCTCATGATATTTTATATTTCAATTATTTAACTTGTTTTTTATTATATCATAACTTAAAATTATATTCAATAAAAATATTTTAATATCCAAAATATATTTATATAAATTTTTTATTCTAAAATGTTATAATAATTAATTTATAAATAAGGAGATATTTAAAAAGATAATTGAATACATAATAAAACAATACAAAAGATAAGAGAATCTAGAAAGGTAAATAAAAAGGATAAAAATTTTATACTTATATTTAAAAGATAATAAGGTGAGGGTGCTGTAAAAAATTACAACACCCTCTATTTGAAAGTAGTGAGAAAGCAAATTTATTAAGCTCCTAAATAAGCTTTTTTAACATTAGCATCATTTAATAAATCTTGGGCTTTTCCTTCCATTGTTATTTTTCCTGTTTCTATAACATAGGCATAGTCAGCAACTGAAAGAGCCATTTTTGCATTTTGTTCTACTAGAAGTATAGTAGTTCCAGCCTCTTTTAATCTTTTAATAACAGCAAATATCTCTTTAACAAATAAAGGAGATAATCCCATTGATGGTTCATCTAAAATAAGTAACTTAGGTCTGCTCATCAGAGCTCTTCCCATAGCTAACATCTGTTGTTCTCCTCCAGATAAAGTTCCTGCTAATTGATTTTTTCTCTCTGCCATTCTAGGAAAAACTTCATAAAATCTAGCTCTATCTTTTTCTAGATTTTCTGGAGTATCATCAACTGTAAAAGCTCCTAATTTTAAATTATCTTTTACAGGAAGTCTAGCAAATACTCTTCTTCCTTCAGGAACTTGAGCTATTCCCATTTTACAAATTTTATGGCACTCTATCTTTGTGATATCTTGCCCTTCAAATATTACACTTCCCTCTCTAGCTTGAATAAGCCCAGATATCGTTTGAAGAGTAGTAGTTTTTCCAGCACCATTAGCACCTATAAGAGATACAACCTCTCCCTTTCCTACCTTTAGAGAGATTCCCTTTAAGGCATGAATATTGTCATAATATACATGCAAATCTTTTACCTCAAGCATAATATCTCTTTCCATTAAACTTCCTCCTCGTCATTAAATATCTCAGCTTTTACAGAAGCAATCTCTTTATTTTTGGCTTCCTCTTCATCAATTTCATCATCATCTTTTCCTAAGTAAGCTGTAACAACTGCTGGGTCATTAACAACTTTTTGTGGATCTCCACTTGCTATAATAGTTCCATGGTCTAATACAATAAGTCTTTCACAAATTCCTAAAACTAGTTTCATATCATGCTCTATTAATAAGATAGCAATTCCAAATTTATCTCTAATAAGCTTGATAGTCTTCATAAGCTCTTCAGTTTCTGTTGGGTTCATACCTGCTGCTGGCTCATCTAGAAGTAAAACTTTTGGATTAGTAGCCATAGCTCTAGCTATCTCTAATTTTCTTTGTTGTCCATATGGAAGACTTCCAGCTGGAGCATCTGCATATTTATCTAAATCAAAAATTCTTAAAAGTTTCATAGCTTTTTTCTTAGCTTTTCTCTCTTCTAACCAGAATTTTGGTAAACGGAAAGTTCCTGTTAAAACTCCATACTTCATATTAAAGTTATTAGCAACTAAAACATTATCTAATACGCTCATATATTTAAAAAGTCTGATATTTTGGAAAGTTCTAGCAAGTCCCTTTCTTACAAGCTTATGTGTAGGAGTCTTTTTTACTTCCTCTCCATTGAATGTATAAGTTCCTGATGTAGCTGAATACACACCGGTTAATATATTGAATACAGTAGTTTTTCCAGCACCATTTGGTCCAATAAGTCCTACTAACTCTTTTTCTCTTAACTCTAAATTAAAATCACTTACAGCTCTAAGAGCACCAAAAGTAATATTTATATCTTTAGCATGTAAAATTCTATTTGCCATTTTTTGCTGCCCCCTTCTTAGTAATATATCTTTCTACGAATTTTGAAATTTGGAATTCTTTACGTCCTAATAATCCTGTTGGACGGAAAATCATAGTTAAGATTAATAATAAAGAGTAAACAATCATACGGTAATCAGAGAACTCTCTAAGTACTTCTGGTAAAATTGTTAAAGCAATAGCAGAAAGAATTGAACCTGTAAAGCTTCCCATTCCTCCTAATACAACCATAACTAAAATATTGATTGAATAGTTAAAGTCAAATTGTCTAGCTCCTAATATTCCTAAGTTATGAGCATAGATTCCTCCAGCTACTCCAGCAAAAATAGCTGAAACAGTGAAAGCAAAAGTCTTATAATAAGTTGTATTTATTCCTGAAGCTCCACTTGCTATTTCGTCATCTCTAATAGCTAGAATAGCTCTTCCATGACGGCTTGTCATAAGTGAAAACATCATCATTACACATAGTACCATTATAATGTATATAACACCAAATTTATTAAAACGAGGAATTCCTCTAAGTCCTTGAGCACCACCTGTAAAATCAAAGTACTCAACTAAAACTCTAATAATCTCTCCAAAAGCAAGAGTAATAATTGCTAAATAGTCACCATTTAATCTCAAAGCTGGAATACCAATTACTATTCCCACAATTCCAGCAACAATTCCTCCTACAATAAGAGCAATAATATAACCAGGTAACCCTTCAACTATTCCAGTTTTAGCAAATAGTGCTGCTGTGTAAGCTCCTACTGACATAAAACCAGCATGTCCAATAGTAATTTGTCCAAGACACCCAACAGTTATATTTAAACTTACAGCTAAAATAATATTAATACAGATAAAAATCATTACAGTAGTTTGATATCTTGAAATCATTCCTGATGATATAAGTCCTGTCAATAAAAAATATCCAATTATTACTAAAATCAGAGTTAAAGCATAACTCCATCTTTTTGTATGATTCATCTTTCCTTCCTCCTATACTTTCTCTCTCATATTTTTTCCTAAAAGTCCTGTTGGTTTAACAAGTAGAACTATAATAAGGATAGCAAATACAAAGGCATCTGCTAATTGTGATGATAAATAAGCTCTTGTTAAACTTTCAACTATTCCAAGAATAAATCCTCCTATAACAGCACCTGGTAGAATTCCAATTCCTCCAAGTACAGCAGCTATAAAAGCTTTTATTCCTAACATAGAACCCATAAGTGGTTGAACTTGTGGATAAGCTGAGACATAAAGTACAGAAGCAATAGCAGCAAGTCCACTTCCTATTGCAAAAGTAAGTTGGATTGTACTATTTACATTGATACCTACAAGCTTTGCTGCTCCATAGTCCTCACTTGTAGCTAGCATAGCTTTTCCATATTTTGTCTTTTTCATAAAATATTGTAATCCTACTGAAAGGATAAGAGTTAAGACAATAGTAACAACAGTTCCATAGTTAAGATAGATATCTCCAAATCTAAGTGGCTCTTGAGTAAATACTTTTGGGAATGCTCTTGTATTTGGAGTAAAAATTTTCATAAATAAATTTTCTAAGAATAAACTTACTCCTATGGCTGTGATTAAGTTAGAAATTCTAGGAGAATTTCTAAGAGGTCTATAAGCTACTCTCTCTGTTAACATTCCTAAGACCACACATAGTACAATAGCAGGTACTACTGTAAGCCATACGGGTAATCCTATTCTTGTAAAAACTGGAATACTAAATAGTGAAACATAAGCTCCCACCATAATAATATCCCCATGAGCAAAGTTAATAAGTTGTGCTATTCCATAAACCATCGTATACCCAAGTGATACTAAGGCATAGATACTACCTATTTGTAGTCCGTTGATAATCTGCATAATAAATTCCATTTTTCTTTCTCTCTCCTCTCAATACCTTACTTTTGATCCCTTCTTCTATTTTATAAAGAATGAGAATTTATAAAGTAGCTAACACTAAATAACATCATATAGTTAGCTACTCTCAATTCTCTTTAAACAAAAGTTACTTTAATTTTTAATTTATTCAGGTTGAATTACAGAATCAAAAGTATAATTTCCATTTACAACTTTTAGAACAGTAACAGCTTTAACTGGGTTATTCTTCTCATCAAATCTTAAGTGTCCAGTTACACCAGCAAAATCACTTTCTTTCATTGCTTTAACAATAGCGTCTTTATCTGTTGAACCAGCTTTTTCAATAGCGTCTTTCATTAAGTAAGCAGCGTCATATGAAAGAGCTGAGAAAGCTGAAGGTTCATCTTTATATTTTTCTCTATATGCTTTTAAGAAGTTTTGAACTTTTTCATTAGTATCTTCTACAGAGTAGTGGTTTGTAAAGTAACTATTTTCAACAGCTCCATATGCTGAAGAGTCTAGAGCTTTAGCTACTCCATCCCAACCATCTGGTCCAATAAATGTTGATTTTACTCCTACTTCTCTAGCTTGAGTAGTAATTAAAGCTACTTGCTCATAATAATCTGGTACTAATAATACATCTGGATTAGTAGCAGCTACTTTAGTAAGTTGAGCTCTGAAATCTTTATCTCCTTCTGCATATCCCTCTTTAGCTACTATTTTTAATCCTAATCTTTCAGCTTCTTTGATAAAAGCTTCAGCAACTCCATCAGAATAGTCGCTTGAGTTATTTACCATAATAGCTACAGTATTAGCTTTTAGATTATTTTTTGCTAGGTTTGCTAGGATAACTCCTTGGTATGGGTCAGTGAAACATACACGGAATACATTTGGTCCAGCTTCTGTGATGTTAAATTGAGTTCCTGTTGGAGTAATCATTGGCATATTATCTTGAGCAGCAATTTCAGCTACAGCTAGAGATGGTTTTGAAGTAATATCTCCTACTAAAGCTACTACTCCTTCATCTACTAATCTGTTGTAAGCTGTAACAGCTTCTGTTGAATCTCCTTTTTCGTCAAATAATACAAACTCTACTTGTTTTCCTAAGATTCCACCATTTTTATTAATTTCCTCAAAAGCAAGTTTTGAACCATTAGTAGCAGTAACTCCATAAATAGCTAATGGTCCAGTTAAAGGTCCTAAACCTCCGATTTTAATAGTTGCTGCTTCATCAGTTTTTTTAGTCGTTGCCTCTTTTTCTCCACCACAAGCTGTGATTAAGAAAGATAGTCCTAAAAGCATAAGTGTAAATTTTTTCATTTTGATTCCCCCTTTAAATGTATATAAAATTTTTAATTTAAAACTTATTTAGTATAAATTTTAGTTATTTTAGTTCGTATAGCACGGACAGATTTTTGATTATAAAAAAACAGCCCTATTAGGCTGTCATTAACAATAAAATAAATTATTGCCTCTATATATAGTAATGGATATAACTATAATACTTGCCTAATATAATTTTTTGTATATAAAATTGAACTCATATTCATTTGTATGAGTGATATTATACATATGACAAATATTATATTAAGTGTAAACATAGTTCTTCCTCCTCTTTCTAATTATTAACTGCTCCCCCAAGCTGTTGAAAAGAGTATACTCCTAAATTAAAAAAAAATCAAGTGTAATTTTAAAAAATTTTTTTCTTTTTTAAAAATTACTTTTTAAAATTTCTAAAAAATAAAATAGTACCATTTTATTGATACTATTTGATTCTATATTTGAACAGTGTATGAAAATTTGATATTTAGTTTCTAATTAAATAAACTATTTATTTTCCCTTTTATTTTATCAGTATCAATTAAAAATTGCTTAACATCTTCAAGCTTTCCATTTTTATAAATCTCTGTTAATATCAATTTTTTATCTTCAGTATATCTGTTCCACTCTCCTTCTTTTTTACCATTAGAAAAACTTCCTGTGTATGCTACTTCTCCATTCTTATGATACTCATTATATACTCCTGTTGGAACTCCTCCTTGATATGTTATCTTTTCTTTTATTTGTCCATTTTCATAATAATAGATTTGCTCTCCATCAAATTTTCCCTCTTTAAATTTTTCAACTAGTTTATTTTGTCCATTTTCATATTTTCCTACTACCTTTCCTGTAAAAGGTTTATCTTCATTTATTGTATAAACTATTCCCTTTCTTACTTGTTTTTGAGAAATATCTATCTCTTTTCCACAACCAACTAATGTTAATAGAACAAATGTAGCTATTGCAATTTTTTTCATATTGTTATCCTCCCAGAAATTCTTTATATTTACTATTGTATCATACTTTTTTTGAAATACTTATGTAATTTTATACTACTTGTATTTTTCTATTTTTTTTAGTATAATATTTCCATGTAGAAAGAGATATGTATAGGAGGAAAAGATGAAATATTATAAAACTGAAAAAATATGTGCCAAAGAGATAGGAGTAGAGTTTGACGAGAATGGAAAAATCACTGAAATAGAATTCTGTGGTGGTTGTGATGGAAATACTCATGGACTTCAAAATCTTATCTTAGGGATGAATAAAGATGAAGTTATAAAAAAATTAGAAGGAATAGATTGTAGAGGAAGAGGAACTTCTTGTCCAGACCAATTAGCTAAAATTTTAAAATCATTATCATAATGTAAAAATATAAAGAGAATCAGTTTGCTTATTTTAAATTCAATTAAGTAAATTTTTCTCTTTTTTTATTATATATCTTTTGAAAAAGTTTTATATATTATATATATTTTTAAAAAATTACTTTCAATAGTAGTATATATATATCTTTTTTTAAACTTGGAGGGATTTTATGAAAAAATTTGCTTTAATAATGCTAGGACTCTCTCTTTTTATCACAGGTTGCGGAGGAGAAAAGAAAGAGGAAAAAATTAATAACAATATCGTAGTTTCTCAAGGTTCTAAACCTAAAAGTCTAGACCCAAATATGTATAATGAGATACCAGCTCTAACTATAACAGAGCAAATATTTAATACCTTACTAAAAGTTGATGAAAATGGAAATATAGTTCCAGAGTTAGCAGAATCTTTTGAATATGTATCTCCTACAGAGCTAGTAATAAAAATAAGACAAGGGGTAAAATTCCATAATGGAGATACTCTTACATCTAAAGACGTAGCTTTTAGTATAAATAGAATGTTGGATAAACCAGCTAGTAGAGTTATGATAGATGCTATTACAAAAGTAGAAATAATAGATGATTATACAGTAAAATTAATTTTATCTGAGCCATCATCTCCATTACTATTTGGATTAGCTCATCCACTTACTGCTATCTTAAATGAGAAAGATACTATTGCTAAAAATGATGTGATTGCTACTGAACCAGTTGGAACTGGACCATACAAATTTGTTGAATGGGGAAGTGGAGAGAAAATCGAATTAGTAGCTTTTGATGATTATTTTGAAGGAAGACCAAAAATTGATAATCTAACTTATAGAGCTATCACTGAAAATAGTAGTAGATTAGCTGCTCTTGAAACAGGAGAGATAGATATAGCTTACAATATGGATGCAATAGATAGTGGAATGATTGAAAAAAATCCTGATTTACAACTTATATCTAAACCTACTACTTCAACAGAGTATATTACATTCAACAATACTAAAGCTCCTTTTGATAATAAGGATTTTAGAAAAGCTGTAAACTATGCTCTTGATAAACAAAGTATGTCAGATTCTATATTTATGGGAAAAGCTATCCCAGCTAACTCAATAGTAAACCCTAATGTATTTGGACACTCTGATAGTGTAGAAGGTTACCCATACAATAAAGAAAAAGCAATAGAGTACTTAAAGAAATCTGGAATTCAAAATCCATCATTTACTCTATTTGTAAATGATAATACTACTAGACTTCAATTAGCTCAAATTATTCAAGCTAATTTAAAAGAGATTGGAATAGATATGAAAATAGAAACTCTTGAATGGGGAACTTATTTACAAAAAACTGCTCAAGGAGAGCATCAAGCTTTACTAGGTGGTTGGGTATCTGGTACTTCAGATGCTGATATAGTTTTCTTCCCATTATTACATAGTTCATCTCATGGTGGAGCTGGAAATAGAGCTTTCTATACTAATAAAGAGTTAGATAAAGTTATAGAGGAAGCTCGTCTTACTTCTGATTCTGCTGAAAGAAAAGCACTATTCTTCAAAGGACAAGAAATTTTACAAGAAGATGCACCTTTTGGACTTCTTTTATATAAAAATGAAAATATTGGTCTTAACAAAAGAGTTAAAGAATTTAAATACGATGCCACAACAATGCATAATTTAAAAGATTTATATATAGAAAACAAATAAAAAGGAAGTGGAAAATATGGATATTAACTTAGATGTTGAGTATGTACTTGATATGGCTATGGAGCTTCTAAACATTCCTAGTCCTGTTGGATATACTGACGATGCTATGGAAAGAATAGGAGTGGAATTAGATGAATTAAAAGTTCCATACAGTCTAACTAGAAAGGGAGCTATCCTAGCATACCTTGATGGAGAAGATAACAATTACAAAAAAATGATTTCTGCCCATGTAGATACTTTAGGAGCTATGGTTAAAAAAATTAAACCAAATGGAAGATTAGAGTTAGTAAACCTTGGTGGAGTAAACTGGGGAGGAGTAGAAGGAGAAAATTGTTTAGTTCATACTCTTGATGGAGATGCTATCGAAGGAACAATAGTTCCAGTAAAAAGCTCTGTACACATCTATGGAGATGAAGCTAGAGAGATGCCAAGAAATGCTTCTACTATGGAAATCAGATTAGATGAAGAAGTTTACAATAAAGAAGATGCTGAACAACTAGGAATAAGAGTTGGAGATTTTGTATCTTTTGATCCACGTACTGTAATTACAGAGAGTGGTTATATTAAATCAAGATTTATTGATGATAAAATTTGTATAGCTCAAGTTTTAGGATATATCAAATATTTAAAAGATAATAATCTAAAACCTAAAAATGGATTATATATCTATATATCTAACTATGAAGAGATTGGGCATGGAGTTTCTGTAATACCTGATGATATGGACGAGTTTATAGCTTTAGATATTGGACTTGTTGGAGCAGATGCTTATGGAGATGAGAAAAAAGTAAGTATAGCAGCTAAAGATTTTAAAACTCCATATGATTTAAGTGTAAGACTTGGACTTATGGAAGCAGCTGAATTAAATAATATTGGATATACTGTTGATGTATATAATAGATATGGTTCAGATGCTAGTGCTGCTCTTTTACAAGGATTTGATTTTAAATGTGGATGTATTGGACCAAGTGTAGAATCTTCACATCACTATGAGAGAACTCATATAGAGGGAGTAATTGAAACTATAAAATTACTAATTGCTTATTTATAAAAAATTTAGGAGGCTATAATCAGCCTCCTATTTTTTTACTTTACCATCTTTAAAAGAAACAGTTCCTAAAAGTTTTCCGTTTTCATAGAACATACTCCAATCTCCATTCATCTGTCCCTCTTTAAAATTTCCCAAAGCATTAATTATTCCATTTTCATAATATCTTACATATTTTCCATTTTTTATCTGTTTCTTATACTCTTCACGGATTTTTACCTCTCCATTTTCATAATAATAGACAGCTTCTCCCTCTAATAAACCATTTATAAAATACTCATTAACTTTTATATCTCCACTTTCATAGTAAGAAATATACTCTCCATGTAACATATTATCTTTAAAAGATATTATCTCCATAATTTTTCCACTAGGATAATAATTAATTTTTTTCCCATTAAGTTTTCCATCTATAAAATATCCTCTAGATTTTATAGCTCCATCTTCGTAATATTTTACCCATTCTCCATTTATTCTATCATCTTTAAAAACCATAGATTCTTTCATTTGTCCATTTTCATAGTATTGAATAGAATCTCCATTAAGTCTTCCATTAATAAAATCATTAGATTCTTTTAGTTGCCCATTTTCATAGTATTTTAAATTTGTTCCCTCTTTTATCCCCAAAACAAAAGGTTCTTTTTCTTTTAATTGTCCATTTTTATATCTAAAATTAATTATTCCAGAGAAAGCTTCTCTCTCCCCTATGATATAAACAAGACCATTTACCATCTGTTTTCTATAAAATTCTTCCTCTCTTACCATAAAAGCCCTCTCTTCTCACATATTATTTATCTTTATCTGTTTCTTCATCTTTTTTTATTCTTTTAAGAAATATATTCTTAGCTTTCATTATTAACACCATAAATATAAAATAGTGTATAAACCTCATCTCTTCAAAAGATTTTCCAAAGTACTTGTCACAAATAAAAATAAACCCTATCCATACTATTAATATTCCTATTAACATTATTACGAGCTTACTCCACTCTTTCCAAAAATTATTTTCCATAGTTAATCTCCTAGATGTTTTTATTTATTATATCACAATAATTTTTATTGTACAAAATTATTTTATCTCTTGTAGCCTTTTGTCCAAAATTTTATTAAAAATTTCATATCCTTTGTGATTAAGATGGATTCCATCTGTTGTATATACTCTTTTCATTTCTAAATTTTCATCTATAAAATATTGATAAAGATTTAAAAATTCATTTGGATAACTGTTTTTTAACCAATTATTAAAATCTTCTACTTTTATATTTATATACTTTCTATCTGTTGGGAGTAAAGAGATTACTATAAGTTTTTTTACTCTATTTCTTAATTCGCTTACAATCTTTACATAATATTCCTTTGATTTTTCAAAATCCATATTAGTAAAAAAGTCATTTACTCCTACTAGAAGGATTCCAATATCTCCAAAAATATCTTTATTTGCCTCTAATAACCAAAAAACATCTCTGCTCCTATACCCATTTTTTCCATAATTTTCATATGGGGAATTATAGTTCCAATCTATCAAACTATCTCCAAGCATAATTATTTTGTTCATAAAATTCCACCTCTAATATTTGTATATATAGTTAATTATATCATAAGATACTAAAGAGGTAAAAATTTTTTTAAATTTTAATAATATTTATAATATATTAATTATAGGACTATAAATACTATTTACTATTTTCAACCTTTGTGATAAACTAAAATTGTAAAGTAAGGAGGTTGTTTTATGATTAAAATAGATTTAGATAAGTGTATAAAATGTAAATCATGTATTAGAGATTGTTTTCCAGAAAATATTATTCTTCAAAATGATGAGATTTCAATAAAAGGTCCTTGTATGATGTGTGGGCATTGTGTAGCTATCTGTCCTACAAAGGCGATTTCTTTTGAGGGGTATGAAGATAGTGAGGAATTAAAAGATTTAAACTACAATATTGAAGCTGATACTTTTTTAAATTTTGTTAAAGCTAGAAGAAGTATTAGACACTTTAAAGAGAAAAAAATAGAAAAAGAGAGAATAGAAAAATTGCTTGAAGTTGGACGTTTTAGTCCTACTGGAGCTAATGTGCAAGATGTAAATTATTTTGTTATCCAAGATGAGTTAGAAAAATTTAAAGAACCTATCTGGGAAGGGCTTAATAATTTTACAAATTCTGATATAAATAGCCTAGTACTAAAAAGATATAAAGATAGATTTATAAATATGTATGAGAATAGATTCAATGATGATAAACTTTTCTTTAAAGCTCCTATGTTATTAGTAATCACTAGTTCCTCTAAAATTAATGGAATACTTGCTGCTGATAAAATCGAATTAATGGCAAATATGATGGGGCTTGGTGTCCTTTTCAGTGGATTTATAGAGATGGCTATCAATCATAGTGAAGAGTTAATAAAAAAATTTAGATTGAAGAGAAATGTTACTTGTGCTTGTATGTTGATAGGTTATCCAGATATCTCTTATAAATGTACAGCCCCAAGAAAAAATATCAATGTGGAATGGTTATAGGAGGAAAAATGATTTATTTTGATAACGCAGCTACTACGTTACATAAACCACAAGAAGTAATAGAGGCTGTAATAAAAGCTATGTCATCTATGGGAAATGCTGGCAGAGGAAATACTTCTGCTTCTATGGAAGCTACTCATACAGTTTTTGATACTAGAGAAAACCTTGCTAAATTTTTTAATATAAAAGATTCTAGTAGAATAGCTTTTACTTGCAACTCTACTGAAGCTTTAAATATAGCTATAAAAGGGATATTTAAAAATGGAGATAATGTAATTACAACTATGTTAGAGCATAACTCTGTACTCCGTCCTCTATATGAAATGGAAGAAAAAGGAGTGCAGCTTTCTTTTGTAAAAGCTGATAAACTAGGAAATATATCCTATGAAGAGATGGAGAGCCTTATAAAAAATAATACTAAGGCTATAATTTGTACACATGGTTCTAACCTCACTGGAAATCTTATAGATATTAAAAGAGTAGGTGAGATTTGTAAAAGATATAATTTACTATTCATAGTTGATGCCTCTCAAACAGCTGGAGTATTTCCTATTGATGTAGAGGATATGAATATAGATGTACTTTGTTTTACTGGACATAAAAGTTTACTTGGACCTCAAGGAACAGGAGGGATATTTGTAAGAGAGGGTGTTGAGATTAAGCCACTAAAATCTGGTGGTACTGGTATTCTCACTTATAGTAAAAGTCAACCTCAAATTATGCCAACTTATCTTGAAGCTGGAACTTTAAATGGACATGGTATAGCTGGACTCAATGCTGGAATAGAATTTATAAATAAGATAGGTATGAATAAAATCAGAGAGAAAGAGGACTCTCTTATGTGGAGATTTTATAATGGAGTAAAAAATCTTCCTCATATAAAAATATATGGAGATTTCTCTAAAAAAGAGAGATGTCCTATTGTAACTCTTAATATTGGAGAGTATGACTCTGGAGATATAGCTGAAGAGTTGCTTAATTTTGGTATCTCTACTAGAGCAGGGGGACACTGTGCACCTCTTATGCATGAAGCTTTAGGTACTGTGGAACAAGGGGCAGTAAGATTTAGCTTTGGGTACTTCAATACTGAAGAGGAAGTAGACAAAGTTATTGAAATTTTAAAAAATATTATTAACGAAATATAAAATTAAAACTCAAGAATAACGAAGATTGAAAAGAATAAATAGAGCAAGTCAGTGAAAGTGAGTGCTAAAAAATACAACTGTTTGAGGCAAAGCCGACTTTTGTATTTTTAACGAACTAAGCTATACTTGCTCTTTATTCTTTGAACGAAAGTTATTCTTGAATTTATAATTATCTATACTTAAATAAAAAGAAAATTTTATAACTATTTTCTAACTTCCTTCGTCTAATATTATTGTTAAAATAGATTAAAACTTTTTTATATAAGGAGGCAACTATGGAAAACTTAAAAGAAAAAATTGAGATTGAAAGAGGAAATATCCTCAAACTAGAAAAGGAGATACAGAAAAAAATTGTAGGACAAGATGATATGGTAAGAAAAATCTTAATAGGAATACTTACTGGAAACCATATCTTATTGGAAGGATTACCTGGACTTGCAAAATCTTTAACTGTAAATACTTTAGCTCAAACTCTTGGATTAAAATTTTCAAGAATACAGTTTACTCCTGATTTATTACCTAGTGATATTATAGGTACTGAGATTTACAATGAAAAGACAGGGGAGTTTTATACTAAAAAAGGTCCAATATTTGCAAATATAATCTTAGCAGATGAGATAAATAGAGCCCCAGCTAAAGTTCAATCTGCACTATTAGAAGCTATGCAAGAAAAACAAATTACAATAGCTAATGAAACTTTTAAACTAGATAAACCCTTTATAGTATTAGCTACTCAAAACCCAATAGAGCAAGATGGAACTTATCCATTACCTGAAGCTCAACAAGATAGATTTCTTATGAAAGTAAAAATAGAGTATCCTACTAAGGAAGAGGAAAAAAATATTTTAAAACTTTTAACATCTACAACTGATTTTGATTCTATTGAGATAGAGGAAGTTTTAAACAAAGATAAGATAGAAGAATTAAAGAAACTTATAAAAGAGATACACATTGATGAAAAACTTATGGATTATATCTTGGATATCATATTTAAAACTAGAGAAAGTAATCAATATATAAGTTGTGGAGCTTCTCCAAGAGCTTCTATTGCCCTTGTTGTTTCTGCTAAAGCCAATGCTTTTTTAGAGGGAAGAGATTTTGTCATACCTCAAGATATTAAAAAAGTTATCTTTGATGTATTATGTCATAGAATTATCTTAACTTATGAAGCAGAAGCAGAGGGAAAAGATGTAGAAGATATAATTACTGATATAATGGAAGGGGTAGAACTTCCATAGGAGGTAACAATGAACAAAGAAGAGATACTTAAAAAGATAAAAAAAATAGAGATAGCCTCTTCTCTCCTTGCTAATGAAATTTTTTCTGGAAATTATCGTTCTTATTTTAAGGGAAACGGAATGGAATTTTCTGATATAAGAAGATATGCTCCTGGAGATGATGTAAAAAAAATAGATTGGAAAGTAAGTGCTAGACAGAGAAAAACATATGTAAAGGAGTTTACAGAGGAAAGAGAGATGAGCATATATCTTTTAATTGATATTTCTTCATCTAATAACTTTCCTGCTAAGCAAGATTTAATCTCTCAATTAGTTGGAAGTTTAGCTTTCAGTGCTATAAAAAACAATGATAAAGTAGGAGCTATATTTTTTAGTGATGATATAGAAAAGGTAATACCTCTGAAAAAGGGAAAAAAACAGGGACTTATTATCCTTGATAATTTTCTATCTATCACACCTAAAGGAAAAGGAACTGATATCTCAAAAGTTCTTTACTCATTTAATAAAATCTCTAAGCAAAGAGCTATTGTATTTTTAATAAGTGACTTTATAGATGAAAATTATGAGAAAGCTATGAAATTGGTAAGTCAAAAACATGATTTGATACCATTGAGAATAGCTGATAGAAAATTTGAAACTCTACCTAAAGGTGCTATTTTTACAATGAGTGATGCTGAAACAGGTGAGGAGATAGTTATAGAGAATTTTGATAGAAATTATCATATTGAAGAGGAGTTACCTAAAAATATTTTAACTCTCTACACTGATGAGAACTATATAATAAAGTTGGCTAATTACTTTAAAAGGAGGAGGAGAGTATGAAAAAAATAATGATATTTCTTTTAATCTCATCACTCCTTTTAGCTAAGGATATAAATGTTGGAGATTTAGTAAAGGTAAAGATAACAGGAATTGAAAAAGAAAAAATAGTTGAGGGATTTAGAAAATCTAATTTAGAATTAGAAAATATAGAGAAATCTGAAAATGGATATATTCTCTCTATAAGAGGGTATAAAGTAGGAGAGAATAGCTTAGTATTAGGAGATAAAAAATTGACTCTCAATATTAAATCTGTATTAGAAGAAAATGATAAGGAAATCTCTCCATATTTAAGTGATAACAGTGATACTATTCTTTATAAAGAAAAATTTCCATATACCTTTATAGTAGGAATCATTTTAGGAGTTGTATCTCTACTCTATCTAGTTAAAGGAGTAAAATTTAAAAAGAAAGAGAAATATATCTCTCCAGAAGAGAAATTTGAAAAGAGAGTTGCTAGTATCAACAATGAAACTTGGGACTTTGATTTAAGTATGGCAATTAGAGAGTATATTGACAGTAGATATCAAACTCACTTTATAAATGGTAATTATGAAGTTGTAGGTATGATAGATAGTGAAGATATAAAATTTATAAATAATCTTGATAGATATAAATTTTCTAAGGATAGTAGAGATTTAAAAGAGGAAACTTTAAAAAGAGTTAGAGAAATTTTTGAAAAAGTAAGGGGGGATAAAAATGTTTAAATTTGCCTCTCCATATTTTTTACTTCTTATTCCCATTATTATATATCTATTTTTTAGAAAACAAAAGGTAAAGGGAATAAAAATTCCAGGTATAAAACCTCTTAAAGAGTTTAGATTGAAGAGTAAAAAATATCTAATTGGAAAAATACTTATTCTATTTTCTTTAATACTTATGTGTATTGCTTTGGCTCGTCCACAAATCATATCTGAAAATAAAATTATAAAAAAAGAAGGAATAGATATAGTAGTAGCTTTAGATTTATCTCAATCTATGTTGCAAAGAGATTTCAAACCTAACAGATTGGAAACAGCTAAAAAACTTTTAGAGGAGTTTATAGATAAAAGAATCAATGATAGAATATCACTTGTTGTATTTGGTGGAGATGCTTATACAAAAGTTCCTCTCACATTTGACCACAATGTAGTAAAAGATATTACTTCTAAACTGACAACAGATGATATCACTAGTAACAATAGAACAGCTATTGGTATGGGGCTTGGAGTTTCTTTAAATAGATTAAAGGACTCTGAAGCAAAATCTAAAGTTATAATACTTATGACAGATGGAGAGAATAACTTTGGAGAGATGAGCCCTATGGGAGCTAGTGAGATTGCAAAAGAATTAGGAATAAAAATCTATACTATTGGTATTGGAGCTAGAGAGATACAGATACGTGTACCCTTTGAACATACCACTGTTAAAAACACTGAACTTGATGAAAATCTTTTGAAAAATATTGCCTCTACAACAGGAGGAGAGTATTTTAGAGCTGGAAGTGAAAAGGAGTTTCAAGAGATTTTTAACAGAATAGATAGTTTAGAAAAAACTAAGATAGATGGAAGAAGCTATTATGAAAAAGATGAGTTATATGAAAATATTTTAAAAATTGCTCTTCTACTTCTAGTAATAGGTGCTTTTTTTGAATATAAAAAATATATCAAAATACCATAAGAAGAGGTGAAACAATGGAATTTGGAAATCTACAAAACTTTATATGTCTTATCTTTCCTCTTATTCTCCTCTTAATTATGATTTTGGGTATGAGAAAAAGAAAAGATATATTAAATATTTTAAAATTAAGAAATAAAAGACGTATAAGTATAATAAAAATTTTATTGCTGACATTAGGAAGTGTATTAGTTGTAATCTCTCTATTATCTCCCCAAAAAGAGATAGAAGATGAGGAGATAGAAGTAAAGGGAATGAATATCTATGTTCTTATAGATACATCTCGTTCTATGCTTACAGAAGATGTCTATCCCAATAGATTAGAAGCTGGAAAGAGAGTCCTTACCAATCTTATTCAATCTCTAAAAGGAGATAGAGTAGGATTTATTCCTTTCTCTGATAGTGCATATATACAGATGCCTCTTACTGATGATTACAATATTACTCAAAACTACATAAATGCCATAGATACTACTCTGATATCTGGTGGTGGAACAGAATTATACCAAGCTTTAGAGTTGGCAGAAAAATCTTTTAAAGAGATAGGTAGTGAAAATAAAACAGTTATAGTTATCTCTGATGGAGGAGATTTTGATAAGAAATCCCTTGATTTTGTAAAAGAGAATAAGATAGATGTTTATTCTATTGGTGTTGGTACTAAGGAGGGAAATGTTATTCCAGAGTATCTCAATGGAGTAAAGAGAGGATTTATTAAAGATGAGAGTGGTTCTGCTGTTATTAGTAAACTTAACTCTGATTTTTTACAAAAAATATCTAATGAAAATAATGGTAAATACTATGAAGTAAATAACTTAGTTGATACCTCTAAAAATTTTGTAAATGATACTATAAATTTAGAAAGAAAAAATCAAAGAAATGAAAAAACTAAAAACTATGAAAAATATTTTCAATATCCTCTAGCTCTAGGTATATTATTTATATTAATTGGGTATCTATTAAAAGAGGTGATAAAAGATGAGGAATAAAATAGTTGCTACAATATTTCTAGTTGCCTCTATAATATTAGTTATAAAATCTCTTAATCCCTTAAAAATCTATAACTTTGTAGAAAAGGGAAATAGTTTTATCAAAGAGGAAAAATACTCTAATGGAAGAGAGGAGTACAAAAAAGCTCTTAAACTAAGAGAAAATAATCAAATAAAATTAAATGTTTTAAAATCTTTCTACAGTGAAAAAAACTACGAGGAAGTTACTAAATCAGATGTGGAAGAGGGATTTTTAAAAGGAAACTCCTATGTTTATTTAGGGGATAACTCTCAAGATAAAAACAAAGAGTTTTATGAGAAAGCCTTAGAAGAGTATAAATTAGCTATGAAAACTTCTGATGATATAAATATTAAGAAAAACTATGAGCTTACTTTAAAAAAGCTTGAAGATATGAGTAATCAACAAAACCAAGATAATCAACAAAATCAAGAGGATAAACAAGAGAAACAGAATAAAGAAAATCAAAATAATAATAATCAAAATCAACAAAATAACTCTCAAGAAAATCCTGAGCAAAATCAAAACAGTAAAGATAATAACAACTCTCAAAATCAAGAAGATAAAAGTTCTCAAAGTAATGAAAAAAATCAATCTTCTAATAATAAAGAGCAAGAGAAAAAAGAAAACAGCTCTCAAGAAAAACAGAATAATGAGAAGGAGCAAGAATCTAATTCTCAACCAAATGAGCAAAATAATAAACAAAATGAGGACAATACTCAAGAGAATGAAAATCAAAATGAGTCCTCAGATAAAAAAGAGAACAACCAAAACTCCAATACTGCTCCTCAAAATATGAAAGAACCAAGTCAAGAGGAGATAAGAGAGCAAGAAGTGAGAGCTATTCTAAAAAGATTAGAGGGAAATGAAAAACAATCTTTTAAAAATAATGAGAGAGTTATGGATATCAATAGCAATAATCCATCAAACAGATGGTAAAGGAGATAAAAAGATGAAAAAAATAGTTGCTACTCTTTTTCTTATGACATCTTTTCTATCTTTAGCTGATATAATATTGGATTCTTCTAATACTAAACCAGCTATTAATGAACCATTTAATATACAGGTAAAATTTATAAATGAAGATAAAAAAGATTATAAGATAGAGGGAATTGAAAATCTACAAATTCTATCAAAGGGAACACAAAGCAAATATTCCTATATCAATGAGGAGAAAACTAATGAAAAAATTGATAGTTATACAGTAATGGCTAATGAAATTAAAACTTTCCCTTTAAGTGTAAGTATCACAGGAAAAAATGAAAAATCAAATACTTTAAATATAGAGGTACAAAAAGAAAGTGTACAAAATATATCTGATGATATGTCAGTAGAAACTTCTATTAAAAATGGAGATAGCTTCTACTTTGGAGAAAAAATTATATATGAAGAAAACTTTTTAACAACTGTAAATATAAATTCAGTAGGATATAGTAGAGTACCTCAATTTAATGATTTTTCAGAAAAGGATATCAGTCCTGTTATTACAAAGGGAGGGTATGAACAATCATATTTTAGAGCTCCATCTGGTAAACAAGGTCTAAAATTAGGAATTTATAGAGGAATACTACAACCTAATTCCTCTGGAGAAAAAACTATTAAATCCGGACAAATGGCAGTTACTCAAAGCACTGGAAGAAGAGATTTTTTCTTTGAGGAAACTACACCACCTAAATACTTTGGTGGAAACAATATAAAAATAAATATTCTTCCTCTTCCAACTGATAAACCTATGGGATTTCAAAATATAGTTGGAACTCCTAAAATAGATTACTCTTGGAATAGTGATAATATAAGCTTTGGTCAATCTATAGTATTAAATGTTAAAATATTTGGAGATGCTAACTTAGACTCATTAGAAAAAGTTATAACTACTCAATTTAATGATTTTAATATTTTTGAAAGCTTGAAATCTACAGATGAGAAAGTAGAAAATGGAAAATATTTTGCTGAAAAAACTTTCGAAGTAGCTCTTATCCCTAAAAAAAGTGGAAAGCTTACTACTCCAGAGATTAAAATCCCATATTTTAATACTAAAGAGAAAAAATATGATTTTTTAATTATCACGCCTAAAAAAATAGTTGTCAATGGAAATGGAAGTATTTCTACTACACAACCAACACCAACTACACCTACTATCTCTAATACTACTAATAACACTGTTTCAAATACTACTCAGCCTTTAGAAGAGATTAAAATAGATAGTATTGCTGTGGAGGAAAAGAGTCAAAGTAAAAATAATAACCTATTAATTATAGGACTTATTACTTTAGTAATTGTCGAAGGAATAGTTATAGTATATCTTCTTACCAAAAAAGATAAAAAATCATCTTTAGATGATATTAATGCTCTAAAATCTGCTAAAGATGATAAAGAATTTTATGAAGCTTATTGCCATTTTATGAAGAGAAAATATAATTTTAGTCCTAAGGTACATCTTGAAGATAGGCTAGTTAAACTTGGATTTTCTAATGATTTTATAGAATTAAATAGAGAGCTAGAAAGTGCTTATTACAATAATACACCAATAGATAGAAAAGATATAATTATAAGAATAAAAAAGGAGCTAAGAAATGAAAAATAAATACTTAATGATGGATATTAACATAGCATACAGCATGTTAAATATGAGGTTGAGAGATAAATACTCCTCTCTTTCCGAACTATGTGATGATGAGGATATAGATATGGAGGAACTATTAGAAAGAATGTTATCAAAGGGATATAGGTATGATGAAGATAGCAATCAATTTTGCTGTCTATAAAATAAATAGGAGCTGTTGCAATTTAAGAAATTAAAGTAAATATAAATAATTCAAGAATGACTCTCGTTCAAAGAATAAAGAGTAAGTAGGCTTATCTCACTAAAAACACAAAACTCGTTTCACTCAAACAGTTATATTTTTTAGCATTCGATTTCGCTGACTTGCTCTATTTATTCTTCTCAATCTTCGTCATTCTTGAATATTATTCTCTCTCCTAGTAAATTTTTTAAATTGAAATCAGGGTAAAAGAAGGGTAAAGGAAAAGGAAAAAAATTTACTGTAATGAGCATTGCGTAAGCACTAGCGATTGGAAGTAAACTTTTTTCCTTTTATATTTTTAAATATTTTTATTTTTGATTTCAATTTAAGAATTTGCGACAACCCTTATTTAAATTTTGTATCTAACTCTCTATTATCAACACTTTCTTCAGGCTTCAAAGTAAAATGAGATTTCATATTTTTTATAAATGTTCCCATCTCATCAGCACTTCCAACTATTCTGTTAAAAATTGCTAAATACTCAGTTATTACAGGATTATCAACATCATATGGATATCTCATCAAATGGTCTATCTCACTCCAAGCCTCTTCAAAAACTGTTCTCACTTGAATTTCTACTAGAATTTCATCTTTTTTAGTTACAGGTACTCCTATTAAATAGTGTACAGAACGATATCCATGATCTCTCACTATTATCTCGCAATTCATTTCAGAGATACTCTCTTGAAGTTGAATTACATTGTAATCCCCACGTCTAATATTTATTTGTGGAGTTTCTCTTATCTCCCATAGTCCCATTATTTCATGGTGTATATCTTTCCAATCATCTTTAAAAAGATGTAAAACTCTAATTCCTATTAAGTCAGTTACAATCTCTTTGTATGTTTCTAAAGATATTCCCCTATCAACATATTTTCTCCCTTTTCTAATTATTTTTTCTATAAGATGTTTTGGTTTTTTTACTCTTCTTCTTACAGAGTGAACACTCGGAACATCTATCAGCTTAGATACAATATACTCAGCTTCCTTTTCAAGTTGAGGAACTAATGCAACATAGTTATCATAAATCTTAACAAGTTCGTCCCAGATAAGTCCAGTTGATTCAAAATACTCCTTATCTATTGAAAACTCTTTAAAAAACTGCTCTTTATCTAACATGTTAAGCTAATCCACCCCTTATATAAATTACTTTTCAATCAATTCTAATCTTATTTCTACCATTTTTCTATAACCTGAAACAATATTTTTTTCAATATTGACCTCTTTTTCAGATAATACTCCTTTTATTGTGACATACTCTTTCAAATTATAATTAAATCCACGAATATTCAACTCATGTATTTTTATAAAAGAAAGTTTATCTCCAGAATTGATCTCATATTTATTAGTTATTCTAAAATTTAACCAACTATCAATAATAGTATTTTTATTTAAATAACTATATAGTAAATGAAGTGTGTAAAATTGAAGTGAACTTTCTGAAAAGTTTCTAACCTTTGAAGTATTTACTAAATTCATACACTCTTCATATTTTTTTATACTTTCAATGATAATCTCAAATTTTCTAGCTTGAATAGGATTTTCAAATCTGATATCTCCATATAAATCTTTTATTTGAAATGAAATTACTTCTCCTGAAAAAATATTTTTTAATATCTCTGCTACAGCCTGTACCCTAATATTTTTTAACTTACTAAAAATCTCATAGCTAAAATAATCTTCAATTTTTCTTATAGTATTTCCATCAAATAATCCAACACTCAAAGCCAATTTAAACTCACGAGTTTTAAACTCTATCAATTTAAATTTCTTATAACCTAATATTCTAACATTTACATTTGATAAAAGAGTCTTTCCTATATTTAAATTACAGTTATTTAAACTGATATTTTCAATAATCTCTTCATGCATAGGAAGATTATTCTCTTTTATAGGGAAACTATTTAACTTCATAGAAGTGTATAAAATTTCAAGCCCTGTTTCAATTCCTGTTTCAGATAAAATACTCTCTCTCTTTTCTTTTTCTTCGATACTATCGAGATTATCAATGCTCTCCTCACTTTTTGCAATATCTTCAGACTTCTCAATAATATCCTCTTTTTCATCAATTAATACTGTGCTACTATCAGAAGATAAATCATAATCTAATTTCAAAGAACTTATAATCTCATCCTTTTCTGTATTATCAGTGGTAGTACTTTTGGGATTATTTTCCTCTGATACTACCACACAAACTTTTTTTCGGCTAAAACTTTATTCTCACTTTCTGAAAGCTCCTTAAAGTAATCAATAAAGTCTTTAGTACCAGAAGTAATAAGTTTTATATTATATTTGCTGATTAATTCTGCAGACTTACTACTTATAATCGTAGTAGATGTTACCATATATATGCTTTGTAAATCTTTTACTGGAGTTAGTATAAAATCTAAAATATTTAATAAATCAGAGTCTTCTAAATTTACACCAAGAAATAGAGTTGGTCTTAATGTAAACTGCTCTCTTACTTTTTGGAAAAATTCAGTATAAAAATCTAATGTTTTTAATTTTCTAATATCTTGACTAGAGATAAAAACTGTTCCTATACTTGCAATATCTCCTAAAAATTTATAATAACCAATTTTATTATCAGATATCTCTTTCATTTCATAAGGTGTAATTTTTTCAATTTTATCAGAAAAATTATTCTCTAAAATACCATCAAAATTTATTGTAAAAATAGTTTCAAAGTATTTTGAATTAATAATATTTCTATAAATCTCTAAATCAATATTATATCTGTATTCAAAATTTTCCTTTATTTGTCTTACTAAGTTTTTCTTTGTATCTACAACTGCATCAAGATAAGCTTGAACTATATCAGAAAAAGAGTTCATATCTTTTATATAATTCTTTGCTGAGCTTCTTATTTCAGATAAAATAGCTTCTGAAATGTCACTTCTAGTTGGGTAGCCGCATAATTTATTTAAAAAATCCCCAGTAAAGAGATTGAATTTTTGTTCTTTTTCAAATTTATCAAAAAAACTTTTCATCTTTGTTCACCTGCCTCATAAAAAAGTATTCACTATTAGTATAGCTTAAAAATCGTAAATACACAACAAAAAAATTAAAAAATGTCAAGATTTTTTTGAAAAAAAATGTTACAATAAATTAAGAGGTGAAATTATGAATATTTTTCTTACTTTTTTTAGTGATTATATTGTTTTTACAAATATAATTTTTATGCTAATCATAGTATTATTAGAAAGAAGAAATCCATTGTTTACACTATTTTGGATAGTTCTTTTAACGCTTGCACCGTATGTTGGATTTATTGCCTACCTTTTCTTTGGACTTAGCTTTCGTAAAAAAAGAGTGGTCAATGAATACTATAAGTGGAAATTTTTAATTAGTAAAGAAATTATGGGATTCTCAGAACATAAAGAACTTCGTAAATGGGAGCAACTTATCTCATATGTAGAAGTTTCCTCTAAAAATAGATTGACTTCTCTTAATATAAGTGAGATTTTTACTGATGGAAATGATTTTTTTAATTCTATAATGAAAGACTTAAAAAGTGCCAAAGAGAGTATAGCTATGGAATACTACATTTTTAGAAATGATAACCTTGGTAGTAAAATAGCTGATATTTTAAAAGAGAAAGCTCAAGAAGGAGTAAAGGTTAGAGTCATAGTTGATGGTGCTGGTGGATACAGCAAAAAGATGTTAAAGAAATTAAATAAGTATGGCGTGGAAACAGGAGTATTTTTTCCTTCACACTTCCCCTTTTTTAAAATAGCTAACTTAAGAGCTAATTATAGAGACCATAGAAAGCTTTGTTTAATAGATAAGAAGTTTGGATATATTGGAGGTTTCAATATAGGAGATGAGTATCTAGGAGAAGGAAAACTAGGTTATTGGAGAGATACAGGACTTAAAATATTAGGTGAAGCTTGCTTGGAATTAGAGCAAGAGTTTTTCTTCTCTTGGAATATAGTTAAAAAAGAGAAAGTTGTATTAGATAGAGAGTATAAATATAACAGAGAGGTGCTAGAAAAATTAATTGAAACTAGGGGACGTCATAGTGGTCATATTCAAGTAGTTAGTAGTGGACCTAATTATCAGTTTAGAACAATAAGAGATAATGCTCTAAAACTTATTATGGAAGCTCAAAAATATATATACATTCAAACTCCATACTTTGTTCCTGATGACAGTGTTCTAGAAGCTCTTAAGATAGCTTCACTATCTGGAGTAAAAATAAAAATTATGATACCTGATAAGCCAGACCATTTCTTCATCTATTGGATAAATCAATATTTTGTAGGAGAGTTATTAGATTTAGGAGTAGAGGTTTATAAATATAATAAAGGTTTTATACACAGTAAATTAATTGTAGTAGATGATGAAGTTGTTTCAACTGGTACAGCTAATTTTGATTATAGAAGTTTCTATCAAAATTTTGAAATCAATGTCAATATCTACGAAAAAGATGTAGCTCAATCATTTAGAAAGATTTTCTTTAATGATATCAAGCATAGTACTAGATTATTAAGAAGTGAATACAGTAAAAGAAGTTACTATATTAAATTTAAGGAGTCAGTATGTAGATTACTTGCTCCTATTATGTAATTGAAAGAAGAGTGATATACTATGATAGAATTTCAAAAACTTTCTGATTTTTTCTTCCCATTTATAGAAAGTGATTTTAAATATGCTGGAAACTTTTACTATGACTTACATATTCACACTACAGCTTCAGATAGTTTTATCCAGCCAGAATTTTTAAAAAGCTTTCTAGAGGATAAGAGATATTTAATCTCTGTAACTGACCACAATGAAATTAGAGGAGCTATCAAGTTAAAAGAGCTTGGAATTAATAATATTCCTGGTATAGAAGTCGGTTGTGAAGATGGTTTTGAACTATTAGTTTACTTTAAAAAAATAGAGGACTTAGAGGAGTTTTATAGAAAAGAGGTAGAACAATATAGAAATATTAAGAGAATGGCTAAAACTCATAGAAATATTTATGAATATCTTGATGTGCTAAATCAATGGGAGTGTCATAAATCAATTCCACATATCTATGGAGTTGTACAAAAAAATTTTATAAACAATAAAAAATATATCTATGATGTTATTACTAAAGTAGATTCATTAGAAACACACAACCATGCTCTTCCTATGGTAAGAAATCTACTAGCTGGAGAACTTAGAGAAAAATATAATCTTACAGCTACATTTGGAAGTGATGCTCACATTTTAAGGGAGATTGTTTCTTTTTATAAATATTCAAATATGGATTTAAATAGGAGTGAAAAGGTAATAGATTATCTATATAAAATTGGAAGTTTAAGTGGAATTGGACAAAAACATCTATTCTATATGATTAAAAGTTTAACTTAATTGAAAAAAAGTCTTTTCAAATTTTAAATTATAGTGTATAATAGTTTGGTAAAGACCCCGTAGCTCAATTGGATAGAGCAATTCCCTCCTAAGGAATAGGTTGTGTGTTCAAACCACATCGGGGTCGCCATTTTTTATAGGGGGTATCAATGAAACTTTATCTAACTACTATTTTATTTTTAACTCTAATTTTAAGTAGTTGTACCTCATATACACCAGAAAAAGTAAATGCTAGATATTTAAAACTATCTAAAAATTTAGACTACCTTATGGACGACGAGATAAATGAAAAAAAACGGGCTAGTCTTGAAAAAGATTTCTCTAACTTTTTTCAAGGTATGAAAGATTACAAAGAGAAAAATAAAGATTTAGATACTAGATATTTAAATTACTATATGAAAGAGAGTTCTATTAAGTTACAATATTTAAAAGATTTAAAAGATTAAAGGAGTTATACAAAAATAGCTCCTTTTATTTATTTTTTGAATAGATTTTCATTTTAAAATTTTATTTCAAAATTTCTGTTGACAAAATATAAAAAATATTTTATCATTAATGCTATAAGAAAATTGAATAAAAACTCGGATGAAGATATAGGGAGAGAGTTAGTTTAATCTAACCGCCGACGAAGTAAATCTTTCAGGCAAATGGACCTATATTGGACGAACCTCTGGAGAGACTCGTAGAGCACCGAAGGAGCAAACCCAAGTAATTGGACTAAACTCTCAGGTAAAAGGACAGAGGAATTATGCAATATATATTTATTTTTTTGTATAATTCTTTTTTGATTCCCAGAAGGTAGACTCTACCTTCTTTTTTTATTCAATTTAAAAAATGGAAAACAGGAGGAATTACAATGCAGGAGATTGTAACAAAAGTCAATGAATTTTTATGGGGAAACTTTCTTATTATTTTATTAATGGGAACTGGAGTTTATTTTACATTAAAGCTTAACTTTATTCAAATCAGAAAATTTGGAGAAGGTTTAAAACAGGTAACTGGTTCTGTAAATCTAAATGGTAAAAAAGCTGATAAAAATGGAATGTCTTCTTTCCAAGCTTTAGCCACAGCTGTTGCTGCTCAAGTAGGAACAGGAAACCTAGCTGGAGCTGCTACAGCAATAGCTTCAGGAGGTCCAGGAGCTATATTTTGGATGTGGATAAGTGCTTTCTTTGGTATGGCAACTGTATATGTAGAGGCTATATTAGGACAAGTATTTAAAAGAAGAGTAGATGGGCATATTACAGGAGGTCCAGCTTACTATATAGAAAACTCTTTAAAAAATAGATGGCTTTCTAAAGGGTTAGCTATTTTCTTCTCAGTAGCTTGTATCTTAGCTCTTGGTCTTATGGGAAACGCTGTACAAGCTAACTCTATATCTGTAGCTTTCAATAACGCCTTTGGAGTATCTCCTCTATTTGTCGGAGTAATAATATCAATTTTAGCTGGATTTGTATTCTTTGGAGGAATAAAAAGAATAGCCTCAGTTACAGAAAAAATCGTACCTATAATGGCTGGACTATATATATTAGCTTGTATCATAATTATATTCTTAAATTATAAAGAGATTATTCCAGCTATCATCTCTATATTCTATTCTGCTTTTAATCCAGAAGCAGCTCTTGGAGGAGCAATGGGAATCAGTGTAAAAAAAGCTATTAGATATGGAGTTGCTAGAGGACTTTTCTCTAATGAAGCTGGTATGGGTTCTACTCCTCATGCACATGCTATTGCTAAGGTTGAACACTGTGGAGAGCAAGGAATAGTAGCTATGATTACAGTATTCATAGACACATTCGTTGTTCTTACTGGAACAGCTCTTGTTATTCTTACATCTGGAGTTAAAGAGGGAGAGGGTATTATTCTTACTCAAAACGCTTTTATCAATACTCTTGGAAGTTTTGGTGATAGTTTTATAGCTATATGCTTATTTTTCTTTGCTTTCTCTACTATTGTTGGTTGGTACTTTTTTGGAGAAGCTAATATTAGATACCTTTTCAAAAATAATATTTCAATAAATATTTATAGAGTTGTTGTTATGTTGATGATTATTGTTGGTTCAACTTTAAAGGTTAGCTTAGTTTGGGAAATGGCTGATATGTTTAATGGAATGATGGTACTTCCTAATCTTATAGCTCTTTTAGCTCTAGGAAAATATGCTAGAACTTCTATGAAGGAATATGAGAATTTAGCCCCACAATTAATTTAAATTTTTCTTGTAAATTTCTATAAAAGTAGTATAATATGAGCATAGGAAAACATTATATTAAACTAATAGGAGGAACAATTATGAGTATCGAAAGAAATATGAAGTACATCAGAGATGAGTATGACGCAGAAGTTGCAAGATTAGAAAGACTTAATAATTTTATTAAAAGTGAAGAGTTTGAAACTTCTACTGATGCTGAACAAAAGAAACTTTTATTAGAAAAACAAGAAACTTTAGCTAAATATGTTTCTATCATTGCTGAGCAAATCAAATATGATATGAAAAAATTACAAGAAAAAGAGTATGCTACTGACAACTATGATGATATCCACGGAAATCATTTTAACAAATAATATCAAACAATAGATTAGAATTTTTATTTGCAAATTCTTAAATTGAAATCAAAAAATAAAAATATTTAAAAATATAAAAGGAAAAAAGTTTACTTCCAATCGCTAGTGCTTACGCAATGCTCATTACAGTAAATTTTTTTCCTTTTCCTTTACTCTTCCTATATCCCAATTTCAATTTAAGAAATTTATTAGGAGAGAGAATAACATTCAAGAATGACAAAGATTGAGGAGAATAAATAGAGCAAGTCAGCGAAATCAAACGCTAAAAAACACAACTGTTTGAGTGAAACGAGTTTTGTGTTTTTAGTGAGATAAGCCTACTTGCTCTTTATTCTTTGAACGAAAGTCATTCTTGAATTAGTTATAGTAACTTTCATTTCTTAAATTGCAACAGTCCCTTTAAATTTTAATAATTTTTAAATAAATATTATGGTAAAATATGTCCAGCACTTAGATATAGTTTATACCATTCTTCTCTACTAAGAGTTACCTTACTTCCATCTATTATCTCTTGTAGTCTTGAAATTTTTGTCGTACCAGCTATCATCTGTATCTTAGCTGGGTGTCTTAATATCCAAGCTGTTGCTATTCCAGTAGGTGTTATCCCATATTTTTTAGCTAACTCTTCTAAATTTTTATTTAACTCTGGGTATTTTTCACTTCCTATAAATACCCCTTCAAAAAATCCATATTGAAAAGGTGACCAAGCTTGTATTGTCATATCATGTAGACGGCAATAATCAAGAACACTTCCATCTCTATCAAAACTACCATCAGTAAGCATATTTACTTCCATTCCACTAGCTATCATATTAGAAAAAGGAAGACTAAATTGCAATTGATTTACTAATAAATCTTGCTTTAAATATTTTTTTAATAACTCTATCTGTGAAGGTTTATGATTAGATACTCCAAAATATCTTACTTTACCACTAGAATGTAAAATTTCAAAAGCTTCTGCTACCTCTTCAGGCTCTACTAAAACATCTGGTCTATGTAGTACTAAAATATCTAAATAATCTATATCTAAACGCTCTAAAATTTCATCAACAGATTTTATAATATACTCTTTAGAAAAATCATACATCTTTCCTGGAACTATTCCACATTTTGATTGTATGACTATATCCTCTCTTTTTATTCCAGAGAGTTTTAAAGCTTTGCCAAAAAGTCTTTCACACTCTCCTCTTCCATAGATATCAGCATGGTCAAAAAAATTTAATCCATTATCTACACAAAACTTTATATACTCTGCAAGTTCTTCAATATTCATACTATTAATTCTCATACAACCAATAGCTACTCTTGGAACTTTTAAATTAGATTTTCCTAAATTCATAGTCTTCACCCTCTAAAATAAAATGGTGCTCCAGAGTGGATTCGAACCACCTGCCTCTTGCTTACCATGCAAGTGCTCTACCTAGTGAGCTACTAGAGCAACTTTTTTAAATTATATCATATTTACTTTATAAATTCAATTATTGCTCAAAAACTCCTAAGTCTTTATTATCTAGCAAAAGCTCTACTCTATCATCATCAGCTAAATAGGAGTAATTTTCAACGAACCATTTAACTAATTCATTATCTCTTTTTACAATAGTTCCATTATCTATAAAGATATTAATAGTGATTGCTTTAAAATATTTTAGCCCTAACTCAATATCTCTTTTGATCATCTCTTTACTCTGTCCTTTAGTACAGATAAGTAAACATACAGAATAAACCTCTTTTCCTATTTCTAAAAGTTGCTCCTCATTTAAAGAGAAATTCTTATTGTACCCTTTTATTCTATACTCATTATCAAAAGTTTCTAGTCCCATTCTAAATCTAATTTCTATTCCTTTGAAATAATCTCTTATCTCCTTAAGCCTTTTGATATATCCATAATAGATTTCAAAATATAGAGTTTTAATATTTTTTTCTATTACTATTCTTTTGATTTCAGCTAAAGTTTTTGGAGTTATCTCAAACACAGAGCCAGAGTTGATTACCTCTAAAACTCCATATTCTCCTGTTATCTCTTTTAATACTTCAAGATTTACTCTATCTATCTCCTCTTCATTTAAAGAATTATCCTCTATATAGTTACAGAAACTACACTTTCCATATTTACATGGAAAACTTTTTAATAAAACTATCTCTCTCTGATGCTTATCTTTTATTTTATTATATCTTATTCCCATTTCAGCTCCTTCTTAAATTAAATAATAAAGAGAATAAATAGAGCAAGTCAGCAAAAGCGAACATTAAAAACACAATTATAAATTTAAAATTTGTGTTTTTAGTAAGCTAAGCCGTACTTGCTCCTTACTCTTTAAACAAAGTTATTTTTTAATTAATATCTAATAATTAAAACTCATAAGAAGATGTTGCCTCTTCTCCCTTAATTTTTTTCTCAACAGCTCTGATAAATCTAGGAATAGGCCACTCTTTATCCTCTTTTTTCTCTTCTTGTCTTGTATATATTCTAGTTAACTCCTCTTTATAAGTAAGAGCTTCCCCTTGATACTCCTCTATTGGTTTTACAGGATACTCTTTTAATCCTGGGTAAGTAGTATCTAATATTTTATTCCACTCATCTATTTGCTCTTTGTGAAGTGATAAGAAGAAATCAATATCTCCACTAAATCTAATCTCTTTAATTATATCTCCTACTTCTAACTTTTTAATTCTTTCAAAATCTACATCACTTACATACTCTCCAAATATAGTATGTTTACCATTTAACCAATCAGCAGGATATAGAGTCATAAAAAATTGTGAACCTCCTGTACCAGGTCCAGCATTTGCCATAGCTAACATACCTTGTTGGAAAAAGTCTAGCCAGTTTACAAATTCATCTGGAATAGAGTATCCAGGTCCTCCTGTACCAGTTCCTGTAGGATCTCCCCCTTGAACAACAAAGTTTTCAACAGCTCTATGTATTTTAGTATTGTTATAGTAACCTCTTTGAGCAAGGTTTATAAAGTTTGCCACTGTTATAGGAGCAGCTTCTGGATAAAGATAAAAAGTAATATCTCCCTGTGTTGTAATAAAAGTTGCTCTGATGTCATTATATTTAGCAGCTTCCTCTCTTCTAGCTATATCTCTTAGACTAGTACAAGAAAAAGCAGTAAGTACAAGTGTTAAAGTTAGTAAAAATTTTAATAGTTTCTTCATTGTTAAGTCCTCCCAAAGTTTTCTTTACTAGATTATACTATAATTTTCTCTATTTTCCAAGAGATTATTTTATCAAATATTTTTGTAGACTCTTAGTAGATAGAGTTAAAATTATAGATATACCAATTAGTAAAACTGATAGTGCATTGATAACAGGAGAAACTCCTAATCTTATCATAGAATAGATTCTAAGTGGAAGTGTTGATGAACCTGGTCCTGCTACAAAGAATGTAGTAACAAAATCATCAAAAGATAGAGTTACAGCTATTAAAAATCCAGATATTATCCCTGGAAGTATGGCAGGAATAATTACCTTTGTAAGAGCTTGCCACTCTGTTGCTCCAAGGTCATAAGCAGCCTCTACTATGGAATAATCAAATTCCTCTAGTCTAGATAGTATTATAAATAGTACAAAAGGAATGTTAAATGTTGTATGAGCTATAAATATAGTAGTAAGTCCCAATTCAAACTTTATTGTAGCAAATAAAATAAGAAGAGAAACCCCTAAAATTATCTCTGGAATAACTAAAGGAACATAAGTAAGTGTTTGTAAATATTTTTTTCCTTTAAAGTCATACCATTGAAGTCCAATAGCTCCAAGAGTTCCAATAATTGTAGAAGTAAGCCCAGATACAATAGCTATTCCTACACTATATCTAAAAGCTTTCCAAATATTATCTGAATACATAAATAACTCTCTATACCATTTTAATGAAAATCCTTTCCATACCATAGATTTTCCATCATTAAATGAATATACTATCAATATAACTAAGGGAATATAGAAAAATAACATTGAAAGTATAAAAAAGAATAATGAAGTTCTTCTTTTATTCATCTTCAGCCATCACCTCTAGTTTTGTTTCTTTATTGCTAAGCTTCATAAATAATAGTATAGCTATTGAAGTTACTATTATAAGAGCTGCTGAAATTGTAGAAGCTAGAGGCCAGTTTCTAGTAACAGTAAGATGTTGAGCAATTATATTTCCTAACATTGTAGCCTGTGTTCCTCCTACTAACTTCGGTACAGCATATGAACCTAGAGCTGGAATAAATGTAAATAGTACAGCAGTTATAATTCCCGGTTTTATATTAGGAATAAAAACTTTGAAAAAAGCTTCTCTATTAGTAGCCCCTAAATCTCTAGCTGCCTCTATAAGAGAGAAATCAAACTTCTCTATTACAGCATATAGAGGAAGTATAGCAAATGGTAAGCTAGTATATACAGAGATAAGTATAACAGCTCCTGTATTGTACAATAGTTGTAATGGAGCATCTATTATTCCTAATTTCAATAATATATTATTTAAAAATCCATTATTTCCCAATACAGCTATCCAAGCATAGATTCTAATTAAAAAATTTGTCCAGAAAGGAATAATTACTAAAAATAGTAATTCTTTTTTATATTTAGACCTAGCTATATAATAAGCAGTAGGTATTGATAATAGTACTGTAAATATAGTTACCATAATAGATATATAAACTGTTTTAAACAGAATTGTCAAAAAAACCTTGTCTGTAAATATGTAGAAACTAGCTAGTGAAAGTTCCATCTCTACTCCACCATAAGTTCCCTTTTTCAAAAAGGCATATGCTAATACAATAACCATTGGGATAGCAAAGAAAACTATCAACCAAAGTGCTATTGGAAGAGTGTAGTATGTACCAAGTTTACTTTTCTTCACCAGATATCACCTCTACTAAGAAACCATCATCAGCGTCCCAAGCTATATATGCTTCTTCGTCCCACCAGATAGCTCCCTCATCATTATCATCAAAATACACAGCATGTTGTTTAAATACTTTAAAAGTTAACTCTTTATCATTATTTAAGAAAACGAAGTATTTACTTTGGAATCCAGAATAAATTAATTCATTTACATATACTTTTAAAACATTTATTTTTTCATTTTCATTTACAGCCTTTGGCATAGTTTTAGATAATTTAATCTTCTCTGGTCTAATAGATACCTTAACTCTATCTCCAACTTTTACAGGTTTGTCCATTTCAAAAACTAGACTTCCTAATTTCTCATTATAAAGTTTTGCAAACTCTTTATCCATAATCTCTGTAACTGTCCCTTCAAAGAAGTTATTCTCTCCTATAAAGTCAGCAACAAAAGAGTCAGCTGGAGATTCATATACCTCTGCTGGAGTTCCTACTTGTAAAATCTCCCCTTTATTCATTACAGCTATTCTATCTGATATTGATAGAGCTTCTTGCTGGTCATGTGTTATAAATATAAATGTAATTCCTACCTCTTCATGTATCAAGTCCAATTCAATCAATAGATTTTGTCTTAACTTGGCATCTAGTGCTGAAAGAGGTTCATCTAATAATAGGAGTCCTGGCTTATTAATCAAAGCTCTAGCTATAGATACCCTTTGTTGTTGTCCTCCAGAAAGCTGATTAGGCATCTTATTAATATGCTCAGAAAGTCCCACTAATTTTACAAATTTTTTAACTTCACTATCTATAGTTGCATCATCTATTTTCTTTAATCTCAAAGGAAAAGCTATATTTTCATATACAGTCAAATGTGGAAATAGTGCATATTTTTGAAATATTGTATTTACATTTCTTTTATTAGGTGGAAGTTTTGTAATATCCTCATCTCCTAAATAGATAACTCCCCCATCTGGCTCTGTAAATCCTGCTATCATTCTAAGCAAGGTGGTTTTACCACACCCCGAAGGTCCCAAAATAGAAAAAATTTCTCCATCTTTTATATCCAAGTTGATGTTTTTCAATACTTGAACTCCATCATAGCTTTTAGTAACATTTTTAATACTTATGTCTTTTTTCAATCTCATACCTCCATTACTCAGAATTATTATGTTCAATTCTTTTAGTTTAATATATTTTTTTTATTATTTAAAATATTTTTATTTTTTAATCACTTTGATGATTATATCATATATTATAAAAAAAGAAAAGAGATAATAATTAAATTATCTCAATACTATCTCCCTCTTTTACTTTTCCACCTTTTATTACAATGGTAAATATTCCCTCTCTAGGCATAATACAATCTCCTACAGCATGGTAGATTGCACAATGTGAATGACACTCTTTACCAATTTGAGTTACTTCTAATATAATATCATCATTGATTTTTAATCTAGTTCCAACAGGTAGTTTTGCACAATCCATTCCCTCTACTATAAGATTTTCTCCAAAATCTCCATCTACTACATTTCCACCTCTTGCAATGAAATCTGTAACTTTTTCTTTAGAAAGTAGACTCACTTGTCTATGCCAGTTTCCAGCATGAGCATCTCCTTCTAAACCAAAGTTTTCAATTAAAACTCCTTCATGTACATTAACCTTTTGAGTTCCTTTCTTTTCACTGATACATACTGCTACTATTTTTGCCATCTTATCCTCCAATTTCATTCATATATCTTTTGTCAAAATTTTCATCATCTTTTTTTTCCATTTTATGTCTATCTGGTTTACTGTCTATAGCTAATTGTATTTTTTCTTTTATTAATTCATCAGATACACCTGCTCTAAGTAACCCTTTTAAATTTAAACCATCATTCCAATGTAAACAAAGTTTTAAAAATCCCTCTGGTGTTACTCTTACCCTATTACATTTTTCACAAAAATTATGTGATATAGGAGTAATAAATCCTACACACCCTATTCCTTTTTCTGTTTTGTAATAAGTTGCAGGCCCCGAACCTATTTTTTCATCAAATGGAGTTAGTTTTTTCTCCTTTAAAATAATATCTTTAACCTCATCATTTGAGATTGGAACATACTCTTTTCCCAATCCTATTGGCATAAGCTCAATAAATCTAATATCGATTGGATACTTTTCTGTTAGATTTACAAAATCCATTATCTCACTGTCATTTTTTCCTCTAACAAGGACAACATTGAGTTTAATTCTTTTAAATTTTAGCTCTATAGCTCTATGTAAAGAGAATAATACCTTATCTAAATCTCCACCACCAGTAATCTCTTTAAATAAATCTTTTTTCAATGTATCCAAGCTTATATTTAAACTATGAATTTTTTTATCTTTTAAAAATTCTAACTCCTCACTTAACCTAATTCCATTAGTAGTAATATTAATCTCTTCAATATCTTCAATATTATTTATAGTTTCAACAATATCTCTAAAATTCCTTCTAACTAACGGTTCTCCTCCAGTGATACGAATTTTTTTTATTCCTAAGTCTGAAAATATCTTTGTTACTCTTCCTACCTCTTCAACTGACAACAACTCATCTTTAGGAAGAAAAACTATATCTTTATCCCCCATACAATATTTACATCTGAGATTACACCTATCAGTTATAGAGAGCCTTAAATAATCTATATTTCTATTTAACTTATCTCTCATTTATATCTAATTTTTTCCTCTTTTCTAATTTTTTCTACACTTCTAATATAACATATTTATCAAAATATTTCTATATAAAAAATTATATTGACATATTTTATAAACTAGATTATGCTAGAAGTAAGGATGAGGTAAAGGGGTTGAGAAAATGTTAGAAATTAATAAAACTTTGGTTATTGTTAGAGGTGGTGGAGATATAGCCACTGGTAGTATTCAAAAATTATATAGAGCAGGATTTAAAGTGTTGGTTTTAGAGATTGAAAAACCTTCTGCTATAAGAAGAGAGGTAGCTTTTTGTGAAGCTATCTATGAAAAAGAGATGACAATAGAGGGAGTTACAGCTAAACTTTGTAACTCTATTGAAGATATTGAACAAGTCTGGAGAGAAAAAAAGATTCCTGTATTAGTTGATTCTACTGGAGAATCTATATATAAATTAAAACCACAAGTAGTAATAGATGGTATTTTAGCTAAAAAAAATTACGGAACAAATAGAGAGATGGCTCCAATTACAATAGGGCTAGGACCCGGATTTACAGCTGGAGAAGATGTAGATGTAGTTATTGAAACTATGAGAGGGCATAATCTAGGAAAACTTGTCTTTGAAGGTAAGCCTATGGCTAATACTGGAATTCCAGGAATTATAAAAGGGGTAGGAAAAGAGAGAGTAATATATAGCCCATGTGCTGGTGTAGTAAAAAACATTTGTAAAATAGGGGATATGGTAGAGAAAAATCAAGTTATTGCTACAGTTGATGGAGTAGAAGTATTAGCTACTATAAGTGGAGTATTGAGAGGACTTATTAGAGAGGGATATGAAGTGCCAGAAAAATTTAAAATGGCAGATATAGACCCAAGAGAAGAGGAACAAGCTAACTGTTTCACTATTTCTGATAAAGCTAGAGCAATAGGTGGGGCTGTATTAGAAGCTGTACTATATTTAAAAAATGAAAAAAATATATAGAGGTGTAATATGGAATTAACTATTTTAAAGAAGATAGAGGAAAAATTATCTCAAGGAGAGAGAGGTGCTTTAGTTACTGTAACTGGTGCTACTGGTTCTACTCCCAGAAAAAGTGGAACTATTATGGGAGTATTTAAAGATGAGCTAGTAGGAACTATAGGTGGTGGAAAGATAGAGAGTGTTGTTATAGATAGAGCTAGGCAACTTCTAGAAACAGGAGAGAGTGAAAATTTTGAATACAATCTTACTACTACAGATGAATTACAGATGAATTGTGGTGGAACAATGAAAGGATTTATTAAAGTTTTTTCTCCTTTTCCTAAATTATTAATCTGTGGAGCTGGACATGTGGGGCAAAAACTTTTTAAAGTAACAAAAACACTAGATTTTGACTTAAAAATTATAGATGATAGAGAGGAGTTAAAGTTTGATATACCTGAACTAACTCTAGGAAATTTTAAAGATATCTTGACAAAAGAGAGAATTGATGGTAATACATATATAGTAATAGTAACAAGAGGTCATTTGTTAGATGAAGAGGTTCTTAATCTTGTAAAAAATAGAGGAGCAAAATATATAGGTATTATTGGAAGCAGAAGAAAAATTACAACTTTGAAAGAAAATCTTGAAAAAGTTGGAAAGATAGAAGACAATATCTATGCTCCAATAGGATTAAAATTATCTAATGGAACACCAGAAGAGATAGCTATAGAGATTTTAGCTGAGATACTAAAAATTAAAAATAATGGAGAGTTAATTCATAGAACAATTATTTAAAAAGGAGAAATTCTTTATGAAAAAGAAATTTGCAATGATAATAATGGGAAATGAATATAATCCTAATGAACACAAAGCTAAGTTCGAAACTACTTCTCAAATAACATATATTTGTACTATCAATAATTGGAATATGTTAAAAGAAACAATAGAATATCTACAAAAAGAGGGAGTAGGAGTAATAGAATTATGCGGAGCTTTTGGTAAGGAGAGAGCTCAAGAGATTGTAGAAATGACTAATTCAGAAATTGCTGTAGGTTATGTTGTACACGAACCTGAACTAGATCTATTATTTAGTAAATTTTTTGGAAATTAGGTAAAATTCTTTACAAAAGTAAAGATTTACATAAAAGAAAAATGTAGGAGGATTAAGAAAATGAGTAAAGTAATTCACACAGAAAAAGCACCAGCAGCTTTAGGACCATATTCACAAGCTATAGAGGCTAATGGAATGTTATTTGTATCAGGACAAATCCCATTTGTTCCAGAAACAATGACATTAGTATCTGATGATGTAAAAGCTCAAACAAGACAATCATTAGAAAACGTAAAAGCAATAGTAGAAGCAGCTGGATATTCAATGAAAGATGTTGTAAAAGCAGGAGTATTCATCAAAGATATGAACGACTTCGCAGCAATCAACGAAGTATACAATGAGTATCTTGGAGATGTAAAACCAGCAAGAGCTTGTGTAGAAGTAGCAAGACTTCCAAAAGATGTAAAAGTTGAAATAGAAGTTATCGCTGTTAAATAGTTTTAACTAATATTTCACTAAGGACAACCAATTAGGTTGTCCTTTTTTTTGTCTAAAATAATTGCATAAAAATATAAATATGATATAATTATAAGTGTAATATATAAATTAAATAGAAGGAGAGCTTATGAAATTAATATCATGGAATGTAAATGGATTAAGAGCTTGTGTAGGTAAAGGATTTCTAGATTACTTCAAAGAACAACAAGCAGATATATTTTGTCTACAAGAAACAAAATTACAAGAGGGGCAAATTGAATTAGAGTTAGATGGATATCATCAATATTGGAATTATGCTGAGAAAAAAGGATATTCTGGAACAGCTATTTTTACAAAGGAAAAACCTATCTCTGTTCATTATGGAATAGGAATAGAAGAGCATGATAAAGAGGGAAGAGTAATCACATTAGAATTTGAAAAATTTTATATGATAACTGTATATACTCCTAACTCTCAAGAAAAATTAGCTAGATTAGATTATAGAATGAAATGGGAAGAGGATTTTAAAAATTATCTTTTAGAATTAGATAAGAAAAAACCTGTAATAGTTTGTGGAGATTTAAATGTTGCTCACAAAGAGATAGATTTAAAAAATCCAAAAACTAATAGAAAAAATGCTGGTTTCTCTGATGAGGAAAGAGAAAAAATGACGAAGCTTTTAGAAAGTGGCTTTGTAGATAGCTTTAGATATTTTTATCCAAATAAGACAGATATTTATTCGTGGTGGTCTTATAGATTTAGTGCCAGAGCTAAAAACGCTGGGTGGAGAATAGATTATTTCTTAGTTTCTGATAGAATAAAAGAAAATATGAAAGGGGCAGAGATACATACAGAGATATTAGGTTCTGACCACTGTCCTGTTCTTTTAAATATAGATTTATAAAAATTAAAATATGAAGGGAAGGAGAAATTAAAATTGACATTAGAAGAGATTAGAGAGGCTATCAAGGGAAGTAAAAAACTTCCTAAGTGTGTTGCTGTATATGATAAACTTTTTAAATTAATAAAAGATGGAGAGTTTGATGAAGCTGGAAAACTACCAACTGAACCAGAATTAGCTAAAATAATGGAAGTTAGTAGAATGACATTAAGACAGGCATTAGCTCTTTTACAAGAAGATGGAGTAATAAAAAATTATCATGGAAAGGGAAACTTTATAACTCAACCACAAAATCGTTATGGAAAGGGATTAGAAACTCTTAAACATCCTGTTTATTCAGCATTGGATTTAGCTGTAGATGAAGTGGAAATAGAGTTCAGAATAGAACCTCCAACTGATTATACTACAAAGGTTTTAGGTAGAAAATCTCCAGTGGTAGTTTTTGTGGATAGATGGTATAAATCAAAAGGAGAGGGGGTAGCTTATACACTTTCATTCATTCCTATCGAAACAATAACAGAGGAAAAAATAGATTTATCTGATAAAAATGCACTATTAAAATTTTTAGAGGAAACTTCTTATCAAAAAGCTAGACACTCTACTATTAATATAAATTTCTCAGTAGCTGGAAACTTTACCTCTATGAAATATACAATAGCTAAAAATAGCAAGAGCTGGTTATTAGAAGAGAAGGTTTTTACTAAAGGAGATTTTCCATTAGTACATCACAAACACTATTTACCTATGGAAAATTCACATATATGTATAGAAAGAAAATAGGGGTTATACACCCCTATTTTATTGAATTAAGAGCTCTTTCAAACTCTTCTTTTGTTATTCCATATCTATTTAACTTAGAAAGAAATTGCTTCCCATTAGAATATCCTATTCCTAACTTTCCACCAACTTTTTCTCTTCTCTCACTAGCTTCTGCTCCACCTACTAAGCCACACTCCATTAGATAGCTCATAGTGAAATTCTCTTGTAAATCATCAGACACTGTACATCTAGCTTTTTCAAGAGCATTGATGATAGCTTCTGGAGAGGCATTTTCCACTCCTATATCTCCATCTTTAGTTCCTTCACATCTTCTAATATAAGCATCTTTAGCTTCTGGAAAAAATTTATGTATATATTTTCTAATCTCATTTCCAGCATAGTCAGGGTCAGTTAAAATTATTATTCCTCTATTTTTTTCAGCTACTCTAATTCTTTCAATATTCTCTTTTTTTCTTACAGCAAAACCATTTACTTGAATTATTTCAGCGTCTACAGCAGCTTTTACAGCAGATATATCATCTCTACCCTCTACTACTATTATCTCTTTTATTATTTTTTTCATTACACATTCCTTATTTTTTCATCAAAATATACTAAAAAATTTTTTAAATCTCTTGCTACATACTCCCAAGTATGAGTTTCATCTTTACAAAGATAACCTATAAAATTATAATTATGTTTTTTCATTCTTCCAACAGTATCTAGCCATTGCTGTAACATCAGATGAGTTTCAACATCTTTTTCTCCCACACTTGTATAAAAATATCTATCACTATACTTCTCCTTAGCCAAGCTTTTTATAAGTGTGTATGGGTCTTCCTTTAAAATTTTATATCCCCATGAACCAAAAACTTTTAAAAAGTGTAGTTTATCTTCGTTACTAAATAAAAATTTTGGAATATAGAGAAGATTAAATATTCTAATAACCCTTCTATTTACGCTCATTCTGACAATACTTGTAGCCCCTGAAAAACTTCCTACTACTTTGAATAAGTTTAGATGTTTAAGCCCAAGTTTGAAAGCTCCATATCCTCCCATGGAAAATCCAGCTATTCCAAATTGAGAGTGAGGAAATTCCTCTTTTAATTGTGGAATAATCTCCTTTATAATACAATTTTCATATTGATGGGATTTATCATTATAAAAATTAGTATACCATCCCATTCCTTCATAACCAGAATTCAATAAAATAATATTCATCTTGTCTATTTTATTTTCTTTTAAAAGAGTCAAATAATTCTCTCTTATTCTACCTCTTCCTAGCCAATCTTCAGCACAATCTCTAAGTCCATGAAGTAAGATAAGACAAGGTAAGTTATCTCTTACCTCATCTCTATTTTTTATGACAATATATTCTAACTTCTCGTCAATATAACCTTTTGATTTTAAGATTCTTTTTTCAACTATCAATTTTTTTTCAAAATCTTGAAGTGATATCTTATCATAATCAAAATCTTTATTCTCAATATAAGTTATCTCATCAAATGTCATTACTCTTCGTATTTTTCTTAAAAGTTTAAAAGGATAAGGATAAGTCAATATGTAAAATAATATCCCTAAACTTATCAAGATTATAAAAATTTTTATCATAGATCCCTCTTAATTAGAATTCAGCATTATTTGGTGTTCTAGGGAAAGGAATTACATCACGGATATTAGTCATTCCTGTTATATACATTATAATTCTCTCAAATCCTAGTCCATATCCAGAGTGTGGGAAACTTCCAAATCTTCTTAAATCTAGATAGAATTCATAATCCTCTGGTTTCATTCCTAATTCAGTTATTCTATTTTCTAGTATCTCTAAGCTATCCTCTCTTTGAGAACCTCCTATTATCTCTCCAATTCCTGGTGCTAATAGGTCCATAGCTCTTACAGTTTTTCCATCTGGATTAAGTTTCATATAGAAAGCTTTGATATCTTTAGGATAATCAGTTAAGAATACCGGCTTTTTGAAATACTCTTCAGCTAAATATCTCTCATGTTCACTTTGTAAGTCAATTCCCCATTCAACTGGATAGTCAAATTTCTTACCAGATTTTAATAGTATATCTATTGCTTCTGTATATGTTAATCTTCCAAAGTCACTATTTAATACATTATTTAATTTGTCAAATAATCCTTTTTCAATGAAGTTATTGAAGAATTCCATCTCTTCTGGACACTCGTCCATTACAAATTTGATTATATACTTAACCATTGATTCAGCTAGTTCCATATTTGCCTCTAAATCAGCAAAAGCAATTTCAGGCTCTATCATCCAGAACTCAGAAGCGTGTCTAGCTGTATTAGAGTTCTCTGCTCTAAATGTAGGTCCAAATGTATATATATTTCTAAATGCTGAACAGAAAGTTTCTCCACTTAATTGCCCACTTACAGTTAAATTAGTTTCTTTTCCAAAGAAGTCTTTAGAGTTATCTACTGTTCCATCTTCTTTTTTAGGTAGATTGTTTAAATCTAGAGTAGTTACTCTAAACATCTCTCCTGCTCCCTCACAGTCAGAACCTGTTATGATTGGAGTATGTACATAAACAAATCCATTCTCTTGGAAGAATTTGTGTATAGCATAAGCTACTACTGACCTTACTCTAAATACTGCTGAGAAAGTGTTTGTTCTTGGTCTTAAGTGAGCTTTTGTTCTTAAATATTCAAAAGTATGTCTTTTATTTTGTAAAGGATATTCTAAGTCAGCCTTTTGGAATACATTTATCTCTTCAGCCATTATTTCAAAAGCTTGTCCAGCTCCTTGTGATTTTACTAATTTTCCTTTTACCTCTATTGAAGATATTATAGATAGACGAGAGATCTCTTCAAAGTTACTAAGTCTTGTATCAAATACAACTTGTACTCCTTTGAAAAAAGAACCATCATTTACTTCAATAAATCCAAAGTTCTTTTGGTCTCTTATCTTTTTTACCCAACCATTTATTATAACTTCTTGGTCTAGGTATTTTTCTGTCTCTCTGTATAGAGATTTTACTGTAACTTTTTTCATAGTATATGCCCCCATAAAATTATATTATCTTAAATTTACTATCGTTTTTAACTTCTCCATCTACTATTTTAATATTATCTAGATGTCCTCTAACTTGAGCTTTAAATTGCTCTAAATACATCTGTCTGTATTTTTGTCTCTCTTCTTTTTCAGCCTCTGTCAACTCTCTTTCTCTAGCAATTTTTGAAAAATAATTAACTTTAGCTATGATATCTTTCATTTCCATTTTGCTACTCCTATTTCTTTAATATATACAGAGTATTATATCATTTTTTGTACATATAAATCAACTATTTTTAAATCTAATTAAAAATTTAAATATTTTTTTATATCTTTTTTATTGAATTTAAATACAGGCATACCACTTGAATATGGTGTTAGATCATATTCTGTAAAAGTAAATACAATATAATCTCCCTCAAAAGATAAAATAGCATTATTTATATCAGCTTCAGCATTGTCAAAGAATATAACTTCTACTCCTTGAGTGTTTAAAACTCTATCTTTATTTTTAATCATATCATTTATTCTCATATTAAAATACTCTATAGCTTCATCTTTAAAAATCTTATCTAAACTTAAAATAGTTTTATCTTTTAAATTAAAATTATAACTTTCTAAACTATTAATAAAGTGAGCTCCACCAGTATAAATATTAGTTAAAATTGAAATAGACAGTATTCCAAAGCTATTCTCATTATTTTTAAAAGAGATATAAGCTTCTTGAATTCCACCATCATCTTTTTTACCAGAAAGATTTTCTATTATATATCTCATATTCTCCTGCATAGTAAGATTAAAATATGTAAAATCTTCACTTGTTTCATCTTTGATTTGAGGAATATTTATATCATAGCTATAAAACTCCCCTTTATTTTTAGAATTAGAAGATACTACTTCCACACTAGAACTAGATAGAGTTGTGCCTTTTTCACAACCTGTTACAAATATTGCTAAAGAAAGAGCTAAAATATAAAAAAACTTTTTCATTATAAATACCTCCATTACTTATTTAATTCCAACTATTTCGTATTTTTTTAATAAAAAAACAGGATGATATGACTCCTTTGCTTCTCTCAATCCTTCATCCCCAAAATCATCTTCACGATTTATATATTTACATTTAGAAAACTCATTTTGAGCAAACAAATAATTTATCATCTGATAACTTCCTATATAATTATTTAATCCCTTTTCTATGTGAATAACGGCATACTCATCATTCAATACTTCTCCTAAAGAATAAGCTATAACTTTTTCATCTATTTTTATCATTGCACCTATTAAGTCTAGCTTATCAAAGTTATGTAAAATATGCATAATTCCTATATTCTCATTATTTAAAACAGGAATAGAATAACACTCTCTATTTTGACACCACTCTTCTTGAAATTTAATAACCTCACATATATTCTTCTCATCAATAGTTTCATAAGTATAACTGTAAAGTTTATTAAAATTATTAATTCTATTTTTTTTCTTTGAATACTTTCTTCCCTTTAAAGTTCCTAAATCTTGTGAATTATATATATAATCAAAGCTCTCTCTTCTCTCCTCAAGAATAAAAGTATCCTCTAATAGATTTTTCCAATACTCAGGAACTAATATTATTCTTTTATTTTCATTAATAATATTTTTTATTTTCTCTTTCCAAGTATTTAAAACCTCCACACTTTCATCTTTTGGTATCGGCATATAATAATACTCTTCATTCTCATAGATTCCTTTTATTAAAAGAATATTGTCCTCTACCTTATACTTTGTCTTTTCTCCTATACTCCATAGTATTTGATTTGAAAAATTATAATCACAAGTTATAAATTTTCCTTTGGTATATTCGTCTACAATCTCTTTGTCTTGAATTTCAAGATTTTTCCATTCCATTTTGTTTCTCCTTTGAAGTTCTTAAATAATTATATTTTATTTTTATTTAAATTTATATTTTGTTTGTTTTCTTCTTTTTTTTGTGACTTTACTTAATAAAATAACGCAAATCAATGGAATTATTCCTATTAATAATACAGTTAATCCCATTGCTAAATTTTTTGATACTCCTATTTTATATGTAAGAGTTTGTGATAATGATAATAAAATCTCTAATGGGTCAACATAGTACAATTGACCAAAAGGTGGCATAAGAAATTCTATTCCATAAGTTAGCCCTAAAAATATTCCTACAAATAAAATCAATTTAAAAAGTAACATACCCATTCCTCCAAATACCTTTTTGTATATTATACCTAAAAAAAGCTTAATTGCCTAATAGATTTTTTTGTTAAGTTACCAAAAGAAACTCCAAGTAATTTAATAGGAGAGTTTATATTAATATTTTCAAAAAGATTTTCAATACTCTCATAAAGAATTTGCTTATCATCAGTTGGGATTGTAAATGTTTTAGAACGAGTAATCAACTCTCCATTTGCAAATTTTATTTTTAAAATAATAGTTTTAGTGATAAATTCCTTTTTAACTAATCTTTCATAAGAATAATTAAATATCTCCTCTAATTCCTTTAAAATATTTCCCTCTGAACTTAGTGGAAACCTATAAGTATTTTCATTTCCAATTGAATGAGTAGCTCTTTGATATTCTATCTCACTATAATCTATCCCACGACAGGAAAGATATAGTAATTCTCCTCTTGATTTTCCATATTTATTTATTAATTCATTTAAAGAATAATTATACAAATCTTCTACTTTATTTATTCCCTCTTTATTTAGTAGTTCTTTTAATTTATTTCCTACTCCTTGAATAATCTTTATATCTTTATTTTTTAAAAAATTAACAAATTCTATCTGTGAGTTAAAAATATATTTTCCTCCTGGTTTATTTATTCCACTAGCTATTTTTGCACTTAATTTATTTATTCCTATTCCCACAGAACAAGTTAAACCTGTATGATATTTTATCCTTTCTTTAAATTTTTCAGCAAACTCTTCTAATGAAGAAAATTTTGGTGCAATTTCTGAAATATCTACATACCCTTCATCTAAAGCAATAAACTCTACTTTTTCTGTTATTTTTAAAACTAAGTTTTGAATCTTTTGAGAAACTCTAATATATTTATCTTTATTAACAGGGACAATAAGAAGATTAGGACACAACTTCTTTGCTTCAAATGTACTCATAGCAGAATAAATACCATATTTTCTTGCTTCATAACTAGCTGTCGTAACTACTCCGCCACCTACTACTAGAGGGAGTCCTTGATATTTTGGATTATCTCTTATCTCAATAGAAGCATAAAAACAGTCCATATCATAGTGCATAATTAATTTGTTCATTTTACTCCTTTCTAAAAATTTAGATTTGTGCAAACCTGCAATTTTACTATTTTATTAATTTTATATATTATATGTATTTTACCACTTTTTTATTTATAGGCGACAAATAGGCAACAAAATTAATTGAGTAACTCCACAGCTTTTCTAAGTTCTTCTTTTTTTTATAGCTTTCAAACCATAAATCTGTAATTTCTTTAAAAGTTATTTTTTTATATAATTTTGGATTCTTTAAATATTCAAATAAACTTTCTTGTGCTTCTCTTTTAGTTTCATAAGTTCCAATATATTTTCTAATCTGTTTGCAATCAAGAGTATATCTAGTAGTTACTCTAACAGCCCTAGGTTTTCTACTTTTATCTTTCATTTTATATATATTTCCTGTACCATTTCCATTTTTCATAACTTCTCCTTTCTCCATACCAAAAAGAGAGGTTTATATATATGATACCTCTCTCCCTAATTTTTATCAAGTTAAATCTTCAAAGTTTCGTGAAAATATTTCTTACTAATTTTTTCCAGCTATTATACTTTCTACTGGAGTTCCATTTTGAATAAGCTTGTGGCTGTTGAATTTTATCAATTATTGTTGAGCTAATTTCATCTTAGCACTATTTACTCTTCTTTACCTTCAGCTAATTAAAATATAGTTAATATAAAAAATTTTAAGTCTAAATTTATCATAACTATCAAATAATTTAGTTTTAAATTTTTCTTAATAACTTCTAATATTAAGCAAACTCCCAATATATTTTAAAATTAATTTATAGTATGGTTATACTTTATAATTAATAAAAATCAATATAGTGAAGTTGCTAAGTCAAAAAATAAGTTCCCACTTTTATATGAGATCTTATCTTTCTTAAATTATTATAATATATTAACGAATAAAATTTATTATAAGTGAAGTTAATAACAACATAAAAGCTCCACCTATTCTTGAGGAAATTTGAGCAAATGGCATTAAAGACATTCTATTAGCCACTGATAATACCGCAACGTCTCCAGTTCCTCCCATATTAGCCATACATAAACCAGCAGTTATAGAACCTTCTATTATATAAAATCCTACAAAATGACCTACAATAGCTGTTCCTATAATAGCTCCTACAACAGTAGTTACAACTAATATAAAGTATATTAAACTAAAAGAAGATATTACTTGCTCAATACTTGTATATGCTACTCCAACTCCTACAAGTAAAGGAATAGTAAAGTTTTTAACAACAAAATTAAACCATTTAGAACAACAGCTTTCATAATATGGTTCTATTACTCCTAAAAGTTTGCATATAGCAACTGATATAATCATTAAGGCATATGAGTGTACAGGAATAAATTTACTTAAAAGAGAAACAAAAGCAAAGAATGTTGTAGCAATTACTAATCCAATTCCAAGTTCCTCATATTCTATTTTTTTATTTTCTTCATTTTTCTCTACTATCTCCTCTTGAGATTTTAAAAGCTTACCATTTCCACTAAAGCTAGGATATTTTTTACCTAATTTATCTAAAAGACCTCCACAAACTATTGCAAGAGCGTTTCCTAATGCTACTGCTGGAACCATTATTGCCAATAACTCAGTAGGAGTTTGTTTAAAAGATTCACTAAAAATTTGAGCTAAAGGAATAGCACCTGCTCCCATACCACCACCCATAATAGGGATAGCAATAAAAAAGATAGCTTTTAAAAATCCATAACCTGTGATAAGTCCAACTACTCCAGTTAATAAAAGGGAAACTACTACTCCACCTAAAATTACTGGTAAATATCCCAATGCTGCTTTTATCAATAAATTTCTATTCATTCCTAAAATACTACCTACTATTAAGGCAGCAATATAGAAATCCAAGAAACTCTCTTTAGATGTAAAGTTTACCATTATATTTAATGCCTTTTCAGGAATTAAATTATAATAGACTAAAAACGCAGATAAAAAGACAATAACAATAGGTCCTCCTCCTAAATAATCTTTAATAATTGGAGTTTTGTTTCCAATAAAATCAAAAATTACTCCAATAACAATCATTAAAGGTAAGGCACCTAACATTCCGGCTGGTAATTTACCTAAAGCAGTACATATGATAATAACTAAAAAAATAGGAATGAAATATTTCATCTCAATTCCTGCTAATTTAAATTTAGAGCTCATATAATCATCTCCCTTTATGTAATATTTTAAATCAGATTAGCTCTAATAATGATATATATAATATAAACAGGAAATTATCAATAGATTATTAGCACTTTTTTTTATTAAAATTATAATATATTATTTTTTAAATTTTATTATAAATTTTTAATATATTTCTCTGTTATTTAATTACTTTAATT
>ENA-UPWN01000042-UPWN01000042.1-human-gut-metagenome-genome-assembly--contig:-NODE-42-length-58329-cov-29.201830_pt1 | contig 58329 bp, 67 predicted proteins | sample MGYA00250050_ERZ773377 | MGnify/ENA primary metagenome ERZ773377 (study PRJEB29103, sample SAMN06112008) | human gut metagenome | biome: human gut; feature: ankylosing spondylitis patient; material...
AGAACAGTCAAAATTATTGTTTAATGAGGCACAAAATATGCTTAGAGGTAGCATTTTATCGCCTAAATTCAAGGTTACAAGAGATAAAATAATACACATTAAAAGCAATTCGTTTTTAGCCCCATTAAGCAAACAAGACGGAAAAAATGGGGACGGAACAAACCCAGCGGTTTTGGTTTTAGATGAGTACCACCAACACCCCACAACAGAGTTTTATGATTTGGGGCTGGGTAGTAACTCGAAAGAGCCTTTACTTTTTATTATCACGACCGCTGGTGTTGATTTAGATGTACCGTGCTACACTCAAGAGTACACATATTGCTCTGATGTTCTCAATCCTCATACTGATACTGTAAATGAAGAGTATTTTATAGATATTTGTGAGGCTGATACTGATGATGATATTGCATCGCTGGACACGTGGAGAAAAGCAAACCCTATCAGAGCATATTATCAAGAGGGAGTGGAAAAACTAAGTTCAGATTTTAAGATTGCAAAAGAGATACCCGAAAAGATGACAGCCTTTAAAACTAAGTGTTTAAATATGTGGCTTAATAAAAAGGCAGACGGGTATATGGATATGGCAAAATGGAAAGCTTGCGAGGTGGAGAAAATACCTTTTGAAATAAAAGGACAAGAGGTATACGTTGGTTTTGATATGTCGGCAAAAATAGACTTAACATCAGTAAGTTTTGTAATACCGGTACAAGTAAACGGCGTGGCTCAATATGCAATATTTAGTCATTCTTTTATACCAAACTATGAAAAATTAAAAGAACGTATGGCAGTTGACAAAATGCCATATGATAGCTGGGTAGAGCGTGGATATATTACTGTTACTGATACGCCTATCGTAGACCAAGACGCAGTAATTGAGTATGTTTTTAATTTTTGCAAAGAAAATAATTTTAAAATAAAAAATCTATGTTTTGACCCCGCAAATGCCTCTAAAATGATGATGGAGTTAGAGAAAAAAGGTTATGAGTGTGTTGAGGTTTACCAAAGTTATAAATCTTTAAATGAAAGTACCGCAGGATTTAGGGAACAAGTATATTCAAGTAATGTATTTTACCTATATAACCCGGTTTTAAATTTCGCAGTCAATAACGCAATGATAAGAACAAATGGCGGACTTATCAAAATAGATAAAGATATAACTCATAAGCGTATTGACCCACTTATTGCGGTTTTAGGAGCGTTTAAGCTAGCACAGTACCACGAGTTCATACTTGATTTAAGTAAGTACAGAACACCGGACTATTTAATGAAATTATACAAGGGGGGAGATAAGACTGAATGAAATTGACTGATAGAATAAAAAAAGCTTTCAACAGGACAAGAGAAACAAATGCCCCTAAAGGAACACGAAAAGAGATAGGACTAGAAGACCTACAAAATTATACTTATACAATCGGGGGTATTGATTTAAAAGATGTTGCCAACTCGCCGGACTATTCTGAAACGATTTATTTTATTTGTTTGAAACATTTATCAGAAACAATGAGTAAAATGTCGTGGGAGAAAAGAAAGGTTACAAAAGAACAAGGGAGAGAAAAAATATTTGATAATAAACTAGATTTATTATTGAATGTCAAACCGAACCCCTACTTAACAGCCTCGCAGTTCTGGGCGACTATCGAACTTAATAAATTGCATTTTGGAAACGCTTACGTATGGATTGAAACAGATACAAAAGGATATATCAAGCATTTATGGCAGCTGCCGTCAAAAAATATGGAAGTTTGGGTCGATGATAAAGGCATCTTTGAGAGCGATGAGGGGATTTGGTATGTGTGGACAGATGCAAGAACAGGTAAAAGGTATAGATTTTGTAAAGATGAAATTCTACACTTTAAAACCCCGTTTTCTTTTGACGGTTTAGTCGGTATGCCGGTCAGAGAGGTACTGAAAACTCAAATAAATACAAATAAGCACGCAGAGGCGTTTTTGAATAAATTTTATAAATCCGGAATGTACGGGTCAAAATTACTTTTACATTATACCGGTCAATTAGATAACGCATCAGAAATGGCGTTAGTAAGTGAAATTGAAAAGTTTGCAGAAAAAACGGGCAACGGGAAAATAATGCCCTTGCCTTTAGGATTTCAAGCGGTCGTATTAGATATGAAACTAGCAGATGCACAATTTTTTGAAAACAATAAATTGACAGCGTTGCAGATAGCGGGAGCTTTTGGAATTAAGCCGAACGTCATCAACGATTATAGCAAGTCATCATATAGTAATAGTGAGAGCCAGCAACTAGATTTTTATGTAAATACATTACAGCCACTTTTTAAGAGCTATGAGCAGGAAATGACAAGCAAATTATTGCGTAGTGATGAAATGCAAAAAGGTATGAGATTAAATATCAATGAAAAAATACTATTCAAAATGGATAGCAAGACACAATCAGAAGTTATTACAACATACCTCAATAATTTTGCTATGACTGTAAATGAAGCACGGGAAGAGCTAGATTTACCATATATAAGCGAAGAGAAAGGCGGAAACAAGCTGATAGGTAACGGAAATGCTATCACGCTTGATAAAGCAGGAGTACAGTATAAAGAGGGAGAAAAGGGGGTGTAAAATGATGATGAAAACAGAAGTTGATATGTACGGTAGACGTAGTTTGTTTATGAGTGCAGAGGAACGAGAAGAGGCGCGAAAAATACGAGAGATAGAAAGGCGTTGTAAAACTGAACTCAAATTAGAAGTGGAAATGTATGGAAAAACACTTGCGTTTGTAAAAATGATGAGGAGGTGTAAAAAATAAAAGATTTCAAAGTATTAAAAGCAAGAGCTAAGGGCAATAATATTGTTGAGGTAGATATATACGGAGATATTATCGCAACCGAGAGCGAGCAAACGAGCTATGAAGATGTAACACCGCTATATATAAAAGATTTTTTAGCGTATACAGGCAATAGAGAGCTTGACATCAATATAAACTCACTAGGCGGAGATGTCAATGCTGGAATTGCTATATATAATATGTTAAAAAACTACCCTAACACTAAAAGGGTATACATAGATGGGATAGCTGGCTCGATTTCGTCAGTAATTGCTATGGCAGGCGATGAGATATATATAGCTGATAATGCTCAACTAATGATACACAGGGCGTGGTGTGTACAGGCTGGAAACTCACAAGATATGCAAAAAGCGGTTGAGTTTTTAAATAAGCTTGATGATATTATAGCTGATGTCTATATGACAAAGGTTATAAAAAAAGATATGACAAGATATGATATATTGAGAATGATGACAGATGAAACATGGCTTACAGGTATAGAGGCATCACAAATATTTGATGTTAAGCTCTCAGGAGCGAAACAAGTATATGCTAAAGCTGGAGATGTTAGCAGGTTAAAAAATATGCCGGACAATGTGAAAGCTATGTTATCAAATGAACAAAGAGAAAATGAGAAACAACTAGAGGTTGAAAAGGAAAAGTTAAACTTATTATTAATTACAAAAGGGGGCATCTAATGAAAACAAAAGATGAGATTAAACAAAGGATAACAGAATTAAAGGCACAAGCTAAAGTTTTAATGGACAAAGAGGGAGCGACACCGGAAGAGTTAAAGCAAATAAGAAGAGAAATTGAGGCGGAAACCGAAAAACTAGAAGTGTTATCGGCGATGGATAAAATACCAGCAGGACAGACAGGAAAGAAAATAAATACATCACAAGAAGAGGGAGCAGAGGAGGCATACAGAAAAGCTTTTTTCAATATGGTAAGAGGAAAAAATACACTTGATAATGATGAGATTTTAACGGCTAAAAATAAGCTGTCATCATCATCGGGAGAGGACGGGGGGTATTTGATACCTAACGACCAGCAAACCGCTATCAATGAGTTGAAAAAACACTCTTTTGCCTTTAGAAATTATGTAACGGTTGAACCGGTTACGACACTAACAGGGTCAAGAGTAATGGAAAAAGATGCGGAAGATGAGGGTTTTGCAGATATAACAAGCGGGGGAGAAATAGCAGAAGTAACATCGCCGAAGTTTGTCAATATTCCGTATTCGATAAAAGACTATGGGGGAATATTGCCTATTCCTAATAACTTAAAAAATGACAGTGATGTAAATTTAGAAAAATACATCAATAAATGGTTAGCAAGAAAGACAAACACAACAGAAAATAAAGAGATATTGAAAATATTAAATGCAATTTCAACAGTAACGCCGGTTAAAACAGTTGATGATATAAAAACAGCTATCAACACGAAAATAAATGCTATATTCAAGCCTACACTTAAAATATTTATGAACTCTGATGCGTTTACTCATTTTTCAAAAGAAAAAGACACGATAGGCAGATACTTGCTTGAAAGCGACCCAAAAAGAGCAACGGGCAAAATGATTGATAGTGTGCCGGTTGTGGAAGTGCCTAACGAAGTTATGAAAACAGAGGGACAAAAAGCAAAAATCTTTATAGGAACTATGGAAGAGTTTATAACGCTATTCGATAGACAAGCGATGACGCTATTGTCTACTCAAACAGGTGGGGACAGCTTTAAAACAAATACAACAGGGCTAAGAGCTATCACAAGATTTGATGTTCAAAAATTTGATGAAAGGGCAATGATAGCTTGTGAGCTAGACTTTTCGGCAATAGAGGCAGTAAATGAGCTTAGTGAAAGTATTGACTTAGATGCTTTAATTGAGCAACTTGTAGAGGAGAAATTGAAAAAAATACAGCAAGAGAAAGAAGTAGGAGAGGAACAAACAGAAAGCGAGGTATCAACAGAAACAGAGGGAGAGCAAAAAGCTGGAACTACTAAGAAAAAATAATTTCGCAAGCTTGCGAAAATGAAAAGAGGTGCTAAATGAGTTTAGAACTAGAAGAGGTTAAAAAGTATTTAAGGGTTGATACTGATGACGAAGATGACACAATACAACACTTAATAGAATTTAGCCGGGAGGAGATAGAAAACAGTACAGGAGATGACGGGAAAAACCCGTCAAAATCCTACAAAATGGCACAATTATTAATAATCGCTGATAGGTTTGAAACTCGGACAAGTGAAGAGAAAGAACAAAAAATAAATACTGTCTTGGACAAGTTACTACTAAAAATAAAAATGGGGGTGGCAAAGAATGTCGCTCGCAAGTAAGTTGAAAAATAGAATTGAAATATATAGACGTACCCTTGTAGCTGGAAAGCTTGGAGATACTTTTGAAGATACCTTACTTAAAAAAGTATGGGCAGATATAGTGCCGGCGGGCGCAGGTATAAAGGGAGCGGAGGCAGAAACCGAAAGGGTCGAAAATAAATTTAAAATAATAATTAGAAAAACAGACATCAAACACACAGACTATATTATGTTTGAGGGCGAGAAATATGAGATAAATCATATTATTAGAAATTTTAACACTAATAACTACCTTGAAGTATATGCAACACTTATAAGGAGATAAATTGATGAGTGATTTTGATGATTATGAAAAAAGTCTATTAAAATTAAATGAGGCTTTGACAAATACAGAGGCGAGAAAGTTTTTAAAAAAGCAAGGTAAAGCTTTACAAAAAAAGACCTTAGAAGTGGCACAAAGAAAGACAAAAAAGAGGACAGGAAACTATATCAGAGGGATAAAAGCTGGTAAAGTATATAAATTTGATGGTGCTTTTGCTTGTAGGGTGTACTCAAAAGCCCCACACGCTCATTTAATTGAGTACGGTCATAAGATAGTGACTAAAAGTGGAGAGGTAAAAGGTTATCAAAGGGGTTTAAATGTATTTGATGATGCAAAAAAAGCCTTTGAAGATGAATTTATAGAGGCGCTGGAAAATTACGTTGATGAAGTTTGCAAAAAAAATGGATTTTAAAGGGAGTTGATATGCTTACAATAACAGATATAACAGCTAAAATAATTGAAAAACTAAGAGAATTAAACTGTCCTATTATGAGTAAAGATGTTAAAGAGGGGTATGATAAGCAAACCTTATATATTTATTTTGATGAGATAAAAAGCAATGATTATATGCAGAAATTCATTGAAAGAAAAATAAGTGTAGCAACTGTATATTTTCCCGCAGATGATAGAAAAAATACTTTTGAGCTTTTAGAAGTTCAAGAGAAATTGACACAAATGTTTGTGTCGAATAGTAATTTTTCTTTAAGTGACGATGTTTGCGGGCAAATATCAGAAGTACGAACTAATATTCGTGATGGAGTTTTAACTTTTGACTTTAATATGTATGTATTTGAGGCATATGATGAGCAACCGCACGAATTAATGCAAGATTTAGAAGTAAAGGGGGAATAAAATGCCGACAACAATAGGATTACCTAAAATTGACATAGTATTTAAGGCACTAGGAGCATCGGCAGTAACAAGGGGCGAGCGTGGATATGCTGTCTTGATACTAAGAGATGACACAGAGGGAGAGCCTAAAAAATACTATAAAACGATAGAGGACTTTGGAGCAGAGGAGCAAAAGAAATTTACAGAAAGCAATATTCAACTTGTAAAAGATGCTTTTGAGGGTACACCTTTAAAATTACAGGTTTTTAAATTAGCAAGTGAGGGAAATGCAGAGGATTTATTGAAAAAAGTTGGGGGAGCTATACCACGTAATTGCTGGATAGGAACACCGGACGCAGAGATACAAACGTCGTTAGTTACTTGGGCAAAAGCTAAAGTGGAAAATGATAAGAAAAAGTATAAAGTCATTGGCTGGAAAACTGTTGGCGCTGATGATATGCACATTGTGAACTTTACAAATGAAAAAGTGACGTGGGCAGATGAAAAAAGAGGAGAGGTCACAGGGAATTTAATTATTCCATACTTGCTAGGATTTTTAGCTGGTATATCAATTAATATGTCGGCTATTGCTTTCGAGCTAACAAAGTTCAGTAGTGTTGCAGAGCCGGAAGAGTTGGAAACAGCTATAAACAAAGGCGAGTTTGTTTTATTCAATGATGAGGGCATTGTCAAAGTGGCAAGGGCGGTCAATAGCCTTGTTACGACAGGGCAAGATGTATCAGAGGATATGTGCCATATAAACACAGTGGAGAAAATGGACTTGATATATTGTGATATTTTTGAAACGTGGGATAAAAAGTATAAAGGTAAATATCCTAACATACTAGATAATCAAATGCTATTAATATCGGCGATAAATGGGTATTTTAAAACACTAGCAAGGGACTATATACTTGACCCGAATTTCGAGAATATATCAATGGTTGATGTAGAGGCGCAAAGAATAGCGAATTACAGCAAATACGGAGAGGAAACCGTGAAAGGCTGGGACGACCTTAAAGCAAGACAAATGACAGTAGGCACAAAAGTGTTTTTAATGGCAAAAATTAAAATAAGTGGAATTATGGAAGACTTTTCATTTCCAATTTATATGTAAAGGGGGGTGTGTATATGTCAAGCAGAAGAACAGCGTTTTTCAACGGGAATAAAGGCGAGGTTTGGCTGAACGGGACAAAAATAGGTACAGTAAGCAAAGGTAAGGTTGTTAAAAAGCAAAATTACGAAGAGATACCCGCAGAGAATGGGGACGGTGTGATAAGAGTACCTACAAATCACACAATAGAGGTAAATTTCACTTTTAGAAGTACAGGAGAGGAATTTGACATTGATATGTTTAACCTTGGGGAAGATGTATCATTAATAATGTCAAATGCTAACATCAATGATACGGCTAGACGTCGTATTAAATGTGATGGGTTAACTTGGGACGAGCAAGTATTGATTGATTTTGAAAAGCACAAAGTGCAAGAGATAGAACTAGCGGGGCAAGCTGAAACAGCCGATATATTAGAATAATAGAAAAGGGGATTTATTCCCTTTTCTCAATCAAAAAAGGAGTGAGAAAAATGTCAATGACCTTAGAGCAGTTTATACAAAAAGCAAGGGAAAATGAAGAGAAAAAAGTAAAAATAACTACAATGAATATAGCGGGATTTGGAGAAGTTGAATTTCAAAGACCTAATACAAGTGTATTATTAAAATTTCAAAGTGAGCTAACAACAGGTTATAAAAAAGAGATAAGTATAGATGAGGAGCAAGAGGAGCAAGCACAAAAAACAAGTACATCAGATATTGATATGTTGAAGTTTGCAAAAGCCTCAAGTGCCTTTATTTATAATACGTGTTCTATGATGAGAACAAAAGAAATAAGGGATATGTTCAAAAAAATATATCCGGAAGATATACCGCTTGAGCTATTTAATGTAAGTGATGTCATAACAATAGCGGTTGACATTTTTAACAAGTTTGAGGGTAAAAAGGAAGTAAAGGAGATAAAAGAGGATATAAAAAACTAATTGGAGATAGCACAGACCCGGGCGAGTTGTATTGGGTATGTTACTATCTCGAAAAAGGTTTTAAATTAGATTATTTGTTAAATCTCAATGAAGTGGAAAAAATATTTTTTATTCATAGTATGAATAATCATAAAAAAGAGCAAGTTGAGTACGATACTGAAAAGTTGAAAGTGCTTGCTAGAATAATGGGGGGATAATATGTCGTCAAGAGTAATAAATACTATACTTAATCTAAAGGATGAAATGACACAAAAATTACAAGCCCCTTTGATGTCGGTAAGAAAGTTAAAACGAGAGTATGAGAATACAAAGAAAGAGCTTGAAAGATATGAAGACGCCCAAACAAAAGCCTCTCAAATGCTTGAACAGGCTAAAAACAAAATGGAAGAGGTAAAAAAAGCAGTCCTCAACAGCTCTCAAGCTTATCAAGATAATGTAAAATCACTAGATAGGTTAAAAGCTAAAAATGAGGAGATAAAAGTCTCTATAAATAGGCACGAAAGCGAATTAAGCGGGTTACAAAGTTCGTACAATGAAAATAAAAGGGCATATGATAACGCTAAAAATACTCTTGTTGAACTTAAAAGACAGTATGGCGATAACTCGCAAGAGGTAAAAGAACAGGAAAGGATTTTACAATCACTTGAAAGGGAGTATAACAGCAGTAAAAGTGCTTATGACAACGCTAAGAAGTCAATACAAGCTTTAAAAGAAGAGGAAAGAACGAATACAACAACTATAAAAGCTCAAAGTAAAGCGCTAGAAAGCTTAAAAGAAACACTTTTAAATAATAGCACAGCGGTTAAATTAGTACAAAGAAATATAACGAGATATACTCAAGCTGAAAAAGAGGCAGGAGAAAAGGCGAAAGAGGCTAGACAAAAAATAAGCCAGCTAAGCTCGGAAGCGGCAAAAAATAAAAAGAAATTTGATGACGCAAAAAAAACAATAAAAGGCTGGCGTGATAGTGCTATAAGCTCTATTGATGATGTTGTTAAAAAAATGAGGCAACTTACAGCCGTAGCAGTTACAGCAACGGGGGGCTTTGCACTAAAAACGGGACTTGAAACAGCGTTTAACCTTGAGGCGTATAGAACGCAACTTGAAACAGCTACAAAAGACACAGAGAAAACAACGAAGTTGATAAGAAAGGCGCAAGAGCTATCAATCGCAACACCGTTCACACCTGAAGAGGCTATACAGTCGACGGCAAAAATGGAGGCTTTAGGCGTAGATAGTGAAAAGTGGCTCAAAATGGTAGCGGATATGGCAGGGGCGACCAATAAAGAAATGGAGCAGGCAACAGATGCTTTAATAGATATGTTATCAAAACAGGAGTTCGAGGGGATAGAAGAGTTCGGAATAAATAAAGAAATGATAATGTCTAAGGCAAATCAAATGTTTGGAAAAAACAAAGTCTTTAAAAAATCCGGAGAACTTAGAAAAGGTAAAGATGCAGATATGCAAGTTGTCATCGAAACATTGATGAAAGAAAAGTTTGAGGGTGGCTCTGATAAGCTCTCAAAGACAGTAAAAGGCGTATGGAGTACTATTACAGGGGCTACCGGTATGGCACTTGCTAAAATATTTGGAATGGAAGACGGACTTATAAAAACAGGCTCAATGCTTGATATGTTGCGTCAAAAATTACAAATGGTAGCAGACAAACTCATCGAATGGCAGAACGACGGGACGCTTGATGAGATAGCACAAAAATTTACTGAAACTTTTAATAAAATCATAGAAACAGTTATAGCGGTGTATAACTATCTGAAAGATAATAAAGAAACGATAGTATCTGTATTAAAGGTTGTAGGGGTTGTGTATACAGTCGCTAAGGCAATGATTTTTTTATCAAGTGTTATAAGTGCAGTTAGTTTGGTTTGGACAACCTTAACCACTTTATTATTTAATCCAGCCTTTTTAACAATAGCAGGAATTATACTTGCTGTTGTAGTAGTAGGGTATGTCTTGTATAAATGCTTTAAACTGATAGCAGGCATAGTAAAAATTTGTTGGGATAAATTCAAAGAGTTTGGAGAGTATATGCCAGCTTGGGCAAAGATGCTATTATATCCACTCTTTCCTATTTTGGCTATTATAGAAGGTTTTAAACTTATGATAGAGGGAGCGGGTAAAGCTTGGAAATGGATAAAAGGCTTTTTTTCATCAGATGAGGAAAAAGAGGTCAAAATTAATGAAGTTACAGAACAAGAGTTACTATCAAATGATAATGTTGAAAAAGTCGTGTTTGATAACAAAATAGATGACCTTAATAACAAAAAAAGCCCTTTTGATAACATAAATAAAGCTGAAATGTTAAAAAATGATGTTGCAAAGGTTGGAAAAAGTAACGGTATTACAGAGGCAAAATCTCAAACAATAGTAAAAAATATAGAGCCTAAAATCACAGTAAATGTAAATGGCGATGTATACGGCTATAATGATTTTGAGGAAAAAGTCGCAGGAGTTTTTAAGAATATAATTAAATATAATATGCAAAATGTAACATAGAAAGGGGGACAAGTGGAGATATATTTGTCAACGCTGGACAGGAAAAATATTTTTAGATTTCCTTATATAGATAGAGAAAAAGTTGCATATACCTCGCCTTTACATAGTGAAGAGTTTACAAACTCACAGGGTAAAAAAATTACTTTGATAGGAGAAAAGGGACTGTTTGAAGTAAAGATAAGCTCTTTTTTTCCAAGCCGTTTGTACAGGTGGCTACCATTTAACATTACACTAGCCCCTAAATGCTTAAAGTATTTTGAAACTCATAGAAAATCAAAGTTGATATTAACAATAGTTAGTATTAATCAAACTATTACAAAAAGAGTATATATCAAAGACTTTGATTATTATGAGAAAACAAATAAAGATGTAGAGTTCAATTTGACATTGACGGAGTGTGAGAGTAAATGAAGTTATTGATTTCAGCAGAAGATGCAACGATTGATATGACCGACTTGACAAATAATGTCAAGTTAAACACGGCAATGGAAACAGTAGGGGCAAGTCTTACGTTTGATATTGCTAGAAATTATAATGATGTAGATTTCGCAAGTTGCGAAAATATAAAAATAGGCGATGTGGTTATATTAGAAGTCGAGGGGAAAACTATTTTTAAAGGCGTAATACTAGAACAGACCTTTTCAAAGTTCTCAAAAAGTGTCAAATGCTTAGATTTTTGTTTTTATCTGAATAAAAATAAGATATTAAAGCAATTTGAGGAGATTTCAGCGTCTGATGCAATAAGACAAGTATTGAAAGAGGCTGGAGCGCCTATCGGGACAATTAGCAATATGAGTACATCAATATCGAAGATGTACAATAGCAATACCGTCGCGGAGATAATAGCGGATATACTAAAACAAGTAAATAACGAAACGGGCATTAAATATGTGTTAGAGTATGAAAATGATGTCTTTAATATCTCGCCTTTTAAAGTTATTGAAGTAGAGTTTACATCTAAAAAAACAGCAGATGAGAGCGTAACAGAGAGTATTTTAGAGATGAAAAATAAAATTATTGTCATTTCTAATGAACAAGACGAGGCGGAAATATTAGCAACAGCACAAGATGATAATAACATCAAAAAGTACGGAAGTTTACAAGAAATTGTATCAGTAGACCCTGATGAAGATGAGGCAAAAGTGAGAAATATTGCAAAGACTAAATTGAAAGAATTGAATAAAATTTTTAAAACGGCGAGTTTGCAAGGATTTGGAAATGTGGCATTAAAAGCTGGTAGGGTGCTAAAACTAAATAATGCAGAGTTTTATTTAGTGGGAAACTACTTAATAAAATCGTGTATACACACGTGGAGAAGTGGCGAACATTTAACAAGTGTAGAGGTTGAAGAGTATGCAGAGTAATGCTGATTTTGTAGCGAAATTTTTTAAAGGGGCAATACCTAGAAAAGAATTTCAAGTTTGCGTGGGTGTAGTCATAAAACCACCGCCCGAGCTAACTATAAGCATAATGGACGGTAAATATATCTTATATCCTCGTATGTTGTATATGAATGATAGATTATTTGATGATTATACAAGAACATATGAGTTGACCGGAGAAATGACAGAGTATAATTTTCAAAATACAACATCATCAGAGCCGGTGGGCGACCACCCGGCACACCCAATCAACGAATTGGCTGGGAAGGGGAATTATAAAGCAACAGGGACTTTTATTAATACCGATACGCTAAAAAAGGGGGACTTGGTAAGAGTAACCCCTACTGAAAACGGGCAAATGTGGATAGTAGATTTCAAGGTACGGAAAATAAAGAAATAAAGGGGGAAATATGGGCATCTTTCCGGTAAGAATGACAGAAGAAATACAAAAAACCGTAGTAGATGAGCAAAAAAACGGGTATAAAGATATATTTTTCGATGTAAAATCAAAAAAAATAGTAGTAGAAGACGGAAAAGTGCAAATAGCGACTAAAAAACAGCAGATACAGCAATGGTTGTATTTGCTTATAAATACAGAATTTGGAAAGTATAAAGTATATGAAAATACAGAGTTCGGTATAAGTTTTTTGTATAAAATGCGAGGGCGAGAATATTATAGTTCGGGATTTACCATCGCACAAATACAAGATGAATTGATAGAAAAAATAAAGTTGCATAAATACATTGATGAGGTAATAGAGATAAAAATAGAAAAAGATTTTAATAGCTTAATAATAACTATTGTCTTGAAAGTTGATGCAGAAACGGTCGAAAGCGAGGTAATATATAATGTCTAATTACAAAAGTAAAACTAAAGATGAAATACTAAAAAATATATTGAATGAGATGCCCGCTGAATATTTAAAAACACCGGGAACATTTACGCACGATTTATCAAATGCCCTCGCAATAGTAATGCAACCTTACGAAAGCGAAATAGAAAAAGCGTGGAAATACTTTGATATAAGCTCTTTAACAGGGGAAGAGCTAGAAAAGAGAGTGCAACAGTTAAAAGGTATTGTAAGAAAACAGGCAACGTATGCAGTAGGGGAATTGACCCTCACAGGCAACGGAGCTGTAAAGGTTGGAGATTTATTTGAAACCCCGAACGCTGTACAGTTTATGTCGTTAGAGGCTAAAAAAATAGCAGATGTTGGAACTATTAAAATACAAGCAGTTAAGCCGGGAACGATAGGAAATGTAGGTGCTAAAAGTATTGTATTGATGCCTGTAACAATTCAAGGGATAAAGACTTGCATTAATGAGCGAGCCACATACGACGGCTTTGAGGCGGAAGATGACGCCTCACTATTAGACCGTTATTATATAGCAGTTAGAACACCAGCAACAAGTGGAAACAAATATCACTATATGCAATGGTCGAGGGAAGTTGTGGGCGTGGGGAACTCAAAAGTTTTTCCACTCTGGAATGGTAGAAATACCGTAAAGGTCATCATAATTGATAGTAATAAGCAACCAGCCAGTGCAGAGCTAGTGGAAAAAGTACAAAATTATATAGACCCTAAAGGCGAAGATGATGAGCTTTGGGGGGCGGGATATGGAACGGCGCCCATCGGAGCTTATTGCACAATACAGTCGGCAGTGGCTAAAGAGATAGTTGTAGATGTTAAGATAATACTTGAAACGGGCGAGGATATTGAGAATGTAAAAAAAGAGATTGAAAAAAATATTGTAGGATTTTTACAAGAGATAGCTTTTAAAAAAGATTATGTATCCTATTCATTGATAGCAAGTGCCTTGCTAGATACGGACGGCGTAGCAGAATGGACAGAATTAAGCATCAATAAAGGGACAAGTAATGTCACAATAGGAGTGGAAGAGGTTGCAATATTAAAAGAGGTAAATGTATATGAGCAGGAATAATGAAAAATTAATAAGTATTATTCATAAAATGTTTAGAAAAGACCCTTATATTTTAGCTCTTTTTGAAAGCTGGGGCATCACTCTCGATGAGTTAGAAAGCAAGTTGAGGTTATTATCTCAAGAATATCTTTTTTCTACAATGTCAAATGAGCGTATAAAAGAGCTGGAGAAAGAGCTAGCATATAAAACTATGTCAAATACACTAGAGGGAAAAAGAACAGAGATTGAGGCGCGTTGGAAGATGTCCGGGAAATGCGACGTTGAGCTGTTGCAGACTATTGCAAATAGCTGGAGAAACGGGGTAATAAAAGTGTCTTTTATAGATGCTACTATTGAAATAAAATTTGTTTCACTTGTAGGAATACCTGATGATTTGAACACTTTAAAATTTATGATAGATGAGGCAAAGCCAGCCCATTTACCTATTAATTTTAGTTTTATGTATAGGACTTGGGGAATGTTGCCCCCTCGTACTTGGGGGCAAATAGGTGCTTTTACTTGGAAAGAGTTAAGAGAGAAAGAGGGGGTATGATGCAAACTAGAGAAGAGGAACTTAATTATTCATTGAGTGAATTTTTAAAACTTATCTTACCTAATGAAAATAGGGTTGTATATATAGAGGATTTAGTAACTAACTTTTTATCGCTAGATGCTATCGCAAAAAAATTGACAGATGGAAAACTAGAAAAAGGAAAATTCACAGGTAATGCACAAAACTTAGCCGATGAAATAGCAAAAATAGCATCAAAAACAACCTTAGGGCGTGTATTGATAGGGGTAGGCATAGATGTTGACGAGCAAGGACGAATAAGTCTTGCTGAGCATACACATAAAGTGGAAGATATAGAGGACTTTGAGCATAATCACGACCCTTTATATTATAGAAAAAAAGAAATAGATGACAAAATAAAAGAGTTATTAGAAAAGCTTACTATTGAAGATTTGACAAGCTTATTAGGAGATAACTATAAGGGGTATTATGACCCGACAAAATATTATTATGATGGCGATATTTACTACAAAGAAAATACAACATCAATAGGACTTATTATACCTAATAAAAATACAAATACAGTAAGTTTTACAATACAAGCAGTTGCAAGCCCGGTACTTACAAAAACAATGACAATGCAAGACGCTGGAGAAATGGCATCGCCAGCGTTAAGCAAAGAGCAAACCGAAAGCGAGTTGAAACAATTTTATAGACTTGTAGCAGATATGGAGTGTTTATTTGATTTAGTAAACAATAGCGACCACAAGGTTTGCGGTTTTGCTATTGAAGACAGCGCAAGAGTGGTGCGTACTAATTCAACGACTGTATTTGAAATACCTACAAAAAATTATACAGTAAGTTTTACAATACAAGCAGTTGAAAATCCAGCGCTTACAAAAGTGATGACAGCGTCGCAAGATATATCATCGCCAGCGCTTACAAAAACGCAAATAGACACCCCTTTGCACTCTCACGACGTGAAAAGAGATGCAACATTAAGAAAAATACAATATTAAAAGGAGATAAGAAAATGGCAGATTATAGACAAAATACAAAAGCAAATTTACCGCATAAATCGCAAAGCTACTCATCGGTATTTGATAGCCACCCTATTTTTAGCAATATAGGGGGTTGGGTAGTAGATACAACAACGGGAGCATTAAAATATAAATTAGATAAAATGGATTGGAGTAGAAAAGCCGACGGAACACCATCGAATTTGACAGGAACAGACGGGGACGTTATGGTAAAAATTCCAGCTTTTTTCATAAAAGTGACAAGACAGTCAAACGGAAAGCCTAAGTTTGAGATTGATGACACGATACCGGATTTATACGGCTCAAATGGTAAACCCGGGTTTATGGTACACCCGGCGTTTAAAAAGCCTAATGGGCAGATAAGACCATACTTTTTGTGGGGAGCGTATAAAGGTTATGTACAGGGGACACAATTAAGAAGTGTCGCAGGGGTGCTGCCTACTGTAAATAAAACAAAAGCATCATTTCAAGATGCTAGCCGTCAAGGGCGTAATATCAATTATGGCATAGCGTCAATATATGAAAAATGGGCTATACAACTATTATTTTATACGGAATTTGGAACGCTGGACAGTCAAGAGGCTTGCGGGCGTGGTATAGTAGATATGACTTGGGAAGACGGGCTGACTAATAACCCGGATTTGAGAAAAACAGGACAGTCAAACGCCTTAGGAGATAGGAGCGGTTATATTGACAATGGTAATGGGAATGGTAAATGTTCAATGAGATACAGAGGGATTGAAGACCTTTGGGGGAATGTATGGGAGTTTATAAGTGGTGTTTTATTGACTGATACAGGTTGGAGATATACAAACGACCACTCTAAAATGGACGTGGCAAGCAGTATGGCTCTATATTCTAAAGATATGACACAAAAAGTAACAAACGGATATGTTACCGATATGGAATATCCGGTCGGGCTAGAGTGGACTTTTATGCCTAAGGCAACAGGGGGCGGAACTAACACATACTATTGCGATTACTATTGGTCGCACGACCCGGGCGAAGAAAATATCGTGCTGTCGGGTGCGCATTGGCATAATGGCTCGTATGCGGGGGTCGCGTGCTTGTATTGCAATCTTGTCGCGTCGCTTGTGTATTCTTATCTCGGCGCTCGCTTGTCTTATGCGCAACAATAGTGCGTGGCGCGGGCGGGGCGTAAAATTTAAAAAATAGGTTTTTGATAGCTGGTATAAAAACATACGTACTGTCGGGTACGAATTGGAATAATGGCTCGAATGCGGGGGTCACGTACTTGAATTGCAATAATGTCACGTCGAATGTGAATTCGAATCTCGGCACTCACTTAGTCTTATTATTGAAATATAAATATTTATTCGATTGAATATCAAAAACCCTGCCACTTGGCAAAACACAAAAAATGATGACAAATGTGTTAGTAGTTAGTACATCTAGCGAAAACTCATTAAATTTTATAAGACAAAAATGTTAGGAGAATAAAAAATTGAAAAGAATTGGAAATGTATTTGATAAAATAATATCTTATGAAAATCTATTAAATGCTCACTTGAGAGCTAGGAAAGGAAAATCACATTACACGGAAGTAAAAGAAGTAAATAGCAATACAGAAAGATATATCGCTAATTTAAGATTTTTACTTGCTAATGATTTATACTTTATAAACTCAAATGATTATAAAAGAGAGATTATCAATGACAAAGGAAAAGAAAGGGAGATTTTAAAACTGTCATACTACCCGCATAGGATAGTACAATGGGCAATAATGTTACAAATAGAAGATAGATTTTTAAAAAATATGATATATGATACATACGCAAGTATTGAAAGCAGAGGCTTGCATATGGGAGCTAAAAGAGTTAAGAAAGCTATGTTAAAAGACCCAGCAGGTACTAAATATTGTTTAAAAATTGATATGAAAAAATATTATCCGAGTATAGATAATAGGATTTTGTTTGATATTGTGAAAACTAAGATAAAAGATGCTAGATTATTAGAGTTGATAAAAAATATAATCTTTAGCGTGGGAACGGACAAAGGACAGCCTATCGGCTCATTATGGTCGCAATGGGCGGGTAATTTATACTTGTCGGGCTTAGACCATTTCGTCAAAGAAAAACTAAAGATTAAATATTATTTTCGTTATTGTGATGATATTGTAATACTTGGAGAGAGTAAAGAAAGATTACATAAAGTAAGAGAGGAGATAAAAGAATACATTGAAAAAAATTTAAAATTAAACTTAAAAGAAAATTATCAAATTTTCCCCTCAAGAGTTAGGGGCGTGGATTTTTTAGGGTATAGATTTTTTGGAAATTATATTTTACTTAGAAAAAGAGTTTTAAAAAATATGAAAAAAGCTTTAATCAAATTAAGGGATAAAGAAATATTGAGTTATAACGATAATTGTACAATAAACTCATATAAAGGCTGGTTAAATTTTTGTAATAGTTATAGGCTAAAAGAAAAGTATTTTATACCCTTGAAAGATAAAAAATACATCAATAAAGATGGAAAATTAAGGAGAGTGAACATATGGTAACAATTGACGCAGAAGAGAGAAAAATCATAATAACTAGGACAGCAAAAACTAAGGGAAGAGCTAAAACAACAGAGGAGCAGGAAGTCATCGAAATAAGAGAGGGCGACCCGCTTGAAAGAATATTTTTGCCCGGAACACAAGATACATATGATTGTGAACTCATATTACTAGAGGTCGATATAATAGACCCTAAAACGCAAGAGAAGACAGGAGAAAAAGAAATAAAAGCCTTTGCACAAAGAAAAAACCACACAGGCTGGCTGATGGAGTTTGTAGAAGAGGAATACAACATATAAAGGAGATACAGAAATAAAATGGGAAACATAAGCGGTATAATTGAAAACGTGAAAGATAACATCAAATATTTTATTAATAGTGATGATACTTTCGAAGTTGTTATCGAAAAGATAATAAAAAAATTGGCAGACAATGAAGTTTATATTAAAAACAAAGGGTATGAAATATTAGATTTTAAAGATAATTACTCAAAAGTAGCATTTAAAATAAAAGTTCATCATAGAGAAGAGGAAAAAGAAGAGGAAACAATTTTAATAATCGCAAATGATGCTTTTTTATCAAATGTTGTAAAGATGTATAAAAAGTCTATTATGTTATTTTTGGTAAATATGCTAGAATTAAATATTGAGGATTTTAAAAGCTCTAGCATCTCATCAAATGATGAGGGGATAACTAAAAATCAAGTCGCTTTTCTAAAAGATAGAATGGAAGACCCAGACGTTTGCGACTATGTAAATAGCCGTTTAAAAGAGTTTGGAGCAAAAACAATAAGTGAATTGAGTAAAAAACAAGCGTCTAGCATATTAGACTATATTCAACCTAAAACTAGAAAGAGGAGGTATGCGTAAGAATGGACACAGGAAAAAATATGAAAACGTCAGATAAAGGAATTAAATTTATAATCAATGAAGAGGGAGGGATAAGATTAAAAGCGTATAGATGTCAAGCTGGAGTATGGACTATTGGAGTAGGACACACAGGCAAAGATGTTAAAGAGGGAATGGAGATTACAGAGGAAAAAGCTATTGAGCTTTTAAAACTTGATTTAAGACGTTTTGAAGACACAGTCAATAAAAATATCAGGGTAACTTTAGAACAATATGAATTTGACGCCCTCACAAGCTTAGCGTTCAACATAGGAACTAATGCTTTTGAAAATTCAACTGTAGTTAAAAGGATAAATGCGGGAGCAGAAACGAAAGAAATTGAAGAGGCTTGGAAGATGTGGAGAAAAGGCGGAGGAAAAGTATTACCCATACTTGTGAGAAGAAGAGAAAGAGAAATTAAGATGTATAATAGTGAGGATAGCATAATTTAAAAATCGCAACTTGCGAAAAAATGAGGTGTATGATGTCAAGTATATTAGGAGTAGTAGCAAGTAAAATACTAGATGTAGTGTTAAAGAGGTCGAAAGATGCTGAAAAACAACAAGATATTGAATTAAAACAAAAAGAGATTGAAATAAAAAGGACAAGTGAATATAAAAAAGTTATAACAATTATTATTTGTGTAGCTCTTTTTATGTGTATGATAGCATCTTTTTTTCCGGGACTTGCTATTAGTGAATGGTGGTTTAATTTAGCGGAAACGGTAATTAATAATAAATTATAGGGGGTATTTATGTTAAATAAAGTGGTTAGTGAAGTATTGAGCGAAATAACTAAAATAAACTTTGGAGATATTATCTATACAACGACAACAGGAACGTTGATATTTTTTATAGGGGGCGTTGATAACGCTTTTATAGGGTTACTATCTTTTATGCTGTTTGATTATGTTACGGGCTGGATAAAGGCGTATAAAGCGGGAAATTTAAACTCACAAGTGGCGAGATATGGCATCACTAAAAAGGCTCTTGTATTAATAGTTGTGGCTATGAGTAATATTGTAGATATTATTATGCACACAACAACAATGAGCGTGAATTGTAGGTTTATAATTATATGTTTTTATATTGGAAATGAGGGACTTTCGATATTAGAAAACGTGGCTTTAATGGGCGTATCTGTGCCCAATAAGTTAAAAAAGGTATTAGAACAGTATAAAAACGAAGAGGTAAAAGTAGAGGCAAAAAATGAATAAAAAATAAAAAAAGCCGGGTTTTTCCCGGTATTTTTTTTAAAGCCCTATGGGCTGGGGGTATGATTATTTTTTGTCTAGCCAATCGCAAACTATTTTGACGATAATACCCGCCATAATTTGCACAACTAATTCGGTAAAATAATACATTTTAACCCCCTGTTATCAAATATGTGTATCTGCTCGGTCAAGAGCAGAATAAAAGCCCCAATAATTAAATTAGGGCTTATATTCTGACCTTTTATTTTTTACACACAATTTGATAACCCACAGGGTGCGGGTATTATTGATAATTTAATTATAGAGTATTTTAGACAAAAAGTCAAATTTTATATTGATATTATTTTTTGTTTAGGATATACTTAATAACAAAAAGAGGTGGAATAATGAACAATAAGGAATATTATTTATTTTTAGAAAAAACTTTTAAAGAGTACCCAGAGGAAAAAGAAAAAATGGCTAAAGAGATGGAAAAAAGAAAAAATACAATTCGTTTAGCTGTTGAGTATGATTTTTTTATGGGTAGACAAAGTGTTATAGAGATTAAAAGATTTTATGGAGAAATAGGTGTATTTGTATTAATGGAAATAATGGTAGAAAAAAATATACCTATTCCTCAAGAAGTTCTAAATCTTTTTTATGAGAATAAGAGAGATAAAGAAATAAGTAGACCCCTATTTATTTTCTATTCAATAATGTTTTGTTTAATGATAGCTGGGGGTGTAAGTACAATTACAGAGTTAATTATGAAATTAATTTATATATTACAAAAGTAATGAAAATAGCTAACATAATGAAACATATCTTATAGTTGTTATAATAATTTTTACCCTTTGGCAAGATTTTAACAATAATATGAGTTTTACATAATAAATTTTTTGGCTTATTTTGAAAATCGTGCATAAGTGTATTAGTTATTAATTTTTTATCATAGCAGAATTTAAGACACTCATTGTAAGTGTCTTTTTCTATTTTTGCCTCAAAGTGCTTGTTTAACATTTCTATATCAATCTCTGTAACCTTATTTAAGTAAGATAAGATTTTATAGATATTAAAAAACAAATGCCTATTTAAACTTAAATTAAATAAATCCACAAATTTTAAAAAGTCCATTTTAAACCCCTTTTATTTTTCTTTTGCTAATTCTTGAATAAATTTAATAACTCTTTCCTTTTGTGTATGCTCTAATTTTGCAAAATCAGAGCATACATCACAATTCTGATTTGTGCTTAAGATAAAATAATAATTGACCTTGACTTTAATATCCCTTAGTTGCTGATTATTTTGTATCACGATATTATTTTTTATCATTTACCTCTTACTTTCCCTTTATTTTATTTTGTACTTTTAAAAATTCAATATATTTTTTAACCTCTTCTATTTGCTCGGGACTTAACCCCTCTAAACTTATAGCGGAATTATTGCCATTGGTTGAAATATTTACATTCCCGACACTGATATTCCCGACGTTATTATTATTTGAAACGGTTATTTGTTGCTTTAATTTTATATTTTCAGTTTTTAACATTTCGATTTCGTCTTGAGAATTTTTTAATTTTTCGTACACATATTTTGGTAAAGTTTCGTCCTCGAGGAGTAAATTATAAAACGTTTCTCTTTCGTTGCTTGTAAAGTTTAAAGCGTTCATAATTTTTTCGTGCGTTTCAGTTGTCCCGATTAAATTACCTTTTTCAATATCTGAAATATAAGTGTGTGACAACCCGGTTTTATAAGCTAATTGCCTTAATGAAAGTTTTTTTTCAAGTCTTTTTTCTTTTAAAAATTCGCCATTTTTCATAAGTGCCCCTATTGATTATCAGTTATTATTATTATGATTATACTATGCTTTAAATAAAAAAGTAAGTTAAAAAACAAACTTTTATAAAAAAATGTTAGTTTTTCACTTGACAAAATAAAATTGATAATTTATAATCTAATTGTAAGTTGATAAACATACAAAATAAAAAAAGAAAGTTGGTGATTTTGTGAATTTTGGTTTATATTACGAGAAAGCTATCTCTGATAAAAAAATAAAAAAATCTGAATTAGCTAGAAAAATAGGCATAACGCGTCAAACTTTATCGACGAATATAGAAAAATGGAAAGCTGGACGTGAGCCTAATATCAAAACAATAAAAAAATACTTAGAGCCATTAGGTATAGATATAAAAAAATTTTTAAAAAATATGTAAGTTTCCTAATTAACTTACAAAATATAATAACATTGTTTTAAAGTTTTGTATTAAAAAAAGTATAGGTACGGTTGAGGCTAACAACTGAAAAAAGTCAAATATTAAAAAAAGAGGTGTAAAAATATGAGTAAAGCAAGTATACCAAGTATGGAGCTGGCACGAAGTATGAATTTACAAAGCCACGTAATGACTATCGAAGAGGGTTTACGACATTCGGAAATGATTGACGTATTAGACGATGCTAGAAGAGAAAAATTGCACAATATTATAAAATGGGTAAAAGATATTAATGTGTCTTTTATAAAAGATTTGAAAACACTTTTGAAAACTGATGAGAAAGAAGTAAAAGAAAAAATATTATTCATTCTTGAAAAGCAAGAGAAATTCAACCAAAGATTTGTAAAAAGCATAGATAAAGTATTAAAAGATGAGGTTGAACTTGAGAAAATTGATGATAAGACAAGAGAATTTTTAATAAAATACACTCTCGAAACAAGAGAAAAATTAAAAAATGACAACTCTAATTTTGAAAGTGAAATTATTAAGAGGGAGCTTAATTTGTGAAGTGCCCGGAATGTGAAGCAGAATTAAAAGTTTATTGTGTTAAACATAAAGCTACAAAAAAATTAAGGTATTACAAGTGTGATATTTGCGGGAAAAAATTAATCACACAAGTAATTGAAACAGAATGGATAATAAAAAAGTGAGGCTGGGAACCTCACACGGTATAACTTGTCTAGCCGACAATAAAGTTATATCTTATTATACCATTTTTTCTAAAAAATTCAAGAGATAAAAAAGAGGTGTAATATGAGTTATTTTAAATTAAATAAACTAATAGAAAAGTATGGGAAAAAAGCAAAAGTAAAAGACGTTATGGAGAAAGAGGGGGCTTTGTAATGGCTAAAAAATATGTGTGGTTAAAGCTTAAAAAAGATTTTCTTAGACAAAAGAATATAAAAAAACTTAGAAAAATGCCAGGTGGCTCTGATTATGTGCTGATATATTTAGGTATGCAACTTTTAAGTTTGGAGAATGAGGGTAAATTATATTTTGAGGGAACGGAAGAAAATTTCGCAGAGCAAATGGCTTTAGAACTAGACGAAAACATAGATGCCGTACGAATGACTATTATGTTTTTAGAAAAACACAATTTAATAGAATTTGGAGAAGAACAAGACGAATATATATTGCCCGAAGTCATTGGCAGTATTGGAAGTGAAACAGCGACAGCGGAAAGAATGCGAAAAATGAGAGAAAGAAAAAAAAGTTTAGGGTGTAACAATGTTACACCGCAGTTACACTATGTTACTGATAGTTACACAGAGAGAGAGAAAGAGAGAGAGGAAGAGAAAGAGAAAGATAGAGAGAGAGAGAAAGAAAACTCGGTCACTCATTCTCAAACTATCAAAGAAAAATTTTCTGTACTTTTACAGATGATAGCCAAAGCAACTAAAACGACAGTACACCAAGTGTCATTACAAATAAACCCTATGGAGATAATAGACAGGCTAGATGATTACATTGAGGCTATAAATCAATCTGAATACTTGCAAGGTAAATCATCAACTTTGCCGGTCATAAGAAATTATACGCAAGTGGATAAGGTTTTATCGGGATTTTATAAAACTTATGACAACAAGAGCAATAGCAAGCTAGATGTAAATGATGTCGAATTTGCTGAACGTGATGACCACATAGAATTTTAAGGGGGTGTGGTTATGAAATGTAATTATTGTGGTAAACCTTATCGGGAATTAAAAGACAATGAGATACCCTCATTCTTTCCGGAAAGCATCAAAGAGTTGATGAGGTGGGTACCGGAATGTGATTGCCTTGAAAAGCTAAAGGCAAAAGAAATGGAAGAGGCAGAAAGAAAAAGACAGGCAGAGTGCAGAGCCAACAGGGTAAAAAGATTTAAAGATATTTCGGTTGTGGATACTAAATTTTTACAAAGCACTTTTAATACAGCGGATATGACCCCGGCGGTAATGAGATTGGCTTTAAAATTCACAAAAGCCTTTCTCGACAATAAAACCTTTGGTTTGTTTTTGTATGGCAAGGTAGGAACAGGCAAGACGTTTGCATCGGCTTGCATTGCTAACGAGCTTATGGCGAATGATAAAACGGTAATGTCTATTAATCTCGGGCTGTACTTGAATAAGGTTAGTAAGGAATGGGGAGAGGCAGAGCAAGACGTGTTGGAGAAAGTCCAACAATGCGACCTCTTAATCGTTGATGATATGGGGGTCGAACAGGTGCCGGATTGGCTCAAGGACAAGGTATTTAATTTGATAGATGCTAGATACAGGAGCAAAAAAAGCTTAATCATTACAACAAATTTACAACTAGATAATCAAAATTTGACAGCGGAACAAATAAAAAATAAGCTGTCAATACAAAGCCGGTTTGGTAGCCGTGTAGCTGACCGTATTAGTGAAATGTGTTATCAATATAGAGTTGCTGGAGAGAGTAGGAGAAAATTTGATTTAGACAGTTTTAAAAAGGCAATGGACGAGTATTGAGGGGGATAAATGATATATAACTACACAATAACAACAAAATTGAAAGAGATAAAAAAGGGTAACGAGGTTTACTCTAAAGTATTAAAAGATGTTAGTATAACGGCGTCAGAGGCTCTTAAACTTTATTTAAGGCATCATAAAAAGTTTGCCGATAAATGTATCATCAAAAAGCGTGTAGGGTGCTTATGGCACATAATAACGGCATCAGAGCTAGAAAAAGAAATTACTAGCAAAGTTAAAGGTAAAAAAACGGCTTATAAAATTAATGTGTAAGGGGGAAAGGTGGAAAATTTAATTGATGTGATATTTTGCTTGGTATTAATAGCGTTTGTGTTTTGGTTTTTAGATAGATAAGAGAGGTGCATAATGGAAAAAATAAAATTAAAAGATTATAAAAATGATTATGTTTGTATTTTAGATGCCGAAAGCGTTGACGGAATATATTTGGTAGGAACTGACGATGTTGAGGAAATACAGGCATTTAAAGAGGCAGGATATACAATATATGGTACTACTTTGGAAAATGTTTTTGATGAAAATTTTATACAAGAAATTCAAAGTAAATTTGAAGATTATGCAGATGAACACGGTTATGTTGATATGAATGATAACATAGATTATCAAGGGGAAGGCTTTAAAAAAGTTAAAGATGCAATAAGAGAATTTGTAAAAAGTTTGGGAGATACAAATAAGTGCTGTTGGTTAGATAAAAGTGTGGTAGTGGAATTGTAATTATAATAGTGAGGTTAAAGAATGACAGTAAAAGAATTGATAGAGGTATTAAAGAGATACGACCAAGACGCCGAAGTGCAAATGTGGAGTTTATTAAAACATAAATTTGTATCACTAGATACAGATGACGTTTATTCAATTTATCTTGATAATAAAATTTTATACATAGATAAAAATTAGGAGAGGTGCAAAATGGCTGTAAAAATATTAGTGAAAAATAACAAAGGTGGTGTGGGTAAGTCAATTCTAAGCTTGTGGCTTGCTCACGGGCTTAGTCTTGAAAATAAAAAAGTATTAATAATAACATCGGATAGTCAAAACAATATACCTACATTCGCAGGGAAAAGCGGAGAGGCTAAAATGTTAAAAACCGGGCTTGAAAGCTGGATAAAAGAGGGCATCGGGGGAGTATTGGAATTGAGAGAACAATTATTTTATATACCTCTAATGACGACCAAGATAGATGAAAAAGAGGTTTATAAATTTTCGAACTTTATTGAAAAGTTAGAAAATAAGTTTGATTATATCATCATTGATGCTAGCCCTGTGCTTGAATTAGATAATTTATTTGTTGAAATAGCTGACAAAATAGTGATACCTACTTACTTGGACGACGTAACAACGGAAAGCATCATCAAGTTTATAAAAAGTGTAGGTTTGAGAAAGATAAAAGCTATCATACCAAACAGAACACATAACAGCATAACAGAGAAAAAATATTATTCGGCTTTAAAGAAAATAACTGATGATAACTCTATACTTTTAACAGAACAGATAAAACATTCCGGGTTAGTAACTAGAATAATAGCAGAGGGGAAAACAATTTTTGAGGCAAAAAATAAATATATAGACCCTATCCAAAAAGAGATACAAAGAGTAATTGAGGTGTTAAAATATGAGTAATACAATTTTAGCAGAATTAAAAGAAACAATACAGGAAAGCAAGCATCAATCACTTTTTGATTTTGACAAGTTCAATATAAACGAAAGAGATAAAAAACAAGTTTTAGAATTAGAAGAGGTTATACTAGAGAATATAAAACGACATACAAAAAGCTTATTTGAGATTTGTAAAAGCATCTATGAAATAAAATTGATACTAGCAAGGGACACGGACACTACTTTTGTAGAATGGTATACGGCAAATGGGTTTACAAAAGATAAAATATCAGAACTAACAAAAAGATATGAATTATATATGCAAGCCCCCGACAGAATAGAATTTATAACGAAATTATCTATTCCGGCGGTTAAGGAGCTCACTAGAAAACACGTGGAAATAAATACACAAGTAGACGCTATCGAAAGAGGTTTGACAAACCCCGAAGAGATAAAAGCTTTTGTTGAGAAAGATAAAAAACAAGATGATAAAAAGAAGAGTGTAAAACCAAAACAGCCTAAGTATGTTTTGGGAATGATAAGCCATTTTGAAAAAGCGACCAAAACAGAGAATATAAAAGAGCTTGTACAAACTAAAGAAGAGATTGAACAAATACAACGCTATTTACAGAGTATACAAGCGAAAATAAAAGAACTAGAAGAGGCAAACGCTTTAAAAAATAATTTGACATTATACGACAATAATATTATAGATGCTGAAATAGTCGAGGAAAAGCCAAAAGTATATATCGCTGAAAACAATGAGCTAGTAACCTTAAAACAAGAGGACAACAAAGTTTTTATAAAACTATTCCCAAACAGATATTGTTTAAAAAATAATGTCGGAGGGCAAATATTTGGAGAATACAGCACACTTGAAGAGGCTCAAACTGACATTGAACTTTTTAAAAGAGAGCTCAATTGGGTAGATTATGACATTGATTAAAAAAGGTGTGTGGTTATTAGCTTTTAAAGTGTGTGATAAAATCCGAAAGTTCAATTTCGCAAGCTTGCGAAATGAGGAAAGGTGCAAAATATTTTATATTATTTTAGAAAAACAGGCATCAAGTGCCAATTTGAAAGAAAACTTAAAAAAATAGGAATAGACAAAAATAATAACATCTATAATACTAACGTGGAAATAAAAAGGTATACAATTACTATAAATAATATAGAGTATATCTTTGAAAAAAAGATAAGTGGCAGACCTCAATATATTTTGATGAGTGAAAGCGCAATTATAGTAAATGTTAGTAGCTCATCAAGTTTTATCGAGGGAATAGATAGGTTTTTTAAATTAAAACCACTAGAAAAGGACATTGAAAAAGAAAAAATAAAAGGGACAACATTAAGAATGTTAAGGCGACGATTGAAAATGACCCCCCAGCAACTCGGGGAAGTTATAGGAAAAAGTGGCTTGACGATTATAAGATATGAGGCAGGAAGTTTGTTTTTGTCGCTTAATGATGTGGCGATGATAGTATGCTTTACATCATCAATAAAAGAGTTTTTGGAAATGGTAGACACACCAAAAAAAATTAAAATTTTCGAATTGGAAAAATTGAAAACAATTATTGAAAAAAGCGAGGGAATGAAAATGTCTGATTTTTTAACAGCGGAAGAAGTAGCAAAACTATGCAAGGTCAAAATGACGAAGGCGTATAAAGTTATGAAAGAAGTAAACGAGGAAATGAAAGAAAAAGGTTATATGATAATAAGGGGTAGAGTAAACCGTAAGTTTTTATATGAAAAATTAGGACTTGAAAAGAGGGACGAGTAATGCCTATCACAAAAGAGCCAAACGGAACGTATACAGCTAGATTTTATATAACTGATGCTTTCGGAAAAAGAAAACAAAAGAAAAAAAGAGGCTTTAAAACGCTAAAAGAGGCTAAGCAATACGAGGCGGAGCAAATAACACAAAAGGCTTGCTCAATGAGTATGACTTTTGCATCTTTTTATGAACTTTATATGAATGACATAAAAAAGAGGGTAAAAGAAAGCACTTTCGAAAATAAAAAGAATTTATTTGAAAAAAAGCTATTGCCTTATTTTGAAAAAATGAAAGTAGAAAATATTACGCCGGTAACTATACGGGCGTGGCAAAACGAAATGATGAGCCAGAAAACAAAAAGTGGAGCTCTTTTCTCTCAAACTTATTTAAAAACTCTAAATAATCAATTAACAGCGATTTTGAATTACGCTGTCAAATATTACGGATTGGAGTATAACCCTTGTAATAAGGCGGGAAGTATGGGGCGTAAACACGCGGAAGAAATGAAAATATGGAGTATAGAAGAGTTTGAAAGAGTAGCAGAAAGCGCAAAGGAAAAACCGGTCACACTTTTAGCTTTAAAACTTTTGTTTTGGACGGGTATGCGTATTGGAGAGATGCTGGCGCTTACTATTGGAGATATAAACTTTAGTAAAAATATTATCAGCATAAACAAAAGCTATCAACGACTTAAAAGCGTTGACTTAATTACAGAGCCTAAGACACCTAAAAGCCGTAGGCAAATAGAAGTCACTAGCACTATAATTGAAGAGTTGAGAAATTATATAAATAGCCTTTATTGTCCAAGTGAAAAAACTAGGCTGTTTCCATTTACTAAAAGCCTTTTTGAAAAAGATATAAAAACCTTTGCGACTAAAGCAGGGGTAAAAATCATAAGAATACACGATTTGAGGCATAGCCACGCATCTTTATTACTACACAAAGGGCTAGATATTGCGACAATTTCAAAAAGATTAGGACACGAGAATATAGAAACGACCTTTAAAACTTATGCCCATATTTACGACCCGAATAGTCAAAGAATGATTGAGTTTTTAGAGGAATTGCACACTAAAAAGTAAATGGGCTTAAATTGGACTTATAAGAGATAAAAAAGTATTGGGTATTATATAAGGTGTAATAGGAAATGAAAAAAATAAAACACTTTTAAGGCAGAAAGTAAAGTATAGAAATTGAGTGGGAATAGGAGCTAGAATAGCTGAAACTAGTTAAAATAGCTACTTCCAGATAGTGAAAATAAGAAATTGGCCGCAAAATGGCCGTATAATAGAAAAGCAGCCCTAAAAAGCTGCTTTTTTTATTTACTATAATTAATGAATTAAAATTATTGTTTTGATTATTTATTTCTTTATCAAAAGTGTTATAGATAAATATACTTATAGGATTATATTTGCTTTTTAGATATTTCAGTATTTTTTCTTTCTTTTCTACAAAAATACTCTTTTTTTCTCTCAAAATTAAAATCTTTACACATTATATTTGAATTTTTTCTAAATTCTTGTATATCAAATTCTAAATATCTTTCCTTTTCTTTTAAAGGAAAAATTAATTGAGTTCCATCATAATTATAAATAGTACTATTTCCTAAAAAGGTAGCCGATAAATTATTATTCACTTCTTTCCCAACACGATTACAAAGAATAATTGGAGTTAAATTCTCAATAGCTCTTATTTTATAAATTTCATATGTTGTTACTCCACCAAAATTACCCGAAATAAAAATTAAATTAGCTCCTAAGTCTATTTGTTCTCTTGATATCTCTGGGAACCATACATCAAAACATACTTGAAGACCTATACTTACTCCTTGAACTTCAAAAACTTTATTTTCTTTTCCAGTTTCAAAAAAATTCTTTTCAAAATCAGTTAAATGAATCTTTCTATATGTTCCAATTAAATATCCTTTATCTATTACAATAGCAGAGTTATATATTTTATCTCCATCTTTTTCAGCTACTCCAACTATTACAGATTTTTTATTTTCTAATGTTATATTTTTCAACTTATTTATTAAGATATTTTTTTCTAATTCTGTAGCTATAGAAAAAAGTTCTTCTCTATTGTTATAAAGATATCCCCTATCTGAGAGTTCAGGTAAAATAAATATATCAGCATTATTATTAGAAATTATTTTTGAAATTTTAATAATATTTTCATTTATATCCTTACAAATATTTATTTGTAAAATTCCTATTTTCATAAACTCTCCTTTCTATTTTTTATGATTATATTATACCATATTCAAAAAATATTACTATATTTATAATCAAAACATATACTTATTGATAAATTTTTGAATTATTTTATTAATTTATAATAGAATTTAAAATAATTTGAAAAAATAAATTATAAATCCCAAGGAATAATTCTTATTTCAGTTCCTTTTGAATGTTCAATAATTTTGTTTATAATCGATCCCTTAAAAAATGTAGTTAATTTATTTCTCTTACTATGTCCTAAAACTATTTGAGTAATTCTTTTCTCTTCTGAGAATTTTAATATTTCTTTTACTATATTTTTTCCTTGCAATCTTATTGTCTCTGCACCTAAATTTCTAGCTAGTTCCTCATGCTTTTCAATAATTTTCCAATCTTCTAAAGAATAACCTTTTGATAAAAGACTTTTTTCTTCTACACATATTACATAAAATTCACATCTATATCTTTGAGCAATTCTTGCTCCATATCTAATTACTTTACTAGCTTTAGGACTTGATGAGATTGATACTAAAACTCTCTCTGTTGTGTGCCAGTTTGTTTTGATATTTTTATTATTCATATATTCGTTAAGATTATTATCTACTTCTTGAGCTATTTGACGAAGAGCAATTTCTCTTAAAGCACTTAAATTTCCTTTTCTAAAGAAGTTTTTTAAAGCTTGTGAAACAGTATTTAGATTATAAATCTCTCCTCTCTCTAATCTTTCTTTTAAACTTTCAAAAGATATATCTATAACTTCTACTTCATCAGCTTGTGTTAATACTGTATCAGGAATAGTTTCTTTTACTACAATACCTGTAATAGTTTGTACCACATCATTCAAACTTTCAAGATGTTGAATATTTACTGTAGTATGTACATTAATTCCTGCATCTAAAATTTCTAAAACATCTTGATATCTTTTTTCATTCTTACTTCCTTTCATATTAGTATGGGCAAGTTCATCTATTAAAACAATATCTGGATGTCTTTCAATTATTTTTTTTACATTTACCTCTCTATATATTTTTCCTGTATATTCAATGTCTTTTGTAGGAATTTGTTCTAAAATACCTATTTGTTCAGTAGTAGCTTTTCTACCATGAGGTTCAATATAACCTATACATATATCTTCTCCTCTTTTTACTCTGATATTAGCTTCTCTAAGCATAGTATAAGTTTTACCTACTCCTGGAGAATATCCTAGATATATTTTTAATTTCCCTCTTTTTTCTTTGTTATAGATTTTTAATGCCTCTTCTGGAGTAAGTCTTTTTTTTTCTTCTGACATATCTCTTTCTCCTTTTTTATTTTTTAATTTATTAATCAATATATAAAAACTCAAGAATAACAATATAATAAAAGCTATTCTTGAGTTATAATTTTTTATTAATTTTCTAAATTTTGTGATTTAATAAATTTAAAATCTCTAATTATTCTTAAAATAGAATAAAAAACTACTATAAATTCAAGTCTACCTAAAAACATCATTATAGTTTCTATAATAAGAACTAGATTAGGGGCATTTGGAGACGTAATTCCTATTGATAACCCTACTGTACTCAAACAAGAAGCTATCTCAAACATACTCTCTCTCATACCATAGCCATGAGCCATAAGAATAATTACAGAGATAATAAACATAATCATATATATAGTAGTTACAGAACAAACTTCTATAATATGTTTATCAGAAATATAAAACTTTCCATCAGCCCTATTTACTGAATACTCTTTTACAACATTTCTAGGAAACACATAACTTTTTATATTCCACCATAAAGACTTAAATAAAATATAGACTCTATATTGCTTAATACCTCCAGCAGTAGAACCAGTTCCTCCACCTATTATCATCATTAAAACTAATATAAATACTCCAAAATCATTCCAATCAGTATAACCAACAGTAGAAAATCCTGTAGTAGATACAGCAGAGATAATTTCAAATACAGCTACTCTAATACTTTTAGATAAACTTTCAAACATATCTTTAGTAGTAAAAAATAATGTTAATGGAATAGATAAAGAGAACATAAATAACATAGTTTTAAACTCTCCTATTCTTAAAAACTCTTTAACTTTTCCTTTCCAAAGTATAGCATGAGCAGCAAAGTTAATAGTTCCTAACACCATAAGTATAATTGTAATAAACTCTATTGTTGTACTATTATAATATCCAATACTCTCATATTTAGTTGAAAATCCTCCTGTAGATACAGCAGCAATAGAATGATTGATAGCATCAAATATAGGCATTCCAGCTAAAACATATAAAATAATTCCACCTATAATATAACTTACATAGATTATCATTATCATCTTAGTAGTTTTTCTTATATTTGGTACTAATTTATCTGAACGTGCCTCTGCATTATAAAGCCCTACCCCATGTGGACCAATAATGGCAGAGAGCATAATTACCACAAGGCCAACTCCACCAAGAAACTGCATAACACTTCTCCAAAGTAAAACCATATGGGTAGTCTCTTTTACATCCACAACTGATAGCCCTGTTGTAGTATATCCACTTACCACTTCAAACATAGCTTGTACAAAATTAAGTTGTCCTGATATTACAAAAGGAAGAGCTGATAAAATTAAAGTAGTAATCCATGATAATAATACTACTATTCCTCCTTCTTGAATAGACATAGTAACATTTGTTTCCTTATCAACAAATTTTTTTAGATTAAAACCTATTATAGCAGTAAAAAAAGCAGTAACTATAAAGGCAAAAATCTCTAACTTTTTATATGAAAAAAAAGGAATAGTAAGTAATGGAGTAAGCATAGCAATACTTACTCCTAAAAGTATTACCCCTGTATACCCTAATATCAATTTATATCTACTCTTTAAAATCTCTACTCCTTTCATTATTTATCACCTGATAGTATACTAAAAAGTTTTCTTTGTTCAGTAGGTAGTGAGAGAATAATTAATTTATCATCATAATAAATTTTAGTATCTCCTCTAGGAATAACAGCTTCTCCCTTTCTAATTATACAACCTATAATAGCACTATTTGGAATCTTTATTTCACTTAACATTTTTCCAATTACAGGAGAACTTTCTGTAATTTTTATTTCAAATATAGATAATTTACCTTCATCTAATGAAATAAGATTAGTAATCTCTTCAATTGAGACCTTTTGTTCTATCATAGAAGAGATTATATTAACTGTACTTATAATTGTATCAAGTCCAAGCTTTTTAAATATTTCTACATTTTTAGGGTCATTTACTATAGCAAAAGTTCTAGCTACTCCATATAACTCTTTTGCCATTTGGCATATTATTAAATTATCAGGGTCATGTTGAGTTAAAGCTATTACTATATTTGCATAAACTGCTCCAGCATCTTCTAAGATAGTTGGTTTAGTAGCATCTCCATAAACTACTTCTATCTCTTCGTGTTCTTTAGAAAATCTCCTACAAATTTCCTTATTATTTATAATTAAAGTAACATGATGTCCTTTAGATATAAAAGATTTTATTAAAAAATGTACTTCTTTTCCTTCTCCAACTATTATTATATTCATATCAAAACTCCTTATTATAAATCTTTTATATTAAATCTTTAAATTTTTCTACAGATAAAAGAGTTGGACTTATTGTTTCTATTCCATATTTTTCATAAATTGTATGTTTTGTTGGGTCAAATACTCTAGCTATAACTGTTGGAACTTTGTATATTTTTTTAGCTATCTGAGCTATCATAATATTTGTATTATCATTGTTAGTAGCAGCTAACAATATAGCAGCCTTTTCTATGTTAGCATTTTTTAAGGTATCTTCATCCATTCCATCAGCTTCTATTGTAAAACCACTAAAATTTTCAGTGAGAAGATTAAAATTATCTTCATTTTTATCTATTATTACTACACTTTTTCTTTTACTTGAAAGATATTCAGCTACACTAGAACCAAAACGACCACAACCTATTATTATTATATAATCATTTTCTATTTTACTCATGTTCTTCTACCCCAATTTAATATCATTTATTATTGATTCTAATTCTGTAATTCTATCAAGATTACTATTAGCTGGTTCATATGATGGATCTAAAGCTAAAGCTGCTCTGTAATATTTTTGTGCATCATCAACATTTCCTTTATATTCTTCAATTACTCCTAAAAGGTTATGAGTATCTGGAAGTCCAGGCTCTTTACTAATTGCTATTCTAAGTGCTTCAATGGCCTTATCAAATTTTTTCTCTATAATATTAAGTTTAGCAAACTCAATGTATTCTTCAAAAGTATTAAGTTTATCCTCTTGTAAATTTTCTCTTGAAAAAACTTTAGCTACTAAAGCTTTTATTTGATCTGGAGTAAAGGGTTTACTAATAAAATCAATAGCATTTAATTTAATAGCAGTAACAGCTTCTTTTATAGTTCCATAAGCTGTCATCATTATTACATTACTTTTATTTTCATTTTCTCTCAATTCTTTTAAAACTTCCATTCCTGTTTTTCCAGGCATTTTAATATCTAAAAGAATTAAATCATATATTTTTTTTTGATTTAAAAGAATATCTAGTCCTTCTTCTCCATTAATAGCTGTATCTACCTGATATCCTTCAGATTCAAGACAATAAGTAAGAGTCATTCTTATATTTCTTTCATCATCTATTATTAATATTTTTTTCTTTTCCATTTTTTTCACCTCAATAATTTTTTATATTAGTTATATATTAAAATTTAAAAAATTAACTTTTTTTACATTTAAGAGAAAAATAAAAAGTACTTCCTTTTCCTAATTTACTATCTACCCAAATTTCTCCATTGTGATTTTTTATTATCTCTTTACTTATAGAAAGCCCAAGTCCTGTTCCTTCTATTTTACCGTCGTTAGATACTTTAACTTGAATATATTTATTAAATATTTTTTCAAGTTGGTCTTGAGGAATACCTCTTCCTTCATCTTTTACAGCAACTACTAAATTCTCATCTTTTTTAAATGCTTCTACTAATATATGATTAGGTTCTCCTTCCTTTCCATATTTTATAGCATTCCCTATAAAATTAGTTAAAACTACACTAATCTTATTAAAATCTGCTATTACTGGTGTAGAATTATCTATATTTCCTAATTCTAAAGTGACATTTTTATTTTCACAAAGATTTCTTAAAGGTTTTATAGCAAAATCTATAATTTTTTTAATATCACACTCTTGGAAATTCATAGGAGTTTTTCTAGACTCTAGTCTTGATAAATCTAATAAATCTTTTATGAGTAATTTTAATCTATCGTTATCCAATTTAATTGCAGTAACAAGTTCTTTTTGGATATCATTTAATTCTCCAATACTTTTATCAGATAAAAGTTCTACAGCCATACCTATTGAAGTAAGTGGAGTTCTAAATTCATGAGAAACAGTAGAAACAAAATTATCTTTCATTTGGTCTAATTCTTTAGCTTTTGTAATATCTTGAAGAAGAATTACTATTCCTAGTCTTTCTCCATTCTTGCTTATTATAGAATTAATAAATACCTTATAATATGTAATTAATTCTCCTTTATTCAGAGATATTTCTAATTGTTTCATTGTAGATTTTATTTCATCATTATTAAGAATTTCCTGTACACTATCATAAATTTTTTTATTATTTATAGCATGTAAGAAAGGTTGTTCTAAAAGCTCTTTTTCTTCAATATTTAAAAGTTCTTCTGCAGCTCTATTTACTAAAATTATATTATTTTCCATATCAGTTACTATAATTCCATCACTTATACTTTCTACAATAGCTTCAGCTTTTCTTTTCTCAGTCATTAGTCTTTTTATATTGATAGTTTTATATTTTTCCAACTTTTGTGCCATTTGGTTGAATGCTAATCCCATTTTACTAAATTCTTTATCTAAATTTTCAGGAATTCTTTGTGAGTAATCTTCACTAGATACTCCTTCTATTTTTTCTACAAAAATATCAAATTGTTTTAAGATTTTAGCAATAAGATAGCTTATTATAAAAACACCTAGAATTATTATAGAAATTGATGCTAAAAATGTAAATATTACTGCTTTTTGAGCTGTAATACTAGCTTTATCTCTTTTAATTAACATGGCATTTTGATTAACACTTACTAAATCTTTAGATAATTTTTTTATATTTTCAAATTTTGGAAAAATTTTCTTAAAATAATATTCAGATTGTTTTTCCTCTAAAAATAAAAAATTATTAAATTCTTCAACATAATCCCCATATTCTTTAGCTATTTGATTTACTATTTTACTTTCTCCTTGTTCAGTTATATTATTTTGGGCATCTTTTAAAGCAACTAAAAATTCTTTTTTATTAATTGTAAAATTTTTTATATACCCTCTTTCTTTAGTAAATAAATATGAAAGCTGTAAACTATCTTGTCTTTCAATAGATGCAATCATTTTTTGAGCTGCTACAATACTTTTATAATTAGAATCTAATATTCTTTCAATCGAATTATTAAGTCTTCTAAAATTGATAACAGACCAAATACTATTGATACTTATAGCAAATAAAAAGACAATAAATATCAAAAAAACCCTAGATTTGACACTTTTAATATACATATTTACTTCCCTCTAAAACAGTTTTAAGTTATAATATTCCCTCTAGCTTGTAAAAAAAATAACACCACAACAAAAAGTCATGGTGTTAATACACAATGCATGGCTCTTTTCAACGCTGACGAGGTTAGCTGTCGGGCTCGGATTGAAAAGTATCCTATTCTCAATTGAGAAATACGCCCCAAGAAGGTTGGGTCCCCCGCTCTATTTTTATCCTAAAAATAGATTAAGCAAATGGTAATATTCTTTTTACAATTCTGATTATACTACTAACGAATAAAAAGTCAAGATTTTTTTAACGATAAATAAATTTTATTTTAAAAATATTTTAAAAAAATATTTTTTTCTTGACATTCATATAAAAAAGTGATAGGATTCAAAATCATAAAAGAAACCTCTAGCTAATTAAGATATATTTATCAAACTAATTAATTATAATTTAAGTTTATTCTGATATTTATTTATCTGAGTTAATTTATGAAGGGGATTTATTCTGAAAATTTATACCTAAGTAATAAACTGTTTTAGATACTTTATATAAAAGTATTGAAAAGCAGTTTTTATTTTACCTTTTTTTCTAAAAAATAGTATTTTTATATAAAAAATACTTAAAAATAAACATTTAGGAGATGAGATTAATGAAAATTTTAACTTTTTCTATATTGCTATCAGTTTTAATTATTAAATTTGTTGTTTTCTGTTAGTAGCAAATTTAAAAATAAATTTATATTGAGACAGATATTTGTTGAGGGAGGAATTATGTATATTTTGGGAACTATTGTATTTTTATTATTTATCTATTTATTTTATGTACTTTTTAATCCAGATAAATTTTAAGGAGGAATATTTATTATGACTTTATTTAATTTATTTCTTTATCTATTGGCATTTATCTTATTGATAATACCAGTTGGTAAACATCTTGCAAAAATAATTATGTATGAGAAAACTATAGGAGAAAAAATTTTCTCGGTAATTGAAGCTCCTATTTTCAAACCAATAAAATGTACTTGTGAAAATATGAGTTTAAAAAATTATATTCTATCATTCTTAGTAGTTAACTTAGTAATGTACTGTTTAACCTATGGAATTTTAACTATGCAAGGGAATTCACCTTCACTTGTTTTCAACACAGCAATAAGTTTTATTACTAATACAAATCTACAACACTACTCTGGTGAGTGGTTAAATGGAATAGCTTCAAGACTTGCTCTTATAAACTTAATGTTTACTTCAGCAGCAAGTGGTATGGCTATATGTATGGCAATTATTAGAGGAGTTATGGGAATTAGACTTGGTAATTTCTATGAGGATATAGTAAAATCTGTAACTAGATTATTACTTCCGGCTTCTATCATAGTGGGTGTAGGACTTGTACTTTGTGGTTTACCTCAAACATTTGATACACAAATAATAGTAAAAACTGTTGAAGACAAATATCAAGTTATACCCTTAGGACCAGCAGCAGCTTGGGAAGCAATCAAACACTTAGGAACTAATGGAGGAGGTCTTTTTTCATCAAACTCTACACACCCATTTGAAGATATTTCATTATGGTCTAACTATATAGAGATGATGTCTATGATGATTTTCCCTGGAGCTACAACTGTTGCTTTTGGTATAGTTGCTAAGAATAAAAAACAAGGTTGGTATGTATTCTTATCAATATTTGTATTATTCTTAATCTCTTTCTTTATGATATATTACTTTGAACAGCAAGGTGCTCCTATATTTAAAGAGTTTGGAATTACAGGAATGAATATGGAAGGGAAAGAGGTAAGATTTGGACTAATAGCTTCTGCACTTTTCACTGATATAACTACTTCGTTTACAACAGGAAGTGTAAATAATATGCATGACTCGCTTACTCCAATAGCTGGAATGATGCCATTATGGAATATGATGCTTAACTGCATCTTTGGAGGTAAGGGAGTAGGATTTATGAATGTAATCATGTATATGATTTTAGGAGTATTCTTATGTGGGTTAATGGTTGGAAGAACTCCAGAGTTCTTTGGAAAAAAATTAGAAGCAAGAGAGATGCAAATTATTACTTTTTTAATTCTAGTACACCCAATTATTATACTTGTACCAAGTGCTATCTCATTAGTTACTGAGTTAGGATATGGAGGACTATCAAATCCTGGATTCCATGGAATATCACAAGTATTATATGAATATACTTCAAGTGCTGCTAACAATGGTTCTGGATTTGAAGGATTAGGAGATTCTACTACATTCTGGAATATCACAACAGGTATAGTAATGTTTTTAGGAAGATATATCAGTATGGTATTAATGATTGTAGTTGGATATTCATTATACAAGAAAAAATCTGTACCTGTTACAGAAACTACATTTAGAACTGATAACTTAACATTTTCATTTATCTTATTCTTTATAATATTAATAATAGGTGCTCTTACATTCCTACCTGCTTTAGCACTAGGACCTATTGCAGAACATTTGAGCATTTGGAGGTAATTCAATTATGAGTAAACATAAAGTAAAAGGTATAGATAGTGCCATTTTACATCAAGCATTTATAGATTCTTTTAAAAAATTAAATCCAAAGATACTTATTAAAAATCCAGTTATCTTTGTAGTTGAAATAGGATTCTTTTTAACACTTTTATTAACTATTCATCCAGCTATTTTTAGCGAGGCTGAAACGAATTTAAGAGTGTTTAATGCTATTATTTGTTTTATTTTATTTGTTACAGTATTATTTGCTAACTTTGCTGAGGCAATAGCTGAAGGAAGAGGAAAGGCTCAAGCTGATAGTTTAAAAAAGACTAGAAAAAATACAGTAGCTAATCTTTTAAAAGCTGATGGAACTACCACACAAGTAGACGCTGGTTCTCTTAAAAAGGGAGATATAGTTATAGTTAATACTGGAGAATTAATTCCTAGCGATGGTGTGGTAATTGAGGGGATTGCTTCTGTTGATGAGTCAGCAATCACAGGGGAGTCTGCTCCTGTTGTTAAAGAAGCAGGAGGAGATTTTTCTTCAGTAACAGGTGGTACTCGTGTAGTAAGTGATAAAATTAAAGTTAAAATTTCTGTATCTGCTGGAGAGTCATTCTTAGATAAGATGATTAACTTAGTAGAAGGTGCTGAAAGAAAGAAAACTCCTAATGAGATAGCTCTTAATACAGTACTTGTTGGACTTACATTGATATTCTTAGTTGTTATTGTTACTTTATTCCCTATGGGACTTTATGTAGGAGTACAACTTCCATTATCAACTCTTATAGCTTTACTTGTATGTTTAATTCCTACTACAATTGGTGGATTACTTTCAGCAATAGGTATAGCTGGTATGGATAGAGTTAATAAATTTAATGTTATTGCTATGTCAGGTAAAGCTGTTGAAACTTGTGGAGATATAAATACAATTATTTTAGACAAAACAGGAACTATTACATTTGGGAATAGACTTGCAAGTGAATTTATTCCTGTTGAGGGAGTAAGCAAAAAAGATATTATTGAATACTCTGTTATCTCTTCATTAAAAGATTTAACTCCAGAGGGACGTTCAATTGTAGAGTTAGGAAAAAAATTTGAATGTATTTTAGATGAGAAAGATTATGAAAAAGCTGAATTTTTAGAGTTTTCTGCTCAAACAAAAACAAGTGGAATTAATTTAACTGATGGTAGAAAAGTTAGAAAAGGTTCTGGTTCATCTATTAAGAAATTTGTAGAGGAACAAAATGGAACTGTGCCAAAAGACTTAGATGAGATTGTAGATAGAGTATCAAGACTTGGAGGAACTCCATTAGTACTTGCAGTGGACAATAAAGTTCTTGGGGTAATCTATTTAAAAGATACTGTAAAACCTGGTTTAAAAGAAAGATTTGATAACATTAGAAAAATGGGAATCAAAACTATCATGTGTACTGGAGATAACCCACTTACAGCTGAAACTATTGCTAGAGAAGCTGGTATAGATGAGTTTGTAGCAGAATGTACTCCTGAACAAAAAATAGAAGTTATCAAAAGAGAGCAAGCTCAAGGTAAATTAATAGCTATGACAGGGGACGGAACAAATGACGCACCTGCACTAGCTCAAGCTGATGTTGGTATTGCAATGAATAGTGGTACAACAGCAGCTAAAGAGGCAGCTAATATGGTCGACTTAGATTCTGACCCTACTAAAATATTAGAAGTTGTAGAGATTGGAAAACAGTTATTAATAACTCGTGGAGCTTTAACTACATTTAGTATAGCAAACGATGTAGCTAAATACTTTGCTATTATTCCAGCTATGTTTATAGTTGCTATTCCTCAAATGGAAATTTTAAATATTATGAAACTTTCATCACCTGTAAGTGCTATTGTTTCAGCTCTTATATTTAATGCAATTATAATCCCATTACTTGTACCAATTGCTTTAAGAGGTGTATCTTATAAACCAATGAAAATTGAGATTATGTTACTTAAAAACTTAGCTATCTATGGAGTTGGAGGAATTTTAGCTCCATTCGTAGGAATTAAATTAATAGATATGATTATTACTCCAATGCTAAGAGCTTTAGGAATGTAATAATAGGAGGATATATAAATGGAAAGTAAATCTGAGATTTTGAAAAAAAGTGTATATATAACAATTGCACTATTTATATTAGCAATAGGTTATACTTGTGCAATAAATGGTTTTGCTCAAATATTTTTCAATCATAGTGCTAATGGAAGTATCATTATAAAAGATGGACAAGCAATAGGAAGTAAACATATAGGACAGATTTTTACCGATGCTAAGTACTTCCATGGAAGGCCATCAGCATATAACTACAACACTTATACCACAGAGGAGGAAGCTCAAGTGCTCCCAGCATCTGGAGGTACTAATTTAGGACTTAGCAATCCTACTTATACAGAGAATATAAAAGCTAATATAGAGAAATTATTAGTTGAAAATCCTGGATTAAAAGTTGAGGATATTCCTGTTGAAATGCTTACAGCTTCTGGTTCTGGACTTGACCCACATATCACAATACAAGGGGCAATGATACAAGTTGACAGAGTAGCTAAAGAAAATGGAATTGCTAAAGATGAAGTAGTAACTTTAATAAATAAAATAGCTCATAAAGGCATTGTTAATGTGTTAGAACTTAACTTAGCTTTAGAAGAATTAGCTAAATAAGTCACTACATATAAATTTATTTCATAAGTCAAAACTCTGAAAAAGCAACTAATATATTGGTTGCTTTTTCATTTGATTTTTACTTTCAAAGATATTACAAATTCATTTAACTAGCAATTATAAAGATAAGAAAAATACTTAATTTATAAATACTCAGATAATATATCTTTTAATTTAAAACTAAATATTTCTCTCTTTAAAACTGAAGAGCTAACTATGATTACTGAATTTAAAATAACAGTAAATTGCTTAAAGCATAGCTATAAATAATTAATAAAATATTTAAATGATGATAAATATAGTCCCTTAATGAAAGTTATTTGCTAAATACTCCTGATAGTTATCCTGTTCATTTAAGAATTCCTTTAAAAGAATATTTTAATTTTGATTTATATGTTAGTAAAGAAGAGTTTTTTAAAAACAATACTCCAGTTTTAACTAATAAATGGTAAAAAAGTATTAGGAGAGTTTATCTCTCCCAGTAATTATTTATTATTTGATACACTATTGAGCAAGTTCATCATACTAATATTAGCATTAGGATAAACATGTAAATAGGTATTTAGAGCAGTTTCTACTTTTTCATGACCAAGTCTTTACTTATAACAATTGGATTTATTCCTAAATGTATTAGTAAGATTACATGATTATGTTTTAGATTATGTAATCTTATCTTTTCAATATTTTCAGCTTTAGTTATTCTCTTCATTTCATGTTCAAATAAATGTTTAGTATATGGAAATAATCTATCTTGTGGTTGAAGTTGATAAAGTTTATTAATGTATTCTCTTGATAATCCAAAGACCTGTGAGAGGTAAAAAATTCTTGTAGTAATAGAATAGTAATAAAAATTTAAAATCTAAAAAAGACTATACCCAAAATTTTAATCTATAGAGGATGTATTTTTTATATCTAAATATTTAATAAAAATAAAATAGCCAAATTTATTGGCTATTTTACTAAGAGTTATTTTTCTATTTTTTTAAATTTTAGATTTTTTTCAATTAAAGCAAATACAGCTTCATGAGTTAAATTTTTTTGTCCTTTTAATGTTTCAAGGTACTCTTTTACAGCTTCATGCTCTTTTTTATGATATTTATTTATTATATAATGTACATCAGCTTCTTGGTTAAAATTTACATATTTATGTTCTTTCATTTAAAGTCAACTCCTATTTTTACTAAAACTTTAATTTTACTATCTAATTTTTTTATCCTTCTATTTGAATATATTTTTTCTCTTCTGCTAATTCTTTAACTTCTTTTTTAGGTACTTCTAATTTTAGTAATCCGTTTTCAAATTTTCCTTTAATATCTTCTTGAGTAATATTATCTCCTATATAGAAGCTTCTAGTAAATTGACCAGTGTATCTTTCTTTTCTTATATATTTACCTTCTTTATCTTTTTCATCTTTATTTTCATTGTGTGCAGCTGTGACAATTAAGTAACCATTATTGATTTCAGCTTTAATATCTTCTTTATTAAAACCTGGAAGTTCAATTTCAAGAAGATAATTATCTTTAAGTTCTTTTATATCAGTTTTTCCAAAAGAACTTTGTTTTTTTAAATTATCTCCAAAAAAATCATCTTCAAAAACATCATCAATAAATCCTTTTCTAAAAATACTAGGCATTAACATATATACCATCTCCTTAATAAATATTATTTAAAATTTTTCAATTTTGATTATATGTTTTTAATACCTTCTCTTCATTTACAAATTAATTATACTCTTTTTTATTAGCAAAGTCAATAGATGAGTGCTAAAAATTTTAAAAATTTATTTAAGAATAAAAAACTCCCTTTTTAATTTAAAAGGGAGTTTTATCTCTAAAAGACTAAAATCTATGAAAATTTTTTTTTCGTATTTTAATTTTCTTTTTAATATTTTGATAACGTCTAAATTTATAATAAATTTGAGAAAAAGTTGATACCATAACTATTCCTAAAGTAATAGCTATAGTTACAAGTAGTGTATCAATTCCTCTTTGAGTAGCTTCAGGAATTTTATTTTCAACAAAATATGACATAGTAAAATATATTCCACTTCCAGGAACAAGGGGAATAAGACTAGCTATTAATGTTGAAGTAACAGGAGTTTTTAATACTCTTGCCATTATCTCAGAGTATATAGTTATTCCAATAGAAGATAAGAAAAAAGCTCCAGGTTCAGAAGTACCATTTGCTTTAAAGAAAATAAATATAACCCAACCAATAACTCCACCAATACTAGCTGCTATTAATTTTTTCCCTTTTAAGTTAAAAAGTATTCCAAAAGCAAATGTACTTCCAGCAGAGGCTAATATTTCAATAAAAGTTCTATTCATTATACACCTCCGAATTTTAAAATAATAAATAGAGCAATTCCTGTTCCAGATGCAAGAGCAGCTCCTATTAGAAAAGCTTCAGCAGCTCTAGATAAACCTGATAATAAATCTCCAGCAACTAAATCCCTAACAGCATTGGTAAGGGCTATTCCAGGAACTAGAAGCATAATAGTACCTATTGTAGAATAGGAAACAGTATTAGTAAAACCTATCTTAAAGCTTATATAAGATGATAATGTACAAATAAATCCACCTAATATATTAATAAAAAAGTTATTAGCTTGTAGCTTGTTAGCAAGATTAGATATTACAAAAATGATTCCTCCACCAATAGAAGCACTGAGAGCATCATGTAAATTTCCACCACCCAAAAGAGCAAAGAAAAAAGCACCTCCACAGTAAGCAGAGAAATATATAGAATTTTTATAAGGGACTTCATGCTCTATACAGTGTAATTTCTCACTAAATTCTTCAAAGGTATATTTTTTTATATCTCTAACAAGTTGATTTATAGAGTGTATTTTATTTAAATTTGTAGTTCTCGATTGGACTCTTTCAACAGAGCAGAAAATCTTACCTTGGTAATTTCTAACAGAGGTAATGATGCAAGTAATAGATACAAAACATTGAGCATTAAGACCGTAATGTTTGCATATTCTAGAGATAATATCCTCAACTCTATAAGTCTCAGCCCCGCTTTGTAAGGCAATTTTACCAGTTAAATTAGCTAATGTTAAAATCTTGTTTTCATTTTCCATGTTTCCCCCAAAATTAAAATAGTTTATTTAAACATTTCTAAAACTACTTTTGAATAATTACCATCATCATCATGAGCAATGAGAGGAGATAATACTCTAAGTCCAGAGTTTCCATTTTTAACTCCTTCTATTAAGAGGATTTTTCCTTCTTTTTCTAGTTTTGTATAGCAAAATTGAATTCTTTTAGGTTCAAGAGAGTATTTTTTCATAGTTTCAATAATATCGATAAGCCTATCAACTCTATGAACCATAACAAAATATCCTTTATCCTTTAAAAGATTAGATGCTGTTTCTATTAAAGAGTTTAAGTTTATAGAGATTTCATGTCTGGCTAATGAAAGTTGATCTAAATCATTTAATTGTTTTTCTTCTCCATGAAACCTAAAAAAAGGTGGGTTAGTTACAACTAAATCAAAATATCCCTTTCTAAAATATTTATTCCAATTTTTCATATCGTCATTAATTATTTCTATTTGTTCTTGTAAATTATTTAATTCAATATTTCTTTTAGCTAAAGCACTAGATATACTCTGTATCTCTATCCCAGTAATTTTAGCTTTAGTTTTTTTAGAGAGAAAGAGTGGAATAACTCCATTACCAGTTCCTAAATCTATGATATTCTTTGTTGTTCTTGTTATTGTTGCAAACTCTGAAACAAGAAGAGAATCAATAGAAAAAGAAAAATGATCAGCTCTTTGTATAATTTTCATATCTTTTTGTAAAAGATTTATAATAGTTTCAAATTGTTTTCCATCATTCATAAAATAAATACCTCCTTAAAATATTATATCAAATTTAAAAAAATAATAAAAGAGGCTACTACAACTAAAAGTTGTAATAGCCTTGAATAAGGTTATGTAATAGTTAAAAATTATACAACTCCAATCATACCAAGAATAATAGTAACAACTAGTGCAATTATAGGGATTACACAAGTAACCATACCAATATCATTATATGAATCTTTATGAGTCATTTTAGTAACTGCTAGTAATGTTAACACTGCTCCACAATGTGGTAAAGAATCTAATCCTCCAGATGCTATAGTCGCTATTCTATGGAAGACTTCTATATTCATTCCGCTAGTAGCAGCTATTTGTATATATTGAGGAGCTAGAGCTTCAAGAGCTATTCCCATTCCTCCCGAAGATGAACCAGTTGCTCCAGCAAGTAAAGTTACTGCTAAAGCTTCTGAAATAAGTGGACTAGCTTTAAGACCTAAAAGTAAATCTGTTAATGTTTGGAACCCAGGGACTATTTTTACTACTCCACCGAATCCAACAGCAGCAGCAGTATTTAAAATTGCAATAACAGCTCCATTTGCTCCATCATTAAGAGCTTTTGTAAAAAGATTAGATTTTTTTAAATTTAGAATAACAACAGCAATATTACCACAAAGTAAAGATAAAATACTAGCTGGAGTAATAGCCATACCTATTTTACTTAAAATATATAAAGAGATTACTACTACTAAAAGAGGTAAAATTGAAAGATAAGCATTAGGTAATTCTATATTTTGCTCAACTATTTCTCCTTCAGGTTCCGTAAATGTTTCTCCATTTTTTATTAATTTATTTTGCTGCCAAATAAGATAGAAATATCCACATCCTAGCATGATTAATCCACCAACTATACCTAATATAGGTGCAGCATATGGAGTTGTGTTAAAATATCTTCCAGCAATGATATTATTTAATTGTGGACTTCCAGGAAAAGCTGTCATAGTAAAAGTAAATGCACCAAGAGCTATAGCTCCAGGGATTAATCTTCTTGGTAAATTAGCTTCTCTGAATAAAGAGATTGCAAGAGGATAGATAGCAAATACAACTACGAATAAACTAACTCCACCATAAGTTAAAACAGCACAACTTACTATAACTGATAATAAAGCTCTTTTTGCTCCGATAAGTTTTACTAGAAGATGGGCAACAGCTTTAGCCGATCCAGTAACATCCATTAACTTTCCAAAAACTGCTCCTAAGAAAAACAGAGGAAACCAAGATTGTGTAAATGCAGCTAACGAACCCATATAGTTGATAATATATGAATCTAAAAGTTTATTTCCATCAAATCCAAAACCTAATAATGCAACAACTAGGGCTGAAACTGGAGCTACCCATATAATAGAGTATCCCCTATATGATAAAAAAACTAAAAGTATTAATCCAATTAGTATACCTAACATCAATTAACCTCCTTAAGTATTAAAATTTTAAAAAAGAAAAGAAAAAAGTTCAAAATGCATTGACATCTTACAATAAAATTTTATTTCAAAAAGAGATTAATGTAAAATATTAGTATTTCATAAAAAGTATGAAAAAAAGTCATATTATAGTTAAAAGTAGCAAGAATACTATCTTATTTAACTCATATTAAAGCTCAAAATTTTTAGTAAATTCAATAAAAAGTTTAATAGCTTTAGATACATATTTATCTTTTCTAACTATAAAAGCAATATTCCAAGGAAATCCTTCCTTGATATGTATAGCCTTTATATTTTTAGAATGAAATTTGCTTAAAATTGGCTTAGGTAAAATAGATATTCCTTGATTCAATGCTACCATTTCAGCAATAAAGTCCCACTGTGAGCTTGTACAAATAATATTAGGTTCAAAACCAGCTTCATTACATCTGATTTTTATTCTATCGTAAAGCATATAGGTTTCATTTAATGAGATTAATGGTTCATCTTTAATTTCTAGTAAAGATACCTCTTCCCTAGAAGCAAAAGGATGAGATTTATTAGCAACAACGACTACATCAGCAGAGAAAATAGGTGTAATATTAAATTCATCAGAAGAAAAAGGAAGAATAACAACACCAATATCAATTTCTCCATTATGTACTTTATCTTTTACAGTATTGGCTCCAGCTTCTATAATTTGTAAGTTTATAGAATGAAAATTATCTTTAAAACTTTTTATTATAGAAGTAAAGTAGATAGTACTTATAACTGGAGGAACCCCAACCTTAATTTTTCCTTTTTCTATACTAACACTATCTAATAGCATCTCAAGTTGTTCATTTATGACTTTAAGAGCAATTACCCCATTTTCATAAAGAAGCTGACCTTCAGGAGTGAGTTTAAAGTGTTTTGAAGTTCTATCAATTAAAGTTATATCTAACTCATTTTCAAAAGTTTTAATTGCTTTACTTAAGGCAGATTGACAAACAAAAAGATTTTTAGAAGCATTAGTAAAACTTTTTTCTTTTGCTACTTCGATAAAATAATTTAGAGATTTAATATTCATAAAGTCCCTCCCAACTAAAAAGAATTTTTTATTATATTATACAACAAAAAAAGATAGTATTTTAGATATTTTTTTCTCATTTTTTATATGAAAAAAAATCATATTAAAAAATAAAAGAACATTACTATAGAAAAGTAAAAATCTTAATTCTATGAAAAAAATCACAAAATATGTAATAGTTTCAAATCCTAAAAATAAAAAAGATAAAAAAAATGAAAAAAAACTTACTTGACATTCCTAAAATAAAAAACTAAAATTGTGGACAAAGAGAAGGATAAAGACAAAATGCCAGACTTAATCTCAAAAAATGATTAAGGAGTGAGAAATATGGCTAAATTTATAAAAGCAAATGAAGTACCAAAGTTAATAAAAGATGGGGCAGATGTGTTATTAGATGGATTTGTAACAATTGGTGTTCCAGAAGAAATCTATTATGAAATAGAAAAATCTTTTTTGGAAACTGGAAGTCCTAAAGATTTAAGAATTATGTTTGCTGCAGGTTTTGGAAATGCTAAAGCAGGAACAGGATTAAATAGATTTGCTCATAAAGGAATGATAAGAAGAGTAATAGGAGGACATTGGGGATTAGCTCCAGAATTAGGAAATTTAGCTAATGCAAATGAGCTAACAGGGTATAATTTTCCACAAGGAGTAATAGCTCAAATGTTTAGAGATATGGCAGCAAATAAACCAGGAACTATATCTCATGTTGGATTGGGAACATTTGTAGACCCAGAATTACAAGGGGGAAAAATAAACAGCATAACAACAGAGAATTTAGTTGAAAAATTGCATTTAAATGGAAGAGATGTATTATTTTTCAAAGGGCAAAAAGGAGATATAGCACTCTTAAAAGGAACAACTGCAGATTGTGAAGGAAATATCTCTCTAGAAGAGGAGCCATTATCACTTGAGATGCTATCAATAGCTACTGCTGTAAGAAATAATGGTGGTATTGTAATTGTTCAAGTAAAAAATAAGCTTGAAGATGGTTATGTTCAACCAAAAGATGTAAAAATCCCAGGGGTAATGGTTGACTATGTTGTTGTTGCAGAAAATAAAGAGTTTCATAAACAAACTTTAGTAGAGGAGTTTAATGAAAAGTTTGTGACTAGAAAAAAAGTAGAAAGTCATGAGGGAAAAAGTGTAGCACTAGATGAGAGAAAAATTGTTGCAAGAAGATGTGCAATGCTTTTAACTAGAGATAAGAAAATTTTAAATTATGGAATAGGGATGCCAGAAGTAATTGCAGATGTTTTAAATGAAGAAGGGCAAGAAGAATACTTTGTTCCAACAGTAGAACCAGGAGCAATAGGAGGAACACCTGCAGGTGGGGCTAATTTTGGAGCTTCAGTTTATCCAAGAGCAATAGTAGATCAGCCATATCAATTTGATTTTTATGATGGTGGAGGAATTGATGCTGCATTTTTAGGATTAGCTCAATGTGATAAATATGGAAATATAAATGTATCAAAATTTGGTCCTAAGATAGCAGGGTGTGGTGGATTTATAAATATTACTCAAAATGCTAAAGAGGTTGTATTTTGTGGAACATTTACTGCAGGAGGATTGGATATTACAGTAAGTGATAGAAAATTAGTAATAAAAAACGAAGGGAAAATAAAGAAATTTATATCAGATGTAGAACAAATAACATTTAGTGGAAATCTAGCAAAAGAAAATGGTAAAAAAGTAACCTATGTAACTGAAAGAGCAGTATTTGAATTGAGAAAAGAGGGAGTTACATTGGTAGAGATAGCACCTGGAGTAGATTTAGAAAAGGATATATTAGCTCAGATGGATTTTGCTCCAATAGTAGCAGATGATTTGAAATTAATGGATTCAAGAATATTTAGAGATGAGAAAATGGGATTAAAATTATAATAAATAATATTAAAATATCAGATTAAAAAGGAGGGAGTTATCCTATTAAAAATAAAATGGTTAGTTTTTTCATTGGACTAGATTAAAAATTGAGAATATTTAAATAAATATTAATATATTCTTGACATTGCAGCTAAATACTGATATAACTTATAATATAAGTCCTATGGCTAGACTACTTGTTTGTAAAAAGTTCAATAGATACTAATTTTTCCAAAAAATATTTTGTGATATTTTTCAAGAAAATAGGAATGTTTATAGTGAAAATTAGGAAATAATTGAACTAAAATAGTTGATATTTTATTTAATAGTGATAGCGGATTAAATATGAGATTTGAAGAATTAAAAGTAGGAATGAAAGCAGAGGTCTCAAAAACAATAACAGAAACAGATGTAGTATTATATGCAGGTATTACATTGGATGTTAATCCAGCACATTTAAATGAAGAACATGCTAAAAAAACTATGTTCAAGCATAGAATAGCACATGGAATGTTAACTGCTGGCTTAGTATCAGCAGTGCTAGGGACAAAACTTCCAGGAGAAGGAAGTATTTACATGGGGCAAGATTTAACTTTTACAGCTCCTGTATATTTTGGAGATACTATTACAGCAACAGCTGAAATTATAGAATTAATACCAGAAAAAAACAGAGTAATATTATCAACAATTTGTACAAATCAAGATGGAAAAGTAGTATTAAAAGGTCAAGCAAAAATAATGAAAAAGTAAATTTTTTGTAGGAGGATTAAAAGAATGGAATTTAATATGCCTAAGACACATGAACTTTTCAGACAAATGATAAGAGAGTTTGCTGAAAAAGAGGTAAAACCTCTAGCTGCTGAAGTAGATGAAGAAGAAAGATTTCCAATTGAAACAGTTAAGAAAATGGCTGAAATTGGATTAATGGGTATCCCTATTCCAAAAGAGTATGGAGGAGCTGGTGGAGATAATGTAATGTATGCAATGGCTGTAGAAGAGCTTTCTAGAGTTTGTGCAACAACAGGAGTTATTGTATCAGCACATACTTCACTAGGAACTTGGCCAATTTTAAAATTTGGTACTGAAGAGCAAAAACAAAAATATGTTCCAAAATTAGCTAGTGGAGAGTGGCTAGGAGCATTTGGATTAACTGAACCAAATGCAGGAACAGATGCTGCTGGACAACAAACTACTGCTGTTTTAGATGAAGCAACAAATGAATGGGTAATCAATGGTTCAAAAATATTCATAACAAATGCTGGATATGCAGATGTATATGTAATATTTGCTATGACAGATAAATCACTAGGATTAAAAGGAATATCTGCATTTATAATTGAAGCTGGAACACCTGGATTTACAGTAGGTAAAAAAGAGAAAAAACTTGGAATTAAAGGTTCTTCAACTTGTGAATTAATATTTGAAGATGCAAGAATTCCTAAAGAAAATTTACTTGGACAAATAGGAAAAGGATTTAAAATTGCTATGATGACTCTTGATGGAGGAAGAATAGGAATTGCTTCTCAAGCATTAGGAATAGCACAAGGTGCTTTAGATGAAACTGTAAACTATGTAAAAGAAAGAAAACAATTCAAGAGAGCAATAGCTCAATTCCAAAATACTCAATTCCAATTAGCAGACTTAGAAGTAAAAGTAGAAGCTGCAAGACTTCTTGTTTATAAAGCTGCATGGAGAGAAAGCAACAACCTACCATATACAGTAGATGCTGCTAGAGCAAAACTATTTGCTGCTGAAACTGCAATGGAAGTAACTACAAAAGCAGTTCAACTACACGGAGGATATGGATACACTAGAGAATATCCAGTAGAAAGAATGATGAGAGATGCTAAGATTACTGAAATCTATGAAGGAACATCAGAAGTTCAAAGAATGGTAATCTCTGGAAATCTTTTAAAATAGTTAACTTTAAATAATTTGAGAAATTGAAAGTTCAGGAATTAATATATGGAGGATGCAAGATGAAAATAGTAGTTTGTATAAAGCAAGTTCCAGATACAACTGAGATAAAATTAGATCCAGTAACAGGAACATTAATAAGAGATGGAGTTCCTAGTATCATGAACCCAGATGATAAAGCTGGATTAGAAGAAGCACTTAGATTAAAAGATAAATATAATGCTCATGTAACAGTAATTACAATGGGACCACCTCAAGCAGAGGCTATTTTAAGAGAAGCTTATGCTATGGGTGCAGATAGAGCAATATTATTAACAGATAGAAGATTTGGAGGAGCTGATACTTTAGCAACTTCTAATACAATAGCTGCAGCATTAAGAAAATTAGATGCAGACTTAATAATAGCAGGAAGACAAGCAATAGATGGAGATACTGCACAAGTAGGACCTCAAATTGCTGAACACCTTGGATTACCACAAGTATCTTATGTAAAAGAAATGCAATATGATGAAAAAGATAACAGTTTAACAATAAAAAGAGTTGTAGAAGATGGATATTATCTAGTAAATGTTCAACTACCAGCTTTAGTAACAGTATTAACTGAAGCTAATGCTCCAAGATATATGAGAGTTAAAGGAATAGTTGAAGCATTTGATAGAGAAATTGAAACTTGGACATTTGATAATATAGAAATTAATCCAGAAATAATCGGATTAAAAGGTTCACCTACAAAAGTTAAGAAATCATTTACAAAAGGAGCTAAACAAGCTGGAAAAGTATTTGAATTAGATACTAAAGAAGCTGTTGAGTTAATTGTTGAGAAATTAAAAGAAAAATTTGTTATCTAAATTTAAATGATAACCTTGATAACCTTAGGATAAAGGAGATAAGAGAATGAATTTAAATGATTATAAAGGAATATTAGTATTTGCAGAACAAAGAGATGGGGTACTTCAAAACGTTGGACTTGAATTAGTAGGAAAAGCTAAAGAATTAGCAAAAAGCTTAGATGTACCAGTAACAGCAGCTTTAATAGGATATAATGTAGGGAAATTAGCTGATACTTTAGGAGAATATGGTGCAGATAAAGTAATAGTTGTAGACCAACCAAAATTAGAATTATATGATACAGAAGCTTATGCACAAGTATTTAAAGCGATAATAGATGCTAAAAAACCTGAAATAGTATTATTTGGAGCTACTACTTTAGGAAGAGATTTAGCACCAAGAGTATCTTCAAGAATGAATACAGGATTAACAGCTGACTGTACAAAACTTGAGATAAACGAGGAAACAAAAGGACTTGAAATGACAAGACCTGCATTTGGTGGAAACTTAATGGCAACAATCATTTGTCCTGACCACAGACCACAAATGTCAACAGTAAGACCAGGAGTTATGCAAAAAGCTCCTAAAGAAGAAGGAAGAAGAGCAGAAGTAGAAAACTTCTCTGTTACTTTAGATACTTCAAAAATGAAAGTAAAAATCTTACAAGTAGTTAAAGAAACTAAGAATAAAGTTGATATTTCAGAAGCTAAAATACTTGTTTCTGGAGGAAGAGGAATTGGTTCAGCTGAAAATTTTGCAGCTTTAGAATCAGTTGCTAAAGAATTAGGAGCTACTGTATCTGCATCAAGAGCAGCAGTAGATGCTGGATTCATTTCTCACGATAGACAAGTAGGACAAACTGGTAAAACAGTTAGACCTGATATTTACTTTGCATGTGGAATTTCTGGAGCAATCCAACACGTTGCAGGTATGGAAGAATCAGAGTATATTGTAGCTATCAACAAAGATAAGGAAGCTCCTATATTCAGCATAGCTGATTTAGGAATAGTTGGAGATGCTAACAAAATAGCTGTTCAATTATTAGAAGCTTTAAAGAAAGCAAAAGAGTCTAGATAGTAAAAATATTGAAGGCTGGTCAAAATAATACTTGACCAGCTTTTTTTTATCAGTTATAATAGAGAGCGAGACAGGAGATTAGATTTAAGAGCGCCAGAGCTTTCTTAGAGAAGAGATTTATTTATAGAGATAAAGATCTTTCTAAATAAAGTTGACGAGGACTGGAGTTTATCGAAAATTCGGCGGATACTCCAGAGGTGGTTACAGCCATTACCAATACAAAACTTTAGGATAACCTAAAGGACAAAGGGGTAATAAGTAGCAATCTCCTATGAACATTAAAAATTAAATATTATATAGGAGGATTCATATGTGCGGAATAATTGGTTATGTAGGAGATGAGCAAAAAGCTATGGAGGTAATCCTAGATGGACTTAGTAAGCTTGAGTATAGAGGATATGACTCAGCAGGATTAGCTATCATTGAAGATGGAAAGATTTTCATTGAGAAAAAAAGTGGTAAATTAGAAAATCTTAAACAAGCTTTGGAGAAAAAAGAAGAGAAAGCTTATATAGGGATAGGACATACTAGATGGGCGACACATGGAAACCCAACTGATGAAAATTCACATCCTCATTTTAGTAATGATAGAAAAGTAGCAGTAGTACATAATGGAATTATAGAAAACTATTTAGAGCTAAAAGAAGAATTGATAAAAGAGGGATATAATTTTAATTCGCAGACAGATAGTGAAGTAGTTGCACACTTATTTTCTAAATATTATAGTGGTGATATGCTAGAGACAATGATGAAAGTAAGAGAAAAAATTAGAGGAAGTTATGCTCTTGGAATAATAGATAGTGAAAATCCAGATAAATTAGTATGTACAAGAAAAGAGAGTCCTTTAATTATAGGATTAGGTGATGGAAAGAACTTTATTGCTTCTGATGTACCAGCTATTTTAAAATATACTAGAGAAGTTATATTTTTAGAGAATAATGAGATGGCAATTATTGAGAAAGATAGAGTGAGTGTCTATAATTCTCAAGGGAAGAAGTTAGAAAAATCTATAACTAAAATAGAATGGGATATGGAACAAGCGAGTAAAGGTGGTTATCCACATTTTATGTTAAAAGAGATAGAAGAACAACCAAATGTAATAGAAAAAACTTTAGAAGTATATACAAATTATGATGGAAAAGTTGATTTTAGTAGTTCTTTGAAAGAGTTGGATTTATCAAAAATTGAAGAGATTTATATTGTTGCTTGTGGTACTGCATATCATGCAGGATTACAAGGAGCATATTTTTTTAAAAAAATTTCTGGAATAAAAACAGATGTGGATATAGCTTCAGAATTTAGATATAGCGATCCTTTCATTGATGAAAAAAGTTTAGTAATCTTTATTAGTCAATCAGGAGAAACTTTAGATACAATTATGGCTATGAAAATGGCTAAGAGCAAGGGAGCTAAAACTTTAGCTATAACTAATGTATTGGGGTCTACTATTTCAAGAGAGGTAGATATGGTAATATATACTTTAGCTGGCCCAGAGATATCTGTTGCTTCAACAAAGGCTTATACTGCTCAAGTTACTTTATTTTATCTATTAGCTCTTTATTTTGGCGAGAGAAAAAGAAGTATTACATCTAATTTCTATAATAGTTATCTTGATATACTTCATAAATTATCAAACGAAGTGGAAAAGGTTATAGAAAATAAGGAGAATGTAAGAGAGGTAGCTAAAAAAATAAAAAATAAAATGAATGGATTTTTTATAGGAAGAGGAATAGATGATAAATGTGCAAGAGAAGGTTCTTTAAAGATGAAGGAGATTACTTATATTCATACTGAAGCTTTTTCTGCAGGGGAGTTAAAACATGGAACAATAGCTCTAATAGAAGAAGGAACAATGGTAGTTGCTATAGCTACTCAAGAGGATATGTTAGAAAAGATGATATCTAATATAAAAGAAGTTAAGGCAAGAGGAGCATATGTTATAACTTTAACAAAGGAAAAATATAAAAATGTAGCAGAGATTTCAGATGAGATTATAACTATTGAAAATATAGAAGATATACTAGCACCAACTGTAGCTAATATAGTTTTGCAGTTGTTAGCTTACTATACAGCAGTAGAGAAAGGATTGGATGTAGATAAACCAAGAAACCTGGCAAAATCTGTTACAGTAGAATAAAAAGAGGTGATACTGTGGAAGTTGCAGAGAGAATTGTAAAATTAAAAAAATTAATGAAAGAAAGGGGAATAGATTATTACGTTATTCCATCTTCAGATTATCATCAAAGTGAGTATGTGGGAGAGTATTTTAAGGGAAGAGAATGGATATCAGGATTTACAGGTTCTGCAGGAACTGTTGTAGTATCAGAAAAAGAGGTTGGACTTTGGACTGATGGAAGATATTTTATTCAAGCAGAAAAACAGTTAGTAAGAAGTGGAATTAAACTTTTTAAAATGGGAGAAGAAGGAGTTCCTACTTTTATAGAGTATATTGTGAAAAATATTGGAAAAGAAGAAACACTAGGATTTGACGGTAAAGTTATAGCTACAAGGACTATTTTAGATTTAGAAAAGCAGTGCAAAGAAAAAAATATTAAAATAGTAGGAGAATTCGATTTAGTAGGAGAACTATGGGAGAATAGACCTACTTTACCAGAGAGCCAAGCATTTATTTTAGAAGAGAAATATTCAGGAGAAGGTACTGAAAGTAAATTAAATAGAATAAGAGAATCTCTTGAGAAAGAGAATTGTGATATAAACATTATAACTTCTTTAGATGATATTGCTTGGATATTTAATATAAGAGGGAATGATGTAAAAAATAATCCAGTGAATTTAGCTTATGCAGCAATAACATTAGATAAGGTAGTATTGTATATAAATGAAAAAAAATTAAATAGCGAAGTAGAAAGATATCTTTATAAAAATAAAGTAGAAGTAAGAGATTATTTTGAAATTTATGAAGATATGCAAAGAATTTCTAATTCTAATGTAATTATGATGGATTTAAATAAAGTAAATTATAGTATTTATAGAAATTTAAATTCAGAAATAAAAGTATTAGACAAAGCTAATCCTAGTACATTAATGAAGGCTTGTAAAAATAAAATAGAACTTGAGAATTTAAGAGAGTGCCATATAAGAGATGGAGTAGCTGTTACTAAGTTCATGTATTGGTTAAAAAATTCTTTAGGAAGAGAGGAGATTACAGAGATATCAGCTAGTGAAAAACTGGAAAGTTTTAGAAAAGCACAAGATTTATATATAGAGCCAAGTTTTGATACGATAGCAGCTTATGAAGCAAATGCAGCTATGATGCACTATAAAGCAACTAATATTTCTGATAAAAAATTAGAGGCTAAAAATATGTTTTTAGTTGATTCAGGAGGACAGTATTTTGATGGAACTACTGATATCACTAGAACATTTGTTTTAGGAGAGTGTTCGGAAGAGTTAAAAAGACATTTTACTTTAGTGTTAAAAGGAATGATAAATCTATCAAAAGTAAAATTTTTATATGGAGTGACAGGAACGAATTTAGATGTTTTAGCAAGACAAGCTCTTTGGAATATAGGGTTAGATTATAAATGTGGAACTGGTCATGGAGTAGGTTTTTTATTGAATGTACATGAAGGGCCACAAGGTATAAGAGTTCAATATAATCCACAAGTTCTTGAAGAGGGAATGAATGTAACAAATGAGCCTGGAGTGTATATAGAAGGTTCTCATGGAATAAGATTAGAGAATGAATTGATTGTACAAAAAGATGAAAAAACTCAATTTGGACAGTTTATGAAATTTGAAACAATGACTTATGTTCCTTTAGATTTAGATGGAGTTAAAAAGGAATTACTTTCTTTTGAAGAAATAGAGTTTTTAAATAATTACCATAAAATTGTATATGATAAGATATCACCATATTTAACTTTAGAAGAAAAAGAATGGTTGAAGAAATATACGAGAAATATTTAATAAATTAAAATATAAGGAGAAAAACTTAATTATAATAGTAATCCATCATAACGGTGACGGTCAAAATCTATTTC
>ENA-UPWN01000046-UPWN01000046.1-human-gut-metagenome-genome-assembly--contig:-NODE-46-length-57351-cov-11.595471_pt1 | contig 57351 bp, 90 predicted proteins | sample MGYA00250050_ERZ773377 | MGnify/ENA primary metagenome ERZ773377 (study PRJEB29103, sample SAMN06112008) | human gut metagenome | biome: human gut; feature: ankylosing spondylitis patient; material...
TGGAGTTCAGACGTGTGCTCTTCCGATCTATTTTATTTAAAAATATATCTTCTTTATTTCTCTTTTTATTCTATCTTTCTTTTTATTTTCTCTTTTGCTTCTTTTCTCTTTGGTTTTTCTTTCGTTCTTTTTTCCTCTTTTTTCTTCTGCGGATAGGGTATATATAGGGTATCGCTCGAGTGGCGGAATTTTTTATAAATTTTATTAAATTTTTATTAAATTATATATTTAGTGGGATAACATTGACTTATTCAATATATAGTTATATAATGACTTATTAAGGCATAAAAATAGCCGAGAACACAGCGCCCCGGCTACTTTATTATTTTCAACGGTCTCTATCATTTGGCACTTTTTCTAATTGGCTGGCACTAATATGCCTGCAATCATCTGGATTATCACGATTGTCAAATCTTACAATCGCTTCATCATCGCTATTCCATGCATACTCGACAAAGGTACCCAGTAGCCCTAAACCCGTAGAGGGGCGCCCTTTCCTTTAATCTGTCTTTATTATATTCTAATATTAGAATAATGCCAAGTGCTTTTGCTAGAAAAATTTTATTTTTTCCGCGTCTGTTGGGACAACCTCTATTATGTCGGACGGCTGGCAACGGCACATTATGCAGATTCGGTTTAACGTTTCTAGTGTAATGCTTTTGCCTGCCTTAATATTTTGTATTGTCTGCCCTGATAAAAGACCATTTTTTTGGATTCGGGCTTGATTGTATCCACGTTCTTTTAAAAGCTCAAACACGTCTATTTTATATTTTATCATTTTGCGTTCTCCTTTCCTTTTAATATGTTAAAAATTGTACATTATATGTAATAAAATGTCAATAAAAATTATTCTATTTTTAGATAAAATTGTCTTGACAAAATATTAAGCCGGTGCGATAATACTATTATTAAAAAAGAAAGGGCGGCGACACTGCCGCAAGGGTGGGAAATATGTTTAAATTCGACTACAGTTCAGAATATTGGGAATTTGAAAACGGCATAACGGTAGAGGGTGACGGCTCGGAAATATTTTCCGTAAATTTAAACGGGGAATTTTTGGGCTATATAGTTTGCAGAGATTACGCGGACTATAAAAATTGCACCGCTGAACTTAACAGCGGCATTGACCCGATAACGGGTGGATGGGAAGACGGCAACGGGAATCCGTGCACGCTTTCCGGCTGGGGAAACTCCGAAGAATAAAAAAGAAGTAAAAAGAGAACCGCCGAGGGGGCGCGGTTCTCTTTTTTTACGTGCTATATTAAATTGTTGAGCGGTTCGTGTTCCGCTCTGTATAGTATTATATAACTTAATTTTTTAAACGGCAACTATTTTATTAATCATATCCGTTTTCTGCCTCCACGTTCGCCTGTCTGCGTGCGACCTCCTGCAATCGTTTTTGCTCGTTTTCCTGCTGTATTTGGTGCAGCCAGTTATTTAATTCTGCGACATCTTCCGGCTGGTCTGCTTTTGGCTGTGCCTGCTCCGGCTGTTCTTCTTTTGTGGTTTCCGGCTGTGCCGTCTGCGGTGCTTCTGCTTCTAACTTTTCCAGTTCTGCCAATACAATGATATTTAAAAAACCATTTACAGTATAGCCTAATGCTTGTATACGGTCTTTTGTGCCTTTGGGAAGCCTGCAACTAATGCAATCCCAATTATTTTTTGCGGCTTCGTTTTGCTTTTTTGCGCGCTCTCTTGCCTTTTCAGCTATTTCCTTATCTGTTTTCATTTTTTTATCTTCCTTTTTTAATATATTTATGCAATTATAAATTGCAATACTATAATACAATATATATTGCAATATGTCAAACAAATTTGAACGCATATAGCAATTGTAAATTGCAATTATTTTAACATATTAATGCAATTATCTATTGCAATTAGTAAAAAGATGTGCTATTATAACATTGTCGAAAGACAAGAGAACAAAAAAACAGAATCACAAGTCCGGCAAGGGCGGAAAGGTGGAAAAATGAAATACAATATAATTATAGAGGGGGCAAGGTACAATGAAAATTATACTTTTGATACCCCGGAAGAAGGCGACATCTTAAAAGAAGTCGCCGCAATTTTAGAAGAAATAAAAAAAGGCGGAATTGACCGCGTTGAAGTCAAAAACGCTGAAACTGTGGAAACTTCCACGGACAGCACGGGGACATCTTTGTTTTTCCGCTGGCAACAGCTGGAAAGCAAAAACGAAGCCGCTATAAGGGTATTTAAGCAATTAAATATCCAATATAAATATGACCATTTTGGCAATTTAATGGCGGACTTCTACGGTGTAGGGCTTTGGGAAAACGTAGAATATAAACACATAAAAGAAGATGTGTTTGAAATTTGCCGCAAAGAGGGGGCAGAAATATGAAAATAGGGGACAAACTTGTTTACGGCTTTAATGACCGCAAACATTCTATAAAATGTACTTTTAAAAAGTACAAAATAACAAAAAGCGGCGAAGTTGTAATATATGCCGCTTGCCAAGGTGGCATGATTGCAGGACCTTGGGAAATGTTTAAAAAAGCGTAGCAAACAAGCGCACGGACGGTTCGATTCCGTCCAATGCTTTTTATAAAAAATAAAAGGAGGTTCTATGTTATGAATAATATAGAATTAATAAAAAAAATTGAAGAATTAGAGCAGCTGGAAAAAGCCGCAGACAAGGCACAACAGGAATACGAAGCCGAGCCGGAAAACGTAGAAAAAGAACGCGCATTTGACAGCGCGTATAAAAAAGAGTTTTCCGCATATATAAGCGCCGCTAAAGAGTTAGAACGCTTATCCGGTGGAAAGATTAACTTCTGCACCGCTAAGAAGCTGATTCAAACGCGGCGCAGTGAGCTTATAGAGCTTTTAAAAGCCTTATAACAACAGGCAAGCGGCAGACGGTGCCGGGCTTCCGGGGTTCAATCCCCCGGCTTGCTTTTAACTAAAAATAAATTTCAAGGGTGAAAACCCGGAAAGGGGTATATTATGTATACAATAGAACAGGCGGAAGAACGCTTCCGCGAAAATTTAAGAAATTTAATCGGGGAATGGGCAACAGAAGAAAATTTTTACGAAAATTTAATCTGTTCTTTCGATTCTGAATATTTGGGCAAAAACGGAAACAGCCAGGATTATTCGGATTATGCCGTGGAAACCGGTGATTTTAGAGATATACCATATTCCAGCGCGCAAACGTTGGAAGTGTATGACAAAAATATTTCTATTACTATAGAGGTGGTATCAAACGAAAATGAATATCATGAAACTATATACAAAGTAACAGATATATATTAAAATAAGCCCCGGAAACAATCCGGGGCTTTTGTGTGCGGCTAAATGATGTCGAAATATAAAACATATTTCAATACACCACGTGTTACGGTTTATCAAAACACCGCACACATCGCAAACTTTCATTTGCAAAATATAATAGCATATATACCAAAAAAATGCAAGGCTATTTTTATAGCTTTTTTTGTGTTATCTTAAAATATAAAAGGGGGTATTCTATGCCAAAAATAAAAAAATGCACCATTTGCGGCAAAAGCTTTTTAAGCTGCAACGGTGTAGAGGTCTGCTCCGCTGCCTGTGCCACTGAACGTAAGCACCGGCAGGACACCGCCGGAAATGAACGCAGGCGGTTGCAGTTATCCAACCAAAAAACAAGCCGAATTTGTCCAGTATGCGGTAAAACTTTTATGTCTGTGTACCGGAAATACTGCTGTTCAGAGTGCGCAGAAATCGCACGCCGCAAAAATTCAGCAGAAAACAACCGGGAATACTACGCCCAAAATCGAGATGCTGTTATACAGCGCGTAAAAGCTACGCGGGCAAAGCGCAAGCAGGAGCAACAGCTACCAAAATAAAGGTGTTTTGTCGTTGCGCTTTTATGCCGTTTATAGCCTTATACGGCTTTAAATGCCTTATATGGTTAGCTCTTTTACCATAGCAAAATAATAAGGCGACTGCGGGCATTTTACAAGCTTGCAGACATAAAAAAAATAGGTTTTCCATTCACCGAAGCAAGTCCATAGTTCATACTTTAGCACGTTAAAATAGTAAAACTTTTCGTGAATTCTGCCGGCAAAATTCGCTTAAAATCCGCTCAAAAATTGAGGATTTTTGAAAATGGATTGACCGGGCTGAAAATCTAAATGGACGGGGGGTTCAAAATTTTTCCGAATAAAAAATGGGCGAAAATTTAAAAAAAATAAAACTGCCTGCCGGAAACGTCAATCACTATTTTTAATTTTTTCATACCATTCCAAAAATTCGCCAAAGATTTTATCTTCTGCAATTTTCCGAATATTTATAGCTTCTTCTTTGCTTTTGTAGCGTCCTAAAAAATATTTTGTCTTTTTAAACATTATTTCTGCGCACCACCTATTCCTTGACTTATCAAACCAAACACCTGTTGTCCCTGATGTATTTGTTTTTCTTATTTTATTTCCGTTCAATTTGCACGGTGCAGTACCATAAGCGTATAATTTTTGAATGTTTTCGTTTTTTAAACAGCCACAGCTTTTTACTTTTCCGTTTTTTAAATCATCATAATGTACATCACATTCATTGCCGCAATCGCATTTACAATGCCATATTTTACATCTGCTTTTTGTATGGCTTTTTTGGTCGGTAACGTATACTGCGACTAATTTGCCAAAACGTTTATTTTTAATATCCTTATAATCCCGATGATTTCCGCAATCCTTTACTTCGTTTCTTTGAAGATTCTGTTTAGTAGCAAGTCTTTTCTTCCCGCACAGCAAACAAGTACATTCATAAAGTCTTCTATGATATGAATTGTACTGGTCCGTCAATTTGTCAACTTTCAAATTGTTATATACTTTATCAATAATAGTAGTGTCTGCTTTCCTCGGCATTGTTTTCCCTTTCTCATAGAATTTAAAAATAGGAAGTGCCGCAACACTCCCTATAGCTTTTAAAATAATTTGCCTTGTTGTTCCAACAGCATAAGCAACGCTGTCATCGTCATGGTCTGTATGTATTCGTCTTCCTGTAATTCCGATTCCTTTATCGGGTCTTCCGGTTCAATAAAATCATAATTAACATACAACGTTACACCGTGCGTATCCTTGCACCGCGCGGCTACAATTTTGTCACCGCCGAACTCCTCAATATCCGATTTTAACTCATCTATCAGCTCTGAACACTCAAAGCTAATATTTTCTCCGCGTTTATTTGTAAATGCCATAAGTTTCTACTCCTTTTCAATGCAGACAGCCGTTCCACTCATTGTAATCATTAATGAAATGTCGCCGGTATTCCAATACGGCGCACAGCTATATGATATTCCAACTAAACCGTTTGCACCCTTGTACAAGGCTTCTAATGCCATGTCGCTCATTAATTCATCTATAAAAGTTTGCACTTTTTCTGAAAATGCACTATATTCTTTTCCTGCGACCATCGCTTTGAAATTCATTGCATTTTTTAAATCCGTCATCATGCCTAAACTGTATAACGCAGTATCGGTTACGATTCCGCAATATCTGACAATTTTATATCCCACAAAATCAAATCCGGTCGTTTTCATGACATCGTTTTTTGTTATTCTGCCGGATTTAATAGCATTAATAACAGCTTCTTTTCGCTCATTTTCTTCTTCCCTTTTCCGGTTAAGTTCTTCGATTTCTTTTTCTGCCTGCTTTCTGCGCTCCTGCAATGCTTCTTTCTTAATTACGCTCTTGTACTTAAAGCTGTAATTGCAGTTAAAACAACGGTCAACGCTATCGCCTATCAGTTCTCCACAGTTTGGACAAGTTTTCATACTTCGCTACCCCTTTATTGCGTTTTCTAATACTATACCATGCAGATAGCTTTAAATCAACTTTTTAAATCTTTTTCTTTTTGCAAATTCACGCTTTCTGCCGTAAAAATTAATGATTTTGCTGTATACCGGCACTCTCCCAATTCATAAATCAATCGTTCTTTTGTCATTTCGGGATTTGTCCGGCGCACATATTCAAGAAGCTTATCTATTTTATCCATTACACTGCCGCTCCCCTCTGTATCCCTGCCATTAAATAATCAAGCAGATAAATCAAATCTGTGCCATATTTGCTTATCCAGTCTGCCATAAATTCTTCCTGTTCAATCGGCATACTCACACCATAAGAAAAGCAAAAACAATGGCATAGTTCGTGTGCTATTATTTTACGCAAATAAGCCCCTTTTGGCTTGTTGGATACATATATAGTCTTGTCGTTCCAATCGGTCACAGCAAGGCTTATAGAGCCGTCAGAACGTGTCAAATTATTGTTTGTGCCGTGAACAAATTCAATTTTCCACTCAATACCATTTATCAAAAACATATTTCACCTCAAAAAAAAGAAATCACCAGCTAAATATCAGCCAGTGATTTCTAAATTTGAAATTATTATTTTTTCATTCTTCAATTAACAAGTAATTAACATATCTTGTTGCTGTTTCGGCAAGTTCTTCACTGTAATCCAGCAAATTCAGCTTGTACTCCGGTTTGTGTCCGTATGCAACGGTATAAAGCTTTTCTACAAGCTCTAAATTGTGCAAATCGGACAGTTCAACAAGAATTTTGTGGTATAAAAATTTTCGTGTCCATTTGAATCGGTCACAGATTATTTTAAGTTTCCAGTTATTCTTGTTAAACCACTTGCCGCTATCCGGCTTTTCTACAATACCATAATGTTCAAGTGACTCTTTCTCCGGGATTGCCTGCCGTGATTTTTTCAATGCCTGCTCCATATCGTGGAAGCGTTTCACGTACAGTGCGGTAAAAACAATTCCCTTTTCCCCGGTAAACTTATTCGCAAGAAACTCACAGCCCATGCGGGTTACTTTATAACATTTGTTTTCTTTTCCGCTATCGTCTTTATATGTAGACGGAATAAAATAATCACTGACCACGAAATCGTGGTGAGTTAAAGTTTCAATAACTCCCTTTGTTTTGCCGTCTTTTGTACCCTCTAATTTTTCAAGTATCTTATAATGTTTCATTTCTAGCATATTTGCAATTTCTAATGTAGTTATTGTAGTATTTTTATTTATTACTTCTCCATTCATAACAGAACCTCCTAGCATGTTGGAACAAAGGTTCCGTCCATAATGCCAATCGCCAGTTTCATACCCGTAACTGCATAGAAGCTGTTGTTTTGAGCTGCACAAGTATTGAACAATTCTTCTAGTTCTTCATAAAGGCTGTCACTCAAGATTTCTTTAAGCCTATCCATAAATGGTTCAAAGATTTTAAAATACTCATCACCAGTTTCCGTATTTTCTATTTGATTCGTATACACTATTTGCAAAAATTCTTTCATAAATTATACCTACCTTTCAATTTTTTCTTGAAAAGAGATACTCTCTATGATAAAATATTTCACAGAGAGTTATCTCGGTTTTAGAGCAGTTGCATGACCGTCAAATCATGGGCAACTGCTCTTTTTGCTTAATTACTGATTTCTTCATCAACCTTGTTGTCAAGCCATTCCTTTTTAGTTATCCCTTTTTCAGAAAGTTTTTTTTCTAGCTTCTCAAACTTTTCTCTGTCAAGTTCAGCACTAAAATTTCTTGTCTTTTCTCTACGCTGTTTCATGTAATCAGCTCTGCTCTTAGGTGCGATTTTAACCACCTCCTTGTTACGAGTTACATTATATAATGTTACGTGTAACAAGTCAATGCCTTTTTGAAAAAATTTTTTAAATCCACAAATCACTAGCCAATATTTAGTTGTCAATGTTCAAGAAAGCAGGGACATTTCTGCCCCTGCCATTACATTATTACATTTTACTTACAAGCGTTGAAAGCTTGCTTTTCAGCATTGTACGTTCTTCTGCCGTCATGTCTGTAAGCAGTTCTGTAATATCGCCGGACAACTCTTTCATGTAGTTTTCAAGCGATTTCATCTTATGTTCTTTGTCCTCTGCAGTATTTGCTTTGTGCATTTCTTTGGTTTCTGTATAGTGCCGCTTCGCTTTATCATAGCCGCTTTCGGTCATATTCATGCCGCTTGTCGCCGGTTCTGTGTAATACATTCTTCCATAATTGCGGTCAATATCCCTGTCATGTTCCATTCCGCGGTACATTTCCGGTGTCATGTGGAAATACGGAGGTTCATCGTATCCCCGGCGCGTTCCTCTGCCTTTCGGTGCAAATCTGCCGTTTGAATAGCGGTAGTTATCATAAAATCTTCTGCCGTCACCAAGCCGCTCAAACATTTCCATTGTTTCATCTGCACTCGATTCTTCCATTGATTTCATCAATGTACGATAATACATTGCTTCTGCAAGGTCTTTCATCATATCTGTAACCTGTCCCATTTCACACGAGTCTATATTTTCAATTCCTTTGTCAATTTCGCATTTAGCACATTCAGACAGTTTTTCAATCATGTCGTGCATTCTCATAATATCCATAAAACCGCCCCCTTATGCTTCCCGAACTGCAATTAAATTGCTGTTCTGAACTTCGATTGCCTGTGCAGATGTATTTTGTACCGCTGCCGTAACGCAGCAACCGCGTGGAACGTCTACATATGCCTGTGCCGAAACATTAAAGAAGTTCTCTACTGCCGCCGGTGTAACAATCATACGAGTTGACTGCAGCGGCTCACCGTCAATCGCAATAGCAAGAGAAATAGCTTCAACCGTTCCACCTGTCGGGATTTGAATATTCCCGGAATAAGATACTAAAAATCTTGCCCGGCACTGGTTTGTAAGTCCTCTCAATTTAACAATACCGCTTCCCTGTCTGTGCGTAATGCAATTTGAACCAGCAACCGGTGTTTCTGTAAATGCAACATCTTCTCCCTGCGCAACAGTTTGAAGTGCAATTCCTGTAAATTCTGCCATAAAATAATACCTCTCTTTCACAAAATAAAGGGCAAACTTTCTTGAAGTCTGCCCTGTCTTCCCGACATTGGTGTCGGGAACATTGTAATACTGCATTAGCAGACATAACCTTTTGAGTTTTATTCCGAGTGAAACTCGAAAAAACTCAATTTGATTAAGATACTTGATTATTTAGTAAATTAGCAGACGCAACCGCTATTGCAACCACAACCGTAATATACATTAGGGTTCGGCACCTGATATGCCGGAATCGGCGCCGGATTGACTGCATTAATAATCTGCTGTGTCTGCGAAGCCATTGCAGTAGTAAGTAATGCACTCTGTCTATCCTGTGAAGCCGCTCTGCGTAAATCGTTGTTTTCTGCCTGTAAGCTGGAAATTTTCTCATTGCAGAGATAATCAAGAATGGCTCTTGTTCCTGCATTTTGGCTGTCGATAATATCTCGTGTATTACTATTCATTGTATTCTGTAATGCACAAGTATTCTGTGCCATGTTGTAATTTACACCCTGAATGGCTTCTCTCGTTTCACAGCAACAATTAGCAAGCTGTGACTGCAAAGCATTCTGTCCCTGCATTAACGCAACGTTTGTTGTGTTAAATCCCTGCTGTGTCTGATAGCCTAAGTTGCAGATAGCGTTATCGACACCGTGGAATCCGCTCATAAGCGCGGTATTCTGTGTATAGAATCCGTCACAAAGTCCGTTTGAGATTCCGTCAAGCTTTGACACGATTGACTGTGTATCAAATCCTCTCTGTAAATCTGCCTGCGTTAAAGCGCTTGTGGCATAAGGTGTTGCACCGCCATTTGCACCATTACCGCCCCAGCCGCCGTTGCCCCAGCCGCCAAAAATGGCAAAAAGAATAATAAGAACCCACCAGCCGTTGCCGTCGCCCCAGCCACCGTCATTTTTATTGCCCGTTACTGCCGCAATATCAGCAAGACTAGGCATTGCACCTGTGTTAAACATTTTGTTTACCTCCATTGAAATATATTTACAAATGGGATAACCGGTTATTATGTGCGCACAACCCAAAATGTACTAACGATTAAAAATACTTAAAACTCGCTGTTTTGCTTCATCGGTTGTAATTCCCTGTTCACGGCAAAGATTTTCTGCCAACATCTTCAACCCCTGCGTGTCCCCGTTTTGGTACATCTGAATGGCATTTTTAGCCACGGGATTGTTTGATATTTGAGGATTGCTATTCATCATTTGTGAAAGGACCTGTTGCGGATTGCCACTTTTTATTAATCGAATAAGCTCAACTGGATTCATTCATCTTCACCCCCACCGTCCTGCTTTGGGCTATTTTTTGATTTAGCCGTGCTTTTTGCCGATGTTTTAGTCGTCATAAACTGCTCAATTTCACTTAATCTATTTTCCAAACTATCAAACCTGTTCATTAATACCTCTGTGCTTTCCTCTGATAGGTCAAATTTTGATTTTTCTGTGCCACCCATAGAATTTACCGCTGTATTGTTTGAAGGCTCTGTATAAGGCTTATACACAATCGTTCTGATTGTTCCATCTGCGTTCCAACCTTTCACGTAGATTTCCGTCAAATCCTGCTTTGGGAAAAAGGCAACTGAACCGTCCATAGGCACATCATTTGCGGTAATATTTTCAACTGCCGCTACAATCTTGCCGTTTATGCCGATTACCTGCTGTTGTTGCTGAAATTGTGGAATCTGCTGTTGAATTTGCGTATCCGGCTGTTGGTATCTTTGCATATTTGCCATAGGATTGTACTGATATGCGGCATATCCCGGATTATAATTCATTGCCGGTTGCTGATACGGATTGTTTATCTGCATTTTTGCTGTCCTCCTCTAAAACATTTTCAATCGCATGGATTATGCTTGACTGAACTTGCAGAGGTAAGCTTTGTAATTCTTTTCTTGCAAAAATCTTCTCTAAAACTTCGTCTGAAAACATAATCACTTCCTCCTTACACCTACATTGTTGCATAAAAAAAGAGAAGAACGTTCTCATGTTCTTCTCATATTTGTGTCATGCCACGGCTGTTTATTCGGTTGTATGCGTGTACGCTATAATTTACACACCATTTACACACTTTTGCTGTGAAAATATGTGATATTTTGTGAAATTTTATAATTTCTTCAACCTCGCTAAAAAAGCGGGTTTTCGGCTCAACCGTGCGGTTTAGCGCCACTCGTACGGTGTGCTTTGGTATACGTAATAGTTCTACCAGTTTCAACATAAAATTACCCACGAAGCCGCTTATTTACTGGATTTCTTTTTGGAATTAGTGTGTAAGTTACACACTATTTACACACTAACATACTTTCAATCCAAAATCTATTACATTATTCCTATCATTTTCAACGATACGTTCAATGTCATTTGCAGATTTTTCTTCTGTTACGTGCGTATATAAATCCATTGTCATTTTAAGTGTTGCATGACCTAAATATGATTGAACAACTTTCGGCTGTATTCCAACTTCAAAACATCGTGTGGCAAATGTATGTCGGAATGTATGCCCACTAAAAACCGGAAATTCATCTGCAAATTCTCTTGTAAGATTAATCTGCTCAACAATTCTTTTAATTGAAGCAGAATAAATTTGAGAATTTACCGGTGTATTAAATTTAGTAACAAATAAAAAATCATTCTGCTGTTTAGGCCGTTTCTTACTGACAACATCTTTTAATGCAAATTGCTTTTCAAGATATTTGCGGCATTTGCGATTTATAGGAACTTTTCTATAACTCTGTTTCGTTTTTGGCGGTTCGATATGAAATGTTTTGCACTCATCGTCAAGATATTTTTGATACACCAATGTTTTATTAACATTTATGTACCCATTTTCAAAATCAATATCTTCCTTTGTGAGTGCGAATAACTCTCCCGGTCGCAATCCGGTATTGACGGCAACGTTGTATAAATTGTCATAAAAAGTGCCGGCACAAACTTCAAAAAACATATCTTGCTGTTGAAGTGTTAATGCTTTTGCATTAATCTCTTTATTTGCTCTTAACTTAACGCCCTTTGCCGGATTCCTTATCATCAACTCGTCTTCCATTGCCCTGTCAAACATATCAGACAAAATGACTTTAATTTTGTTTTGACGTTCATATTTATATCCACTGTCATTGGCAGTATCAATAAGTTGCTGTATATCCGATTTGACAAACGAATTTATCTTGCCATTTCCCAAAAAAGGTGATATATTTTTATTGTAGATATGAGTGTATTCCCTAAGCGTGTTGGGGCGTACACTTTTCTTTTTATATAATTCTACCCATTTTTTAAACCACTCATCAAGAGTAATTTCATTACGGATACTGAATAGATTTTCGTTGTCAGCAATTGCAATAGCAAGTTCTTTTCGTAAATCAGATAACTTGCGATTGTAAATCGTCTTTACATTTCCGAATCTATCTTTGTACCGACCTTGATATGCTCCATTTTTACGCTGAGTAATTCCTGCTCCCAATTCTTTGCCTTTTAAATCTTTTCCCATGTATATAGCTCCTTTCAAAAAAGAAGCCGTGGCATAACAATCACATATTACTACATCACGGCTCATATTTCAACGTATGATTATATTTCTCTTGTTTTATCAATAAATTTTTCAAATTCCCTACGTTTAACAAGGCATTTCCCTTTGCCTACAAAAAAAGCAAACGTACAGCCGGGTTGATTCAGTAATTCTCTAATTTTATTAAGCCCAATGTTGCTATATTCTGCTGTTTCTTCAACCGTCAACAATGCTTTCTCCCAAATTGGGATTGTTTTATTCATGTTATCAGTCCTTTCTATTTTGTTTTTTATGTCAACTATGCGGCGAGAAACTGTGGATTTTGATAATAATATTTTTTGACTTATCTGTTCCAAGCTCTTGCCGCAAGCTAACATTTTAAATATTTGCATTTCCTCTTCTGTAAAGTTGGCATTTTCGATAATTTTTTCAAGTTCCAGCTTAGTTAATTCCGAAAAATTCATAAGCCGTTTCCTTTCAATTATTTGTTTTTGCGCTCCGGGCATTTACCAGTATGGTTTTTACAACCGTAAATTGCCGCGCCCTGCTTATTTGTGCCTAAATAAAACTTATGCTTGCATTTATCACAGCCTTTGTCAGTTGCGCTATTTATGTTCATTTTTAGCACCTCGATTCCATTTAAAAACCATGTTATTGTCCTGTCGCCAGTATGTATTATCATGTGGGCTTTTTAATCCATTTTCACGGCATTTATCCCAACACGATTGACACAACTGCCCCGTTTCGCGGTCTATAGGATTTCCACAGTGATAGCACAGATTATTAGCTTTGCGATACTCTTTTATATCTATTTTGTCGTAATATTGCTTTCTATGCACTTGAGCGTCCTTTTTCAAGCATATTGCACATTTGGCTTTAGGCTTTGCCGCTGGACGTTTACCACAACGAGTACAAATGCCTTGTTCTTTTCGTTGTTGGTACAGCGCCCGCTGCTGTTTTTTGAATCTCTCATTGTATTGTTTTTGTTTTTCATCGGATATGGGATTGTTTGCACGGTATATAGCTTTTCTCGCTAAACATTCCGGGCAAATATGTTCATCGCCAAAAAGTTTGTTTTTTTTGCATTGCGGACAAATTTTGTATTCTTTGCACCACTCACGAAATTCTTTTTCACGTTCGTTATTTTTCTTTAAACAATCCGAACAGTAGTAACCAGTTCTGTCAAGCGGCTTTCCACAACGTGGACATAATCCATTTTCTTTGCGTCTTATGTAACAATTGTGACTAATTTCTTTTTGCGTTAATGCCATTTTTTATTTCCTCAAACTATCCTTTAAAGCTTCAAATTCTTTCGGCGGTTCTGAATATGCTTCTACGTCTTCTGTATCGCTCATAGATGGCTTATTCTTGTCCGAAAGAAGAATTGTATTATTTTGGTATTTTTGCTCGATTTGAGCCTTTAGTGAATTTTGATTTACTTTTTCGATAAGTTTCTGAATTTCTGCCGGCACTCTTTTAATTTCTTCTGCCCGGCTTGTAACGCTTCTATAAGTTTTAATAAAATTGGACTGTATTACGGTTTCAATCGCTTTGTAATCGGACGTTGCCCAATTTCTTAGATTATCGGGATTCCCAACAGCTTCTTGAACGGTCGGCGGAAGCCTTGAAAACTCCTCAACTGCACCATATGTACCATTCCGCAACGCTTTACTCACTAAACTCCATGCTTCCATTTCATTCAATTCCTGCGGCTGTGAAATCATTTGTATTTTTGCTATCAGCTCTCCTATACTCGGCGCAAATCCGCTTGTATCCGATGTTACGTAAGCTTTTAACGCAACAGAAATTTGATTGTAGTTGTAATCCTCTAACATCATGCACCACACGTCAACCGTTTCTGAAATATTGTTCGGCTTATAATTTGGATAGCTGTCGCACATAATCCGAATGATTTTGACTGTTTCTTCTCTTGTCAATCATTGCCACCTGCCTTATACATTGTCCCAATCAATAGTACCCTTGCTGAAATTTTTATTAGGTACTGTATTTTGGTTCAAATAATTTTCAAATTTTGTTCCGAACAAGGTTTCCGGTCGCAAATATTTTTCCATATCCGTACCCAACCATTCACCCGCTTTTTTGTCTATTACCTCGTAAAAATCAGATTCTTTATACCCGTCTTCTATCCTTGCGTGTATATGCCGTTTTGTTGCCTGCGTATTGTATCTGTATTTAGTATTACATCTTTTATTCAAGTAGTCGATAACATTCATATACACCGCATTGTTTTCCTTTTCATTTGCATTGTCGGGCAAATTGGTATCAGATATTTCTTCAATGCTGTGGTCTAATAATGGCGTGCCACTTCTGATTGAATCAATAATATCATTAACGTATTTTCTGAATTTTTCAGATTTAATCCGTTTTGCCGCACTCAATACTCCTGCAAGAACTTTTTCCGATTTATTCCAATTGTATTTGTACCACCGCAATATCAGTATCTCTTTCGTATTTGAATCGTATTTTATAACATCGTGTACTTTGTCGAACCGCTCAAGAAGCCTTACGATAGTGTCTTTGCTATAGCCTGTATGCCTTGCCATTTGCGAAAAATTCACTTCGTAGCACCCGCAGATATTCGTCTGTGGATTAGTTAAAAGGTACATGTAAAAATACTTGTCTTCCGGTGTAAAATCATCTTCAACTTTGCTATCCGTCCAAAATGCCAATTGGACATTTCGATATATTGCCATATTATCGCCCCTTATCTGTTATTCAAGTTCCGTTGCTTTGTTACTTTACTAAATCATTAATATTGATTCTAAATCCGTCAAATGTCTTGCCACCACTTCGGTTATATTCTGCGGTATCAAAAAACATCAAATTTCCCTCTCTGTCAGTTGCCATGCTTACACCGTTCCGTGTAAGGCTGGATTTTAACAGGTCAAGTAAGATTTGTATTTCGTGTTTTGTATCATCTGTCATAATCGGCTTTCCTTTCTTAAATAATCCATGTAGCCTATAGACTGTTCAAGTACATACACTGATATAGCATTTGTAAGTCTATCTAAAAGCTCTTCGCTGTCTTTGTTTAAGTTGCAAGTATTTCTTACAACTTCACCAATCTGTGTGTACTGTGCCTTACCTTGGCTGTTTATGTATTGCGTTAAATCCATAACAGATTTATTTTTAATCTGTTTTCCTAAAAAATCAGTTATTTCAAACTGTCCATTTTTTGTCATGTCATGCCCTTTCCTATCACTCAAATGCCCAGCATATCAGTGATATAGCCGCAACTACAAGTAGAAATGTAATAATCTGATGAAAATATACGGAAATCATCAATTTGCAAATCACAAATGTTCCTGCGGCAAACATTATTACGACTAAACCTCTTACGATTCCTTTTATTATGCTTTTGATTTTCATTTGCATTAATCCTCTCCAATTGGTGTATCTGATTTCATCAAAATTTCTACAATCTCCTGTATTAAGTAGAATCTGCTCATGCGCCGATGACAGCCGTCACACTTGTCTTTCGGGCATTTGTATGTGTGTTTGTAAGCTCTGCACTGGTTATCTTTCAACTGAATCACCTACTTTCTTATCTCCAATTAGTTCCAATAGTTCCATCAGGATGAATAATAATATTTGAGTATCCATCTTTATAATCATTGTTTCTCTGCTGCCACATATCTCCTAATGTCAATCTTGCATGTTTTCCCATATAGTCAAATGTTGCATATACAAAGAAATCACCAATTCTAAAGGTATGAATATCAATATCATCATCATTCTGTAAATCATTCCATATTTTTACAGGATAATCTTTCTTTTCAAGACCACTTAAAAATCTGAATGAAAAGCTGTCAGCGTCTTTGTGCATAAATTCCTTTATAAAATCTATGCTTGGATTTTCCACAACAGTCTGCAATGTACAGTTAGGGAAGTTGCTCGGATTTGCGTGTACATAATCGTTATGAGACAAATTTATGTGGCATAATCCGTTTAACTCTCTTGTATATCCTGCTGTGTTTACAGAACAAAAAACATTGTTGCTAAGTTCGTTGTATATATCTACAAGCTGTTTAATATGCTGTGGATAAAGTCCCGGCTCTCCACCTGTTATTGTAAGTCTTGCGTTAGGATGTTCGCTCAAAATTGCTTTCAATGATTCAATCTGATTATCAAAGTCATTTTCTCCTGCCATGGGATTCTGCCTTTCTAAACAGAACGGGCAACTATACGGACACTCCTGCGTTGTTATAATCTGAACATTGACACGATAGTAAAGCGGAACTCCGAGTGAAGTCCTCTCTTTTCTACTATTCAGCCTGTATCGTAAATCATTGTTCATTTCTTTTCTTATATCCTCATAAGAGTTAATGTGAGGAATATGTTTCATTTTCTCACTCATTCTGTTTCGCTCCTTTCAACTTTTCTGATAGCATTTTAAGTTCTAAATCATCGCAATTTACTTTCATATAGAGTGTGTCTCTTCGCTTTTTAAGTTCTTCAATGCAATCATCAATAGCCTTGTTGTAACCGAATTTATAACCACAGCGGTATACATTTTCTGACATTCCTTCATTCGTTCTGTACGCTTTCAATTCTTCAAGCCATTCTACAAGCTGATTATTGTAAGGGCTTGAATATTCGCCCTTTAAGTCTTTAATAACTCTATCAATCGTCATCGTTGCCACCCACTTTCAATAATTCCTTAAACTTCTCATTACTTCTTATAATCTTCAAAACTATCACAGCTTCTAAAAATAACCCTACTATTTACATATCTTTGCAATTGTCTTAGCTTATGACCGATTGGAATTTTTTCTTTTTCATACAGCATTACATAAGGTGAGTACCCTAAATCTCTAAGTGTGTATATTCTCTCTAAATCCTGTTCAAAAGTCGTGTTAAAATTGCACAAACAATAAACTGTCATTTTCCAATATTTCCAACCTGTTAATTCGGCAAATTTCTTGAACTTAGGAACTATAATATCTTTGTCCTCGTATCTATCCCAAGCAAAATGTATCTGTTTTATTTTCATTTGCTTTAAATACTCCGCCTTTTCATCAGTCATAATCCTTATGTCACAACCCTGCGAAAAATCAACCCAAGCATTGCTATCAATTAGTTGCTGACTTAAATCTTTCCACTCTTTGCAAGCAAACATATTCGGATCTAGCAGGATTATATTTTTCTGTCCTCTCCAAAATTCTGACAAATTTGCAACTTTTACAGAGCGCCCACCCTCTTTCTTTCCTACTATGCAAAAATCACAACCCCTAGGGCAACCTCTTGTGAGAAACCCATAAGCAGTATCTTTGACATCGGGTAATTTCTCATAATAGATAGAATAGTCGGGGTATATATGCTCTATTTCATCATCTAATGCTTTCCCACCATCCGGATAAGAATATCCCGTACCGCCCTTAATAATTTCGCCTGCGTCAATGCAATACTCATAATCGGGTGTAAAAGTAAAAACTTTGCTCATGTAAACCTTGTCCATATGACCGCTAAACATTGGCTCATACCATTCGACACTATCGCCCATAGATTTATGGTATGCCGACAGCTTCATAAGTGGTAAATTCGGAAAATTGTGACCATCAACATCAATCAGTCCTATTTTCATAAGAACCCTCTCTTATCAAATCCATAAACTTCTCATACTGTTTCTGCGACACCTTATTATTAGCCTTATCCTCTCTCAATTCGATTTTAAGGTGTTTTTCTGCAATGCGTGACAGTTCCTTTGCAAGATTCTTTCTACCCTGCTGTATGCCATCACGGTAGCCTTTAGACGGCTTGTAATCATCAATCTGTGCTTTTCCCTCGCCCTGCGAACCGCTTGTTTTGTTCCTTAGCTGGTATCCTTTGTCGGCATAAGCCTTAATGTAATGCTGCTCCTGCTTATCAAGTTCGGATTTCGGAAAATGCAGAAATCCTATCTTCCAGCCACAAGGATTGCTTTTTGAGTACAATTTGTGTTTTTTGAGCGATAAATCAATATGTTGGTATCCGACAAGGTGCTGTGCAAGCCTTGTCAGAATATGTACAGCCTGCCCGATATAGGCATACTTGAATCCGTTTTCATCAATTCGTGTCAAAAAGTATATGCCGCTCTCCTCGTCAAGTTTTGGATTGACTTCTAATAAGCGTTTTTTATTGTTCTGTTCAATCGCTTTTGCCTGCCTAATGCTTTGATAATTCAAATTTCATCACGCTCCTTAATTAAATGGTAATCCCTCATCTTCCACTCCGTCCGGGATACTCATAAATCCATTGCTGTCAACATTACTGTTCGGCTGAATTATGCCGCTACTCTGCTGATTCTGTTTGCTTTCGCAGAACTCCTGTTCTTCAACAACTACATCAGTCGTGTAAACTCTCTGACCGTCTTTGTTCGTATAACTTCCAGTCTGAATCCTGCCGCTGATTGCAATTTTTATTCCCTTAAAGAAATATTTTTCGGCAAATTCTCCCGATTTTCCAAACGCAATGCAATTAATAAAATCTGCATTCTGCTCGCCCTCTTTTTTGAATTTACGGTCAACAGCTAATGTGTACCGTGCTACCGCCATACTTCCGTTTGCTGTCTGTGAATATCTAACCTCTGGTTCTCTTGTTAATCTTCCGCATAAAATCACTTTATTCATAACTTATTCCTCACTTTCTGCTAATTCAAATCTGTACTTCTGTTCTGTATTAGGATATTTTTCCTTGTCAACCTCGCTCATAAACATTTCAAGGGGTCTGTTCCAGATATGCCCCTCATATTCATACACAACCGATATTTCTTCTGTTTCTGTATGCCTTGAAATACCGATAATAGTAACAATCTTGCCTAGCTTGAAATGCTTATATTCCTCGCCTTTTTGTGGTAAAGGTCTGTCAAATTCTGTACTGATGTTATCTGCCTTAAAATGCCTTGTGAGCAACGCAAGGTCACAGTTTGGCTTATCTTCGCCATCAAGATTAAATTCTTCCGACTGTTCAATGTGTAACTGCTGCCACCACTCACCCCGCATAGCGTCCATATAACTTTCTAAGTCCTTAGAAGTAGTATTTCTGTCAGATACCAAATATCCACATATTCTTAATATTCTTGCCATACTTATTCCTCACTTTCTTCTGACCAGTCTAATCTTTGACCGCAATACCAACAATATTCAATTCCACTTACGCAAATAGTGTCTTTGCAAGTAGGACACCGGCAATTTTCCCCTTGTGTAGTGATAAAATCTCTTAATTCACTTTCAATATCAGCACAAGTCACATTTCTTATTTCAGGCTTCTTCGGTATCTGCTTTTCAAGTGTCTGTACAATCAATTCCATATTTTTAAGTGGTATATTATATAACGCTTTTATTTCATTACAACCCATTGATTTAGCTTCTTTAAGAACTGCACTGTAATCATCTGCTAACTGTTTGATAAGTTTGTCTTTTTCTTCCATATTCTCTCCTATTCCGCTTCTGATTGAAGCCATTCAAGTATTGTTGGTGCTTTTGCTCGGCAATCTTTACAAGAAATTTTACCTTGCCCGCAGTCTTTATCTACATATCCTATAAAATCTACAAAGCAAGTGCTTTCCATTTCCTGTATAAACTCTATCAGTTCTTCATCCGACATATTCCTTATTCTGTCGGCATTGGTGTGCTTATCGCTCAATAATACCTCGCAATTTTTCAGTTTTGCTTCTGCTTCGGATTTAGTTAAAAATACCGTTTTGCCAATATCCGTAAAATAAATTTCGGTTGACACAAAAGGACAGTCTTCTCTGTCAAAATGGATTTCTGCCATATAAGATTTATTCTTATTTTTATCCGTGTAATCAGCCAAATATATTGTTTCAACTGTACAATTCTCAACAAATCCATCGCTTATAAGATACACCTTATCTCCAACCTTGAATGGTAATCTCAGAATCTTCCCCTGTTCCTCTAAGTCCTCATATTCTTTTAACTTCTCCCTTAACTCAGCCATAGCCCATAAGTTACGATAGAATACAGCTAAAAGTCCTATTGTGTCACTCACTCCAACTGACAACATTTCAGCCATATACTGGTCAAATCTCTCATCTGACATATAAGATAAATCTTCATCACACATATCTTTGACAAGTTTTCTAACGAGCTCTCTGCTGTCAATATCCTGCTCATAATCCCTATATCTTGCATTGTGTTTTTCATCTATGTAACAACTGTTATGTGCCAATTCAAGCATATTCATATCAGATGTTGTCTTGTTACTTGTTAATCTCTCCATTTCTGCTCCTTTCTAAAGCGGACACTCGCAATATCCTTTCGCCTCTCTCATAATTCTTTCAAACTCTTCGTTAGAAATGCCATATATCTCTATGTACTCGTAATATGGAGACCATAATACAGCGATTTCATCTTTGATATAAATAGGTAATCTGAAACTATGTGTCAATGACGGAGTATTAAACATCTGTATTCCATCTTTGAATTGATTTTTTAAAAATTTAATCAGATTTTCAATTCTCAAAACGGACATTCATCTCCTTTCCTTAAAATCCAACTCTTGCCCTGTTCCGCAACATCCACATTCGCCACATTTACAGCGTTTTTCATCTTGGCAATAAAACTATCCTTATCAGCATTTTCGCTTGATAAATGGCACATTATGACGTTCTGCAAGCTATTTGAATGATTTGCCTTAACAAAATCGCAAGCCGTGTCAATAGATAAGTGACCTCTGAAAACGTGATTAGCTTTGCCTGTGTTATCCCTGTCGATTAAATCCTTGTCATAATTCACACCTAAGAGAATGTGGTTTATGTCTTTAAACTTCCACTTAATCAATTCTGTGTCAGTGATGTAAAGCAACTTACCCATTTCCTTATGAGTGATTAAAAATCCGTAGCAAGGGCATTCCGTTCCGTCTGCATTAGTGTGTGTCCACCTGCCATCTACTGTAGTTAATTCAAACCCTTGTACTACAAATCTACTTTTTCTAAAAGTTGTATTATGTGCTATATGTGGGGTTAAATATGGTCCATATACAGGTATTCCCATATTGGTTAGTTCCTTAACCGATTTACTATGGTCTCCTAACCGTGGGCGTGACTTACTATCACGCCCGATACACTCCTTATATCCCAGTTCAAGCCTTTCTTAATTTCCTTAATGCTAATTCCGCAGTCAAGGATAAGTGTTTCTCCATTATCTGCCTGCAACAGATAGCAGTTGCCGCTACTTCCTGTGGCTAAACAAGTTAGTTTCATACTTGCACCTCGTCATCTTTCGGAAACTGAAAATAGTTCTGTGTCATCTTGTCAAAATTAGTTTCTGATAAACTTCTTACGAATTGAGTGCCTTTTTCGGTATTTATTACTGTTTTAAGAAAAGCAACTTTCTCGTGATGGTCCCTAAGCATTTCCATAGCCTTAATTGCCTTTTTTTCTGTTGAATAACTACCCATTACATATCTTTTATCACCAACTTTGGCAATAACACTTTCGCATTCAACATAAACAACTGCCATTTCATAAGAAACATCTATTGTTCCGTCCTGTGAAATTACTCTCATTCAAAAAACTCCTTTTCTAACAAATCTTTATTGTCAAAAATGTTGCCGATAACTTCTATTTCAAAACTTTTAAAGTCCCACAAATCCAACTTTGCACCGATTAATACATCTGATTTGACACAAATCCAAGAGAACTGATAATAGTTATTCTGCCAAAAGGCTTTATAAAAATTACCATGTTCATCTCTGACGATGTCATTCTCCCAAATCAGCTTGCCATTCTTATCCTTTAAGTCTGTGCATTGGCAGATGGTGGATTGGTCTACCTCGTGCATACTGATAAAGTTCATTATGTGGTCGTATTCTGTAACGATACAAGGTATGCCAGTAAAAGTATAAACCAAGCTTCCACGGGCCCACTCTTGATTATCTTTCATCATTGCTTTAAATAAATGTCTATCTTCCATAATTACACTCCTATTCCTGCATAAACGGTGGAAGCGTACTGTCTTCTGCCTGTTCTTCGGTTACTTCTGTGGCTGTGGTGTCGATAATGTCGCTTTCCTCAAAATCTACTGTGTTTGCGTTCTCTTTAACCTCATCAGCAACAACCTTTTCTGTATCAAGTTTCACATCTGATATATTCTGAAATTCTTCCTGTGCATACAAGCCTTGGAATCTATCTGGAAATGCTTCCCTTAAAGCCTGTACGACAGCAACCTTTCTAATCATTGTAGCTGGTTTTTTTGCCCACTGGCTATTGAGTGAGCCGTCCTTTTTTCTTCCAGCATATTCGTCAAAACCTACTGACTGGTATTCGTCCTCTTTTCCGTCAATAAAGATTTTCGCCCAGCCACCTACGATAGTTTCATTAGGTAAAACCATTGTTCCCTCTCGCTCTTCAACAGCTCCATCCTTTTTAATTACAATAATTCCTGCTTTCTTTCCTTTATATCGTGGGTCTGCATTGGCTCTCTTTGTAAAAACATCTTTTCCAGTAACTATTGTGGCGGGCTCGTTGCTTCCATACTTAATAAGGTATGCTTCTCTCAAAAACGGATTTAAGTGCTGGTATCTGCATAATGACATAAACATCATTACTTCTCCGTCAGATACATTACCGCCACCGCTTACAAGGTATCTCCTTATCATTGTTGGAGAAATTTTTACCATTTCTCCATTTGATTCATATTCAACTAACTGCGTATTCTCTGCCATAATTATTCCTCTCTTTCTAATAATTCTTTTACATATAAATCCATTGAATGACACAATTTTATGCAATTTCCATGCATTGCGTGGTTTTTCCATGCATTGTATTTTTCATAAAATTTTTGTTCCGTCATTCTTCCTGCTTTTACAAGCTTGTACCATTTAAGCAAATTTTTACGAATCCTACGCTTATTTGTACCGGTTAATTTTCTTATGTATTTCCCATTTTTTGTGACATAATGATGAAATCCTGTAAATAAAACTCCGTTTTTAAATGGCATAATTTGTGTTTTACCATTCAGCGATAATCCAAGGCTTGTAACAAATCGCTGGATACACTCAAGACACCAGTTAAGATAGTCTTTGCTCTGTGCTATCAAATAAAAATCGTCCATATATCTGCCATATAGCTGTACTCCTAATTCACCTGTCACAAAATGGTCTAACCCATTTAACATCAGTAATGCATATACCTGTGCCACTTGATTTCCTAATGGCAATCCTAATCCATCTGTACTGTCAATATACAGATGATTTAGCCACATTGTATATTCATCACAAAAATAGTAATCAACTATATCTTTTAGAATTTCATGGTCTATTTGATAGAAAAATTTCTTTATATCGCATTTTAAAATCCAGCCATCTATCCCATTTTGGTTATAAAATCTAAGCATTTGTTCTTTCAAGCAATCCATTCCAAAATGTGTACCTTTTCCTGCCTGTCCCGCATAATTCGTTCTGATAAATTCATCAGATAACTGTGGGTGTAACACGTTGTCACATAAGCAATGCTGTACTACTTTATCTTTAAAAGAACACGATTTAATCACTCTCTCTTTTGGCTCATATACTTTAAACTCATTGTAAGAACTCATCTTGTATGTCTGATTTTCAAGTTGTTCTTTTAACATATGTAGTCCCTCAAGGTTCATCGCTTGAAACTTAGCACTGCTGCCATTGAATTTTTTACCTGCTTTAGCCTTTCTGTAAGCCTTATACAGATTTTCATAATCACAAATAATTTTTTTATCCATAGTAATAACTCCTTTGTATTTATCTTTTTAAGAAAGGTCACGCACTTTTTTGTATCTATTACTGATTTCGGCTTATTGCCTACTCTTACTGTCTGTGTGATACAGAATGGGCGAACACCGTTGTTGTTGTTACAATTGTTGTTGTTGATGTAGCCGGACGGCGAAACAACGGTTTAAACAGTGCGTAACCTATAATATTTTATCTTCCTCTGTCTTTGGTTCTCCAAGCAATCGCCATATGTTTAATGTCAGAAACCATCTTAGACCAGTATTCCATACTCTTAATATTGATGATATTCAGCTTCATTGATAACTCAATATAAAATAGCAATTCATCGCAATGTGTTATTGCTTTGGCCTGCAACTCTGACCGTTCTCTGCGATATAATTTCAAGTCTGTCCGATTGGCTTCATACAGGTATTCATAGATTTCTAATGCCTTATTCTGCATTTTATCTATCAATGAAAATCTGTATTTTTTCGGGTATCGGTTACAATTTGAAGTTATTCGCAAAGTATGTTCTGCCAGTTCTTTTGCTTTTAAAATAACTTTTAAATCCGTTTCTGCCATTTACTAGTCCTCTGATTCAAAGATTGCAGATGAAAAGATACAAAATGGGCGAACACCGCAGCCGTCGTTACAACCGTTGCTGAAGATGCAGCCGGACGGCGAAACAACGGTCGTTTCCACTTCATAGCTGTTGGATTTTGTTGACCATGGTGTACAAGTCCACCACCAATAACCGGCATTTGGAATCAACTTTCTGTATTTTCGATATTCATCTACTGTCAATAACGAAACCATATCCTCACACTCACCGTATTCAGTCTGGCCATCAAGCGATAGCAAGTTTCGATTAAACGAAATAATATTTTCTTTACCGATTTCTCCCGCAATTTTTTCTAAAAACACATTATCAAGATACTCTTTCAAGCCGCTGTTGCTCCAATTATTTGTTTTGTTAGCAAATGGCATTGAATCTTCCAGCTTATCAGCAAGACACATATATCCTTTATCTGTAATATCAAGGATTGTCCATGTGAGCCCCGCAAGCCCAAATGTATCTCCTACACTTAACCCGGTAGGAATCTTTCTTGTCTTTTCAACTGCTTTTAAAACAGCAACTTCATTTCTTAATTCATTAATCTGCTCCTGCAAACTTTTCATTGTCAATGTCATAATCATTCTCCTTTCGATACAAAGATATTAGATTTTAAGATACAAAATGGGCGAACACCGCCGTTGCCGCCACAACCGTGGCTGCGGAAGCAGCCGGACGGCGAAAAAACGGCTATACTCCTTGAATATCCCCTTGAACTTGTTGACCATGGTGTACAAGTCCACCACCAATCATCTAAGTCATTATTCACAAGCAAGTTGTTATACTTCCTTGCTTCATCAAATGTAAGCGGTCTTACCGCACACTCGCATTTGTCAGAAAATTCATTTTGCATATCAACCGATATTAAATCTACGACCGATGTAACAATATTTTCCTCGCCAACCTCGGCTTCAATAATCGGCTGTATATTATTTTCAATATACTTTTTCAAGCTGGAATTTTCATAATTCCTCGTATTGGTATCAAACGTAACATTCTCTGCCATAAGGTTTTTAGAAATAACTCTAGTTGTTCCGGCAAACTGTTCCAGCACAATAAAATCATGCTCGCCAATTTTAAAAACCTCGCCAGCTTTCAATTCTGATAACTGTACCTTATTGTTCTTTTCAGCTTCTTCTAACTTTTTTACAAGTTCTCTAGCAAGTTCCAATTCTCTACTCATTTAATTTTCCTCACTTTCATTGATAATTCTCAATACATTTTCGGCGTTTTCTAATCTTTCTTTTTGCAGTCTAATCGTTGCTTCGCCCATTTCCTTGAATTTATTTTTTGCATATTCAAAGTTAGGTTCTGTCAAGATTATTCTGCCGTTAATAATCAGCCCTATATCCTGCTTTCTTATACGGCTGGTATACCCTGTACCATATGAATCACACATATATGTTTTTGGAGTTTCTCGTGCTTCAACCTTTTCTATCTGTATTCCTTTTGGTCTATTGCTAAAAAAAGTATTTAATGTGTAAACATATAAATTCATGTTATACCTCCACAATTTCCAATCTATCGCTGTCATTCACAATCAGCATAATCAACTGGCTGTGGCTGTCAACCATGCCTGCTACCCGTTTCTGATTGTCGGTTGACAGGCTTTCACTGTCGTCAAGAAAAATTGGGCAGCTAATACCGCTAATCCTCTGAATAGACTTACAAATGTCAACTCTGCCTAAGATTCGATTTCCCTTGTTTGACATGGTCGTAAGAATCGACTTGCCGTCAATTTTCGGAATGCAAACTGATTTGTAATTTCCATTCTTAGCCAGCTCAAACAACTGCCATTCAACTAATTCAAAATGGCTGTTAATAACTTCTGACAGCGTTTTATTCTTTACTTTGTCCAATTCTTCAAGCAAGGCAAGTATCTTTTCTGCGTTCGCCTTGTTCTGTTCAGAATCAAGCCTTGTTTTCTTCAATTCTTCAAGCCGCTGTTCGTCTGCTGCCGTATCAGACTTTGCAATCTGACTTTCACATTCTGCTAACTGCTGTCTTAAATCCGTTTCCTGTGCCTTTAATTCTGCCTTAACTGCCGAAATGTCATTAGCCTTGTGCATAGCTTCTTCCTTTTCAACTATCTGCTGTTCAAGTGCCTTGTATTCGTCTGTTCCTGTTACATCAATTTCAGCCGGAATCGCCGCCAACTGGCTTTCAAGGTCTTTTAACTTTTTTTCCTGTTTATCTTTTTCAGATTTGTGTGCGGCAATTTCTTCATTCAATTTAGCAACAGATTCTCTTTCTGAATCCACAAGAAATTTAATCTTGTTGCCCCTTTCAGCTACACTTTCGAGTGCCGAAGCCTTTTTAGATTCAAAGTTTTTAATAAGTAATTCAACTTTGTCTGCCGGCAACTCCTGTCCGCACATCTGACAAATTTTTTCATTTTCGTCAAACTGCATTTCATGTAATTTCGTCCACGTCCCCCTAGCTTCCTGCAATTCAAGCGCGTATCTGCCAATAACTGCATTGGCTTTTTCGATTTCATCATTAGCTGTTTCAATACCTCTTGAAATTTCATCAATCTTACGCTTGACGTCAACGATTTCATCATCAATCCGTCTTCTCTGTTTGAAGTTTTCTTCATTTGCCTTGCGGCCCATGTCATTCAGTTCAAATTTAAGATTGATAATGTCGGCACTCGCCTTGTCATATTCAGACATCAGTTTGTCATTGTCGGTCTGTTTTGCCACGCAATCAGCAATCTGCTCTTTAAGGCTGTTTTTGAGCAATTCAAGGTTAGATGTATCAATATCAGACTTAATCTGAATATCTCTTTCCTTTTCCTTAATCTGTCCGTCAAGGATAGGTAAATCCTTTGTAATTTTAGCCTTAGTCGCCTTATTCATGGCAGATAATTCTTCTGCTGAATACTTCTCTAACAGTGGCACTAACTCCGCTAATTCAGCCTTAGAACGTGCAATGTCAAGGTCTGCCACATTCTCAACAAGGCTGAATAAGTATTCTCTCATGTCTGCTGTTTTCTGATTAAGAAAAGCGTTGATGTTACTGCACATCTTGAACACACTCATATCAATATCAAGGTATGCGTTAAAGTCCTTTAAGGTCTTAGGAACATCATTAACAAAGTACTTGTTATCGTCTTTGTAACTGCTGCCATCCTTACTGTAGGTACGCTTCTGCACTTTCTTCATAGTTATTTCTTTTCCGTCAACGTCGAGTGTAAGTTCAACGCTTGTGTCCATATCATCAACGGACTTTCCGCCTACTTCCTGGCGCACAACCGGATTATCTTTTAATTCATAATCACAGTTAAACAGGCACCAGTTGTATGCCGTAGCAATACTGGATTTTCCTTTGCCGTTCATTGCTAAAATTTTTGTTAAATCAAAGAAGTTAAATTCTTCATGCGCATAACACATGAAATTTTCTACGATAATTTTTAATAACTTAATTCTCATCCCATTCCACCTTGTCCCTTTCTTTTTCAATTCTTTGGGCTTCAAACTCATTTCCCAAAATTCTGTACATGTCCACCAGTGATATGTACTTGTCCGCTTTTGTTTTGCTCAAAAGCACTTGAACTCTTGTTTCTGTGTCTAAAAGTGCTTCATATCGCTTCCGCGAAATCTTAATCTTCGCCATTTTCGTAATCCCCCTCCTGTAAATTATTGATTGACAATTCGTAGGCTGTCTTGATTTCTTCTGTGCCGTCTTCATACCTTTTCAAATATTCACGGCTTTGTAATCTGCCGGTACAAGAGATTTTTTCACCCACATTCATAAGCCCTGCCTTAACAGCTTTTCTTCCCCATGCAATGCAAGGAATGTAATCTGATTTTCCGTACTTTCGGTTGCTTGCTACCAGTAAGTCAGCAATCTTTCTATTCAGCGGCGTTTCACGGAAAATTGGTTCACGACAGATATATCCGTCCAGTTCCGCAAAATTTCCGTCTTTTCCCGGATATTCTGTAACGTCTTTTGCAAATACAAAGATGTGGCAGTGACCGTCATAGTTCATTGTTCGGATTTCTCCGAAAATTTCAACCTGTTCATCTTTCTTAATATTTTTAAGAAAAATTTCTGAAAATGTAACGTTGAGTGTGTCCGGAACGTCGCTCGTTCTCACACTTGTAATCTGCGTTGAATAGAATTTTTCGCTATGGCTTTCGTGAGATAAAACTGGTTCTTTTGTGATTTTTCCGCTGATTTTGATTTTGTTCATTTCTTTGTCCTCTTTTCTTTTAATTATTAAAATCTTCTTTTACGACATCAATTTTGACAAGTCTTTCCCACTTGACAAAATTAAACACTGCCTTAGCTTCCGTTCCGTCTTCCTGTGGTACAAGCACTCTGTTATTAAGTGCTACAATTACCGGCTTGTCGCCTGCAACTCTTAAAAATTGTGCCTGTAATCCGATAGGTGCGACAATGGCGATAATGTCGCAGTCGTTTATTTCTTCCTGCAACTCGCTTGCCGATTCAATCGACCGGTCAATCTGCACAATTTCAACGTTCCCCAGTGCGGCTAACTGTGGCTCTGTCATTTTGTGTCGAGAAAACCACAGAACCTTTTTAGGCTTCGGATTTTCTTCAAATCCTACAACCTTGCCGTCATTCAAAATGACTGACTGATTTTTCATTTCCTGCATTTCTACGCAATCCTGTACTGTTACCTTTTCTTTGTTCATTTCTTTTTCTCCCTTTTAATCTTTGCAAATTTGTCAATCGTTTTCCGGCTTCCGGTTTCCTTATTAATAAGTTTTAAATAAAACTCTGTTTCTTCGATTAAAAGCCAGTGTTCAGCATTTAAGTGGTGTGCCGAGCAGGCTTCTTTCTGCGCTCTCGTAAGTTTCTTTGGCTGTTTCATTTTTTATCCTTTCCGTTACTCCATGAGTAAACCAAAGCAAGCCCAATCTCAACGAGAATTGTGAAAATTACTCCTGCCGCAAATGGATTAATATACATTGTCATATCTCCTTTTATAAACTCATGCTCAACTGTGCGTTGACATATATAATCTGTTCTGAAAGTACTGTTGGCGGCGAATAGCAATCAATAAAATCATGCACATCTGCAATGTATTTGCGTTTTATACTCTTGTATGTCGAAACACACCCGTATTCGCGCTTCAACTGCCGGTATATGTCCGCAAACACTGAACTCCTCACGCTACTGTCTTTGTATGCGCTGGTGTTCTTGCCGCCAAGCACATCAACTACTTTCCTTTTTATATGCTTCTGTACTTCGTCTATTTCACAGCCGTACAGCGGCATATCATTTTCAAGGTTAGAGATTTTATCTTCAACCTTATTAATTCTTTCATTCAGCTTCACATTGCCTTTTGCAATAAGCTGAATTTTTTCCTCATCTGTCATGTTCATGTTGTAGTTTCCCGTCTTTCTGATTGACGGAAGCACCTCTGACGTCACCCAGTGCTTAAATTCCTTGGCTTTTTTCATTTTGCTTTGAAATACTAATGAATAAAATCCGCTCTCATTTATTACTATTGTCTGTCTATTCTGTCTGCCGTCAAATAAAGGAATGATTTTTTTGTCGCAATCATCAACATGAGCTTTTATATCTCGACTACCGTTTTGGTACTCCAGCTTTTCGGCTACATCAATGCCTACAAAATAAGGTTCATCATCAATTATCAAAGTTCGAATTTCTCCGAACTCGCCACTGAAAACCTGTAAATTTGTATCTGCCATTTCTTCTCCTTTCTGTGATATAATCCTCTTATCTTTATTAAAGGAAAGAGGTGAATGTCTATGGCTAAATGTCCACAAAATTCATTCAAAGAGTGCTATGGCTCTGAATGTGAATGGTACATAGCCGATAAAGGGTTATGTTCTATTACCTGCATTGCTCAAAGCACAGGTGATATCAGTGTTCTTCCTTTGGCTTTTCAGTATTTAAAAGATACCCAAAAGAATCAGCTATTCGACAAATAGCTGATGAAAGTTCAACCAAACTAGGTTTGTACCCTCTATCGTTAGGTTTAACTTTCTTACTTTCCTCTGCCAACAGCTCCATCTGCTGACAGAGGATTTCTAAAATATGCCTTTTTTTCTCGTCCACCTGTTACTCCTTTTTCTGTTTATTTACCTGTTCAGCCATTTCCTTATCTCTTAATGCCGACAGATATACCATTGCCATTGTCTTATTTTCTTCTGAAAGATTTGAAAATAAAATGCAGATTTTTTCTCCATCTTTAATATCTTTTTGAGATAATGCTTCTGCTACCATATGGTTTTCCTCCTTCCTTTTATTTCGGATGTTGTTCATCTGATGTACATATCATAGCGCATTAAATGTACTTTGTCAATACTTTTTGTTGACTTAATGTGCAAATTGTGATAATATAATTTTGAAAGGAGGGACTAAAACGTGAATGAAAGAATAAAATCCATAAGAAACGAGCTTAAAATGAGCCAAAATGATTTTGCAAAAAAACTGTCCGTTTCCCGTTCGGCTATATGCAAAATTGAAAGTGGCGAAAATTTTCCTTCTGAGCAAACCATTCGTTTAATATGTAGTGAATTTAATATTAATGAGAAATGGTTACGCGAAGGAATTGGTGAAAAGCATAATCCAATTAATACGGATTATGAAGAAATAACCACAACAATAGGTGTAAAAGACCCGAGAGCCAAAAAAGCGATTATTGATTATTGGCAACTATCTGATGAAGATAAAGAATTGTTTTGGAATTTTATGCAAAGATTTATGAAATAAGAAAAGCGGGATTTAATCCCGCTTTTCTATTATTTATCTGTTTTTAATAATTTCAAATGTGTTTTTACAACAGCTAATATTTTAATTAGTACATTTGTACTTTCGATTTGCTTTAGTAGTTTGATGATTTCATTTCTGTAAAATTCATTGTTATCTTTTTTGTCCATAATTTACCCTCCGTATTCCCCGACGCAAAACATAAAGTAGCGATACAAACATTATAGAACAAATGTTTGCTTCCGTCAAGATTGGAACAAAGGTCGCTGGTGTAAATTAAGGTTATGTAAAGGGGCGGCGGCGCAATGCCAAATAGCGCAACCGCCCACCGGAACTTGAATCGCCCAATCTTTTGGACAACTTAATTTTACAAAAATTACCAGTTTTACACAAACAAATTAAAACGCAAAAAACGACATTTACTCTAAAATTGTCTACATTTTATGGGGTATTATGTCAAAAAATATCAAATTAACAACACGTATAGTACAAATTTACTATTGGTTCGACAAATCTTAAATTATGTGCTATTATTATCAAAAAATAAAAAGGAGAATTTTTTATGAAAAAGAAATTATTATGCTTATTAATGCCAGCATGCCTTATAGGGCTTGTAGCTTGTCAAAATTCAACCGTGGATAATAATACCACAAACAACACAGAAGTTGTGACCGAAACGCAAACAGAAACGGAAACAGAGAAAGAAACAAAGATAACTAAAAACAGAGAAATCTACAACAGCGATATTACATATGAAACATTAGTTAGGTATCCCGACAAAAACATTAACAGCGCTTTAAAATTTAGTGGAACTGTTACTGACATTGTCGAAACTGGTGAGGACGGAATGTATTCTGTAATATTAGCCGTTGACAACAATTATAAGCAAAAAATAGTCGTTGCGTACAGTGACGATGTTATTGATTGGAAAATACTTGAAGATGACAAAATAACAATATATGGTGGTTACGGTGGTGAATATGCTCTTAATTCATCTTTCGGCTATTCCGTTAAATTGCCAATGGTATTTGCCACGATAATTGACTTAGATAAGTAAAAAAGTAAGCCGGGAACGTTATATTCCCGGCTTTTTTGTACTTAAATCAATTCACAATCGTTTACGTTGACCGCCGCAAATACAGAACCGTTGAAGCTAAGGACCGCTCTATCCCCGTCGAGCTGTGTGACTTCATAGCCGCTGTCATTGTGCCATGCCTTAATTGCCGTGCCATTGAAGTCAGTATCGCCGTTGAAACGGACGGTATCACCTACAGAAATGCCGCCGCAATCCGAACTTTCTTCTGAATCGTCAGAATCATCACTGCCGCCGCCAGCAATGCAATCATCATTAATCCAGCCTGTGCCGTCGCCAATCAGATATGGATTTCTCGCACCGTCAACAACTCGTGTAATTGTGCCGGTCGTATAGGTAGGTTTTAATGCTTCTTCTGATGTTGAAGATACATAGATTGTATCGTAGTTTACAGTATCGCCTACAGAATAGCTGTATCCAACATCCTCTGTGTCCTCTTCATCGCCGCCGCAGTCGCCCGAATTGCTATCAGAATCACTGCCGCCGTCAACTTCCGGTAACTCGCCGTACCAGTAATTCATATCGACCCTGCTTGACGGTACACCGGCAACTTCACCGTCTGATGTATACTGCCATAACAGGCAATCCATTGACGGCTCTGAAATGCTCCAGTGTGCAAGCCATACTTCATAATTGGATAACTGGTCTGCATAGATTACTGAATCCCAGTAATTTTTGCTTGCGTAAACACCAGTCTTGTATCCTGCTTCGGATACTCTGTCGCAGAAAATCTTACAAAAATCAGTAATTTCCTGTCTGTTATCGTATGGGTTGAAGTTGTGCTTTTCTTTATAGCTGTCCGCGTCTTCCATGTCGAACCATACACCTAACACCGGATTGTAGCCCTCTACCATGCGCAGTGCGTGTGCCGCTTCGCTTTCTGCTTCGGCATTATTTAACGCATAAGAGTACAGATACACACCATACGGAATGCCCAGTCTTTCACATTCTTCCATGTTACGGATTGCTTGCGGGTCGTCCTGGTTTGTGCTGTCATTGCCGTGACCGACACGAATAATTACACCGTCAACATTTTCCTTTGTGGTATCCCAGTCGATAACTCCGTTATGCTTACTTACATCAATTACTGAATATCTGCTCATATGAACCTCTTTCTGCCGCTGTTCTGCGGCTAAATATAATTTTTATTGTGTTTTAGGGTAAAAAAATAAGACACTTTCGTGTCTTTAACTGCTGTCGTTATATATACCAATCACCTACCTTATGCCCTTCCATGTACGGTAACATGAAATGATATGCTTTTTGTTTCGTTTTGTGGCGACCAAACAAATCCCGTTATTTGTTCGCTGGTATAGCCGTTTATGCTTGCACTTATCAGCCCTGTTTCCGCAAATGGAGTAATATTCACGCTGTCAATATTTTTTACAATATTAGGCGGCAAATAAATTGTGAACGGTGCCCAAAACGCATTTCCATATTGTGTATTCATTGCATAGCTTTTACTTACTGTTTTTCCTGCCATTACAATATAACCGCTTGAAAGATATGTGATATACATTTCTGTTTTATCTTGTGGCTTTGTTACGGTAGTGCCAATATATCTTCCTTTTGTATCCGTAAATTTTGCGTCTGACGGTACGTCTGCATTAACACTGTGCCCATTTACTTTTGCGGCATTTCCTGCACTTGCGGCATAATTTACACTGAAATTACTAGGATTGTAAACATACATATCTTCTCCGTTTTCACCACCCCAAAGCCATGTAGGCTGCCCGCCTTTGCCTGCCCAGTTAAAGGTCATTGGATAGTTTCTATTGCCACTCCGTCCAAGCTTTAGTGCAAGGTCAGCTATATTTGCTTCGCTTGCAATTTTTGCGTTGCTTGCTGAATCTGATGTTGTCGCATGGTCTACAGATTGATTTCCGATATTTTTGCTGTGAATTACATCTGCATAATGACTTCCATCTTGATTGTATAAGCTTATCCCCGGTGTTCCGTTTAGCCCCTTTACACCAAGATTACCTGCAACATTGTGGTCGCCAATAGCAACATCATCGCCGACTGGATTCCATGTATTATTTGCAAGTCCCAATGCTCCCGTAAGTGTTCCACCCGTCTTAGGCACCGCTCCCACATTCTCCGCTGTTATATCAACATTGCCCCGCCTATACTCACTTTCTGCACTGCCTTTTACACCGGTTACAGGTGTTCCCGCGAGTACATCCCACTTTCCGTCCTCTGTCTTATATACGTTTGCGCCTGCCGGAATAGTATTTCCCGCTCCTTCTTTAAATTCAGCAGTCGTTGTAAATTGGTCTGAAATGTTATACATGCTTCCGCCGTCCGCTTCTGATAGTGCCGGAAGATTTGCAAATGCAACCGTTCCCATCGGTCTTAATGCGCCTGAAAACGATTCAGAAATCCGTCTTGCCTGCTCGTAATAGTATTTCGCACTGTCTGTATCTGCTACGGCATAGTTTTGTGCTGTGTCCGCACTTGCCGCCGCATTGGAAGCATACTGCTGTGCCGCACTGGAATTCGAAACTGCGATTGTCGCACTATTTGCAGCACTATTCGCTTTTTCATTTGCTATATTTGCGCTTCCTGCGGCATTATCGGCACTTGTTTTAGCTGTTGCCGCGCTTGCCGCCGCTTCTTCTGCCTTCGTGCTTGCCGTATCCGCGCTTTCTGCCGCCGCCGATTGGCTCTGTGCCGACTGTTGGCTATAATACTTTGCATTGTCCGTATCTTCGCCTGTGCGGCTGTTTGTACCGCCAGTAGCATAACTCTGCGCTTTTGTGGCACTCTCCGCCGCATTGGATTCGCTGGTTGCCGCCGCTGTTTCACTTGCCTTTGCATTGCTTTCAGATTTTGCCGCCGCCGACTGGCTTGCCTGTGCTTTTGCAACTTCAACTTTAATATCTGCAAGATAATTAGGCTGTAAATGCTTTTCCTGTATGCTCGCTTCTTTTACGATTGCAGATACTTTACCGGTGCTGTCAATCGAAAATGCCACCGTGTCACTGTCCAAAAACTCATACTGCGTAATCAGTGCTGTCAGGTCTATATACTGCTTTGTGCCGTCAATGAGCGTTAAAATAATCTGCTGTGTTCCGGCATTATATGAAAAATTCACAGCAATCTTTTCCATTTGCGTGTCAATCGTTATCTTTGAACCGTTTTTCTTTACAATCGTGATAATACCTGTCTTTTCTTCAAATGTAACGTCCTGCACCAGTGTTGAAACTTCTTCCTTGGTCGCTTTTGTAGTGTCCAGTGTAATTACCCTATTGTCAATTTCATCTGTAGCCACATCTATTTTATTCAGATTACTTTCATTCAGTGGTGTTTCATCACTCGGATAATTCTCCCAATTTATACGACCATACGTTTTATTCATGCCTGCTCCTTTCTATCCTTCTATGTCGCCCCACGGAGTTGTCCAGCTTCCGCCCAAATTAATGCTTCCGTCATTGCAATCAATAGAAATGCTTCGTTCTCCGTCATCAGATTGCATATACAACAATCCCGGATATGCGTGAAAGTTTGCCCCGGCACTTCTACTAATAAGCAATTCGTCCGGTTTTAAAAGTGCCTGTGCATTTTCTCCTAAAACATACCGCAAATATCCGTCAAATATCTGCCATTCTCCGATTAGTCCGGATAACGCTTCCATACTGCCGTCCAAACCGATTTTAAAATTCTGATTAGCCGTCACAGCGCCGTTCAGATTGATTTTGTTTGCTTCAATCGAAACGTTTTCGGCAGATTGGTTAATTTTTGAAATAATTTCATCGCCATTTACTTTTTTTGATACTTCTGTATTAATGCTGTCCGCCGTCTGCCTTATTGCACTATTCATCTGTTCAGTAGTGCTGTAGCTTTGCAGTTTTCGGGTTACCTCTGCCGAAATTCCCTCTGCTGTAGCATTGATTCGGGTATTCATTTCTGTTGTTGTGCTGTAATCCTTTAACTTATCTGCTGTGTCCTGTTTTGCATTACTTTCAGCCGTTTCAGCGGCAGATTCAGCATATTGTTTAGTTTCCGTTACCTGTTTTGATAACTCTGCCGTAAATCCGTCTGCCGTCTGTTTTATAGAACTTTCCAACTCCGTTTTTGTGTTCGTAGCGTTTTCTTTTGTTTCATAATTTTTGCTGATTTCTGATGTGATTGATTCAGCAGTCTGCGTAATTTTTGTTGATAAATTGCCCTCGGCTTCACTCGCCCTCTTTACTTCTGATGTGATTGATTCTGTGTTTTGCTGTATACTACTGGATAAGTTGTTTACTGAATCGGATACCTCGCTTCGGATACTGTTTGCAGTCTGCTTAATTTCAGAACTTAATCCGCTTTCAACGTCCGTAATCTTACTGTTTGTTTCTTCGATTGTCCGTGTCAGTACATTGGTCTTTCCTTTAAGCTGTATAATGCTTTTATGCACGCTATTTACCTGTGTAGAACGGTATTCTTCACCCGTTGCTTCATATTCGTCCCTAAGTGCCTGTATGCCCTTTAGTGTACGTTTTAACACGTAGCTTTCAATGATTTCATATTTTGTTGGCAGACGAACAGCGTCACCTACTTCAATACATGGGTTTCCTTTACAGTCCGCAGAAAACGGTCTGTAAATAATTCCCCGGATTTTTCCGTAAATGTTATTTGCGATTCCCGTCAGTTCTTCACTGCCTTTGCCGTAAACAAGAAAATTATCTTGTATAACATAGGCATTTGTGCCGCTTCCGACAATTACTCCGATGTCGTCTTCCTCTTTTCGGATTTGCAGTTTATCAATAGTTTTCACGAGGAAATCTTCGTATTGCGCCGATATGTACAGGTTTTTGCCTATCCTCGTGCTTTTAGGCTCACGTGGATACAAATCATCTGCCGGATACAGGTTGTTTCTTGGATATAATCCCTGTGCTTCTTGCTCAAGGTAAATGTAATGGAATTTGCTGTCACGTCCAATGTGTCCGAAACAGCCGTTAATTTCACAAATACAATTCAGCACAGTTGCACCGCTTAACTCTTCCGGCTCAACCGTCTTTTCGACTTTCATATCATCATTTACAAGCTGTGCGTCCGCCTGCTCAATCCCAAAATATCCAAAAAAGCTATCCCGAAAAGCTTTCATTGTCGTCGTGCTGTCTTTTTCCGGCAATAATGCGTTGTACCACTCCGCCACATCTGCGTTTATCACCTCATACAGTCTGTCATAAGCTACAATATCACGCTTTGTTCTATCTGCCGTTGGTGTGTCAGAGTATACTTTATATCTGCCAATTTGAAACGGATTTGCAGTGTTATTATCAATTACCGTTTTAACCGTTATCATTTTGTCTTTCATCGGCAGAAAAATGTTTGATACAGTAAATTTAAGTACCGCCGCTTCACAGCTTCCGATTGTCAATTCAGCTTCTGAACAAATGCTTTCTGTCAATTCAAACTGCTCTTGATGTAGTTCAACATTTGTAATTTTTGTCGTTTTGTCGTCTGTTTCAATTATCAACTGCTTATCTATGCTATCTCTTTTAAATAATTCTGCATATTCATAATTAACCACCGTAGACACCTCCAATAAAAGCAAGTCTGATTGAATCGTATCGAATTACATTTCCGTATGTGCTGTAAATCGTAGGCTGAAAATCAGCCATATAGCCATACTGCGTAACATAATCATCATATTCCGGGATATAAGCCGTAATATAACAGCCACGCTCCTGCGGATTTGCAAAATTGTTGCGAATATTGCTCATCAATACTTCAAATGTTTCATTTGTAAGCATTGCCTTGGTTTCAAATTCAACTTTTAATGCCTTTAATTCAACAGCGTTTCTATGCTCGTATCCGTTTGCGTCCGTGTAATCGTCAATGTCCTGCATATTTGCATATGTGCTGTAGGAATCTGCCTTGATTAATCCGTCCGGTATCGTATAATCTCCAATTTTAATTAAAAAGCCGTTGTACGCCATGCCTGCACCTCACATTTTTAAAAATTTGTAACAAAAAAGCACATACCGGCATTCGATATGTGCTAAAGAAATGGCAAAAGGCGAAACCTACATAAAATAGATTCCGCCGCAAAGCAAGTTGTCACGTATTATAATAGATTAATTATCATCTATTGTACATGCATTAATAATCAAATGCCGGTTTGCCAGTTCTTTTAAAATATTCTCTTGCGTATTTTCTTGCACTGCTTCCGATGTCGTTTTGGCTTATACTCAAGTCCTTGTTGAGTATTCCTTGTAACAACTGGTTCTGCTGTCTAAGCAGTGCTATCTCTCGCTGTGACGTATCGTAAATGGAATCTTTAATACCCGTAATTTCTGCGCCGCCTGCTACTGCCGACTTGCCGCCGACCGTTCCGGCAATTTCCGGTATTCCGTTTTCGCCCGCTATGCAAATGCTATATTTCTGCGGCAAATATCCGCCTTTTGCTCTTTTGGGAATTTCTTTAACGTTTAACCTTGAAAATCCAGTGCTAAACGGGTCGCCCGTACTGTAATTTCCGTCTGTTTCCAATTCCAATTTGTAATTTGTTTGAATAGCATTGGTTAATGCGTCATGGACTTTCCATGCTTTACTGCTTATCGTATCCGCTAAGTTGTTCATGAGGTCAGCACCAACATCTGAACCGATTTCTCCTGCGTTTACTGCGTCTATAATTGACAGGAAAGCAACTGCCGTTGTGTTCGGTACACCGTCAATATTTTTCTTATACGTATCAACAAGGTTTTCACCCGCTTTTGAGCCGGTATCAAGTGCCTTTGAAATAGCCGTTTGTTGAATATTGTCGAATATTGCGCTATTGTATCCCGGCAATCCGCTTGTTGTGGTCGTAAATCCGTTATACAGCTTTGTACCGCCGTCTGTTCCTACAACACCCAATCTGCCAAAGGTTTCACTTGCCTTGTTGTAAAAATTTGAAATATCTTCTGTAGATTCGCCTGACTTTTCCGCTACATTTTTTTCAATGTCATACATTGACTGTTGCACGGATTCTCTTATTTGCTCATTGTTTTGTTGCATTGTATCCCGCAAATTATTAGAACTGTCCGCGGTTTCGTCCTGCTGTTGGGTAAGATTGTTGTATTCATTTCTGCATACTGCCGCTTCTGTCGCGGCGTCTGATATTGCGTTTGTAGCCTTTGCATAATTATTTTCTAATATTACGCTGTTATTTGTTAATTCGTAAACTTCTTTGCGATTAAGTCCCAGTTCATTACGCAAATCTTCTGATGTCTTTTTGAAACCGTTAGTGCGTTCTTTTGTTTTATCAAGTATTTCCGTTAAAACATCAAATGCGTCACCCAATCCACTGATTTCATATGTTGAATCAAATGCCTGTTTAGACATCCCGGTGAGGTTTTTGACGTAATCGTAGATGATTTTATCTGCTTCATTAATTTTTTCATTGTTTTCTTTTAACTGGTTTCCGATGTCAAATTGTTGTTTGTACAAATCCTTTAATACATCTTGCATTGCCGCCGCTTTTGCATAGGCTTCCAACGCTGAAATTGTATTGTATACCTCATCTTTCTGACCTTTAAACTCGCCTGTTACGGTATCAATTGAATCTGCCAGTTCCGGGCATTGCTCAACTATGTAATTTGCGTATGCAATAAGCATTTCTTTTTGCGAATCTGTTAAATTGTCAAAATTATCTGCCAATTCAAAGTATTTATCTGCAACGCTTTTAACGCCTGCGTAGGTATCACCTACACTGTTAAGCTGGTCTTTAGATGACTGTATTGTTGAATTTAAGTTTTCCGCTGTCTGTTTTACTGTATCGCTTATATTTATAGATGAATCTTTTATCTCTTTTTCTGCTTTTGCCGCACCAATGCCGATTCCTGCGATAGCCGCAACCACACCTGTAATACCAACGATAGCCGCTGTCCACGGTGTAGATAAGCCAATCAACTTCAATGCGGCCGCCGCCACTCCTGCGCCTGCCGCCACTTTTGCCAACATGCCGACTGTAAAATTAGCACCTTCCCCAATTTTTTCAAAAACAGTTGCAACTGTTAAAAACTCTGTTGCAATACCCGCAATTCCGATTGTGGCTTTTAACTTTGTTGACATTAAAGACGAAAGTGTTTTTGATAGTCCACCATAATCAATATTTCCTATTGATTTTTTAATTCCAGCTGTAAGTGCCTTTGAAATTCCTGCGTTTTGTGCAATTTCAACACCCATTTTTGCCGCAAGTGATTTTGCTATTGACTGTGAAATTGACGTTGCAATACCCTTTAAAATATTTTTAGCAATTTCCAGTTTGAAATATTTCTTTAAAAGCACTGCTCCAATTATGATTGCTACTGTTTTTAGTTCAACATCACCAATTAATGTTGCTATTCCCTCAAGCACTTTTGACCATTTGATATTTTTTATAGCTGTTTTGATTGTGTCATAAATGCCTTGAACCCACTTATTGATAGCTTTTGCGGTTGAAGCAAAATCAAACGTTTCAAAAAATTGATTTATCCCGGTTGCAATAGAAAATCCTAAGTTTTCCCAGTCAAACGTTTCCTCAAATGACAAAGCCGTATACACAGCAGTATTTAATGCTCCTGCAATAGTTCTGCCGACAGCACCGAATAATTCCGGTGAGATAAGCCCGTTGAGGAAATCAGCAAGTCCTTTACCAAAATTTCTAGCACCGGCATACACGCTGTCCCAGTCAATGCTATTCAGCGTATCTGTAAGCGTATTGCCTATATACTCGCCTAACTCGCGTAAATTTTTAATTTGACTTTTATAGTCTTTCCAAATGGTATCGACTTTCACAAGACCACCGCTTGCTCCGTCTGCACTTGCCGCTCCTGTGCCGCTACCCTTTTTGCCATTTCCACTACTTGAATCCGGTGTTGTAATCAGTTTTAATTCATCAAACTGTCTTACACCCTTATTCAGCTTTTCAACGTTTTTAGCGGCGTTTCCGGTGCTGTCTGCTATATCATCGGCGCTGTCCGCGGCGTCCGACCAATCATCGGCAATACCTTTGTTTGTAACTTCAAATTTCCAACCAAAAATTGCACCTAAGGCATTTGTTACCGTTTCAGCGAAATCAATAACCTGTGTCATTGCGAAGTTTAATCCGCTTAAAAACGGTTTAAGCGCATTAATCAATGATGTGCCTATAATTCCTGCCAGTTCTTGAAATGATTGCTTTAAAATGACCGTTTGATTGTGCCATGTGTCGGCAGTCTTTGCAAAGTCGCCTTGTGCCGCCACCGTATTTGCCATAACATATTTGTATCGCAACATGGTTTTTTCAGCCTGTGTCATGGAACTGATATTAGCGTCAAGTCCATTTTTTAAAGCCCATTCTTTTAACGTTGCCTGTGTCAAATCAAGTCCATATTTTCTTAATGGCTCTGTTTCGCCTGTAAAAATCGCTTGAAGATTTCTTGCAACGTCTGACTGTTCTATATCATAGAATGAAGCCATATCTGCCGTCAGCTTTGTCAATTCAACGGACATATCCGCCATTTTCTTTTGAGAAAAGCCCATAGCGACGCCCATGGCTTGAAAACGGCTTGAATACTGCTTTACTGACAGTTCTGACATACCAAAATCCCGTATAGATGTTTTTGCCATGTCGTCTACAAGGTTTTCATAATTTCCAAAAGTTGTACGTACAACATTTTCAACCTCCGTGAGTGATGAAGCTATATTAATCGAATCTCCCAGTTTATTTATTGCCCTGAAAACAAGCCAGTATGAAGCGTATAATTTACCAAATGCAGAAGCCAACGACCAACTGCTTTTGGTTGCCGAATTTGCAGAAGATGAAACGTTTAAAAAGTTTTTGCTTAATGACGTCGCCGCTCTGCCGCTTGAAGCCCCTGTGCGGCTTAAATTCGCAAGCGCATTAGTCATATCAATAAGATTTTGACTTACCTGTGGTGCTTTTGACAGTTCTTGCATAAGCTGTTTCATCGCGCTTGAAAGCTTCGGTATATTGTCAATAGCTTTTGCGGCACTGGCATATCCTAATTGCTTGATTCCTGTCACAAGTTCCGTAATCTGCTTTGTTGCTTCACTGGTTGCCTGCATGGAATTAAATGACTTACTTAAGTACGTCATTGCTGTAGAAGCCTTGCTTATTGCGGCAGTGTCAATGGTTGAAATCTTCTGAATACCTTTTGACAAACGCGTAAAATCTGCCGTGCTTACGCTTTTCATTCCCTGCATTGCATTTGTAATATTTTTTACACCACTTGCAAACCCCGCAAGATTGGCATTGTTGATAACTCCTAACGAACTTGATAAATTCTCTAAATTTTTAACAAGTTTATCAAGCGCATTGTTTGCCTGTGTTGCATTTGCTTGTATTTTAAGCTCTAAGCTGTCCAGTTCATTATCTGCCACGTCCTCACCACCTTTAGTGCAAAAATAAAGGTGGTAGCAATTCGCGTGCTACCACCTATGACGGACTTAATATGCCGCCCTCTTTTTCCAGTATTTTGATTCTTTGTTGCATTTCAAACATTGCAACATCTTCATTGCTTTCTTTTGATTTTGGCTTACTTTCTTCTTCAAGTAAAATTGAAACTGGTTTTTTGATGTACTCCGACCTTGCCTTTTTACCGTTTAAGCAACGGTCTATCGCATAAATAAGGGCAGATATTCCATATGTGCCGGCAAAGTGCCACATATCGCTATCCTGTTCTTTTCTTTTCAACTCATGTCCTTTTATGCAGTATCCTAACTGTGCCGGTGTCATATGCTTAAACTCATCTATGTGTATCCCGATTGAAAAGGCTGTCGGAAAATAGTCTTCCCAAATTATTTTATGCCAGTTAATTTCAGATTTTTTTATGCTGTCTGTGCTGTCGCTTCCGGTGCTGTCCCGTACATCTGCTGAATCATGTCGTTCAGCCCCGACAGGTCGAAAAAACCATCTGTTTCCATGCAATTTCTCAATTCGTCATACAGTTTTTTGTACGAAAGCTTATTTTCTTTCATATAATCCCTCATGACTGTTTTTGCTTCTTCATGTGAAAGTGGATTATTTTCTAATAAGCCGGCATAAAAAGCAGTAACGCAAATATCTGCTGTATCGCCAATCATATTTGCTGTGCCGTTGATAATATCCTTAGTAGTAGGATTCTGCATATCCTTTGATTCTTCGACAACGTAAGCACCGCTGAGGACCTTAAACATTTTCTGCACGATGTCTTTATACTCTGCCGCTTCAAAAGAAAACTCTAATTTATATTCGTTACTGTTTACTGTAATTGTTTTCATATTCATTACCTGTCCTTTTCGCTTTATATAGGACAGGGACGGCATTTCTGCCGCCCTGCCATATTATTTACTAGCCATCAAATTACTACGGCTGTTTTTGTATCCTCGTCAGTCGCAACAGCCTTATTTGTTTTTTCGGACTGACTTACGATTTTTTTGATAATGTAATTGATGTCGGATAACCGTTTTCATCTTCTGTTACCGCAACGTCATAGTCTTTATGAATCCAACGCGGCACTGTTGAAATAGCAATGTTACAAGTACCTGTTAAATGGTCGTCTGTAGCTTCGTCCGGTGCGAATGATTCAGAGCCGATAAAACCACAAATACCCTCTTTACCTTTGCCGTCTGTGCCATAAAGAACGACAATGTCTAACTTTTCGTCTTCAATCTCAACTAAATTGTCAAGATATTCGCGTTCAAATGCACCGCTTACAGCCATTGAACCCGCCGCGCGTCTTCCGGGTTCTTGCGTTTCGACTAAATCTTCCAACGTAGACGTATCAACCATGTTACGCTCACCTACTGGGGACGGAATACTTTTTGCTCTAATCAACAGGTTGTATGTGCCAGCCCAGTAATCGCTTTCGTTGCTTTCTTTGGTCTTTTTCCTGTAAATAATTCTACTTTTTAAACCTGTAGCCATGTTTACCTCCTAAAAAATTGCATAAAAATAAGAGCCTTTCGGCTCTTTGTAAATTGCTATAAAATGTCATTCCACCCAAATTTGCGCTTTGCACGGAAAGTTGCTGTCCACAGATTTCCCTCTTTTCGTACAAACGGCATGGGCTTTATCTTAAACAATCGTTTCTTGTACAAATCCGCTATAACATTGGATACTTGCAATGCCTCGCTTCTGCTTCGGTTTGTTGTTACTGTTACCTGTGCTGTAAAGTCTACAGTATTAATTCTGTCAGCTTCTAAATCGCTGTTTGTTTCAGTCGGTTCAACAGACTGTATTAATACCGTCGGAAACACCGGTGTATCGTTCGATTCTTCATCTGCTGTAATGCTAATATCAGGGTAATTGTCTTCAAGAATTGACAATGCCTTTTTCTTGATTGTCGAAAACACATTCATTTCTAAATCAAAAGCCCACTGATTATCAATCACTATTCAAACACCCTCTTTACAACATTTTTGTAGTCCTCAATTATCTTTTGTTCTGCTTTCAATACCGGCATGGTAGCTTTTACACCTCTTGTAAGCACAAGTTGGTTATTTTCATCGTAATAGCCCCAAACCTTTTTTTGTCCGTTGCCTTTGCCATACGAACCGATTAAAAATCCAAATTCTTCTCCTTTGGGGTGCGGACTTGCACCGGCGGCGCCGTTATAATATACGCCTGCGCCAAACTCGATAAATAACAGTTCTTTTCCCTGTACAATCAGTTTTGCTTCTGCCGTACTACCATTGGAATTAAGTTCTACGTAAGCATTGTGTGACGTGTCAGAACCGCTTCTTATTTTGCCGTCAAACGTATACTGCGCTTCTGTCATATTGGTATCAACTACGGCAATGCCTACATTAGCAAGTTCTTTCACGAATTTTCTAAGTTTACGTTGAAATCTTAATTGATACTGCTGTACTCGTTTTATTGCGTTTTCTACGGATTTTTGGGACAATGTTATAACTATTGGTCTTGTAGCCATGTGCTTACCTCACGTTTTTCTGTAAAAGAAATAAATCTGCCGTTAATCCCTCATCAGCGACACCCTTAACGATATAATCGCAACTGGTTTCATCAATGATTGTTTTATCCTTATCTTTGTACCTCACTTCTGACTTTTTCCAAACAAGCGAGCCAACATCTAACGGCAATTTGCCTTTGTCTTCCACAATTTGAACAAAATTCGTAGAATTATCTACACCAAATTCCTTTATCAGTGCTTCGCTTAATTTATTGCTTATTGAAGAATAAAAAACCACAGGCTTTTTATAACTTGTGGTATACTCTCCTGTTTCAACAGGGACCTCTTCACCGTCAACAATGATGTATTTTATTGAACCGTCTTTATTCAGTTGGTATACCGGTGTTCTGCCGTCTTTAAGTGCGTAAATCATCTTTTGTTTATTAATGTCCAACATATCAATCTACGTTCTTTCCGAACCGTTTCCACAGTTCTGAAAGCTTCTCCCAGCCATACATAGCAACAAAAGCAACAACAAAGCCTGCCATAATTGCGGCTAAAACCATGTACCACAGGATAGTCATGTGTAAATACTGCATATATGCTACAAATGCCGCTACTGTAATGCCGATTGATAACACAAGTACCAATCCGTCAGTTGGAATCTTCGCAAAAACACCTACTCCTTTGATAACCTGTGTAATCACCGACACAATAAACGCGATTGCGCCGATTACCGCTAAAATAATCATGATGTTTGACGTCAATGTTTCTAAAATATTCATATTACATCTCCTTTTCGCCATTCAGACGTTCTTCAATAGTGTTTAGTCTGTAATGTGCCGATTTCACGCTTTCTTCAACTTTGATAATTCGTGTATCGTGAGAATTAATCTCTTTTCTCATTTCTGACACTTCATTTTTTATTTCAGTTGTATTGCTTGAAATGGCGTCAAGTTTCATATTGATACATGTATTCTCTTTTACGCGTTCTTCAATGTCTTTTGTGTCTGTGTGTTTGTTGTTTTTCAAACCAAACCAAAGACTAAAAAATCCAAAAAAGACGGAAAAAGCAACCGATATGATACTTATAATTATTGCAACTGGCATAATATACCGCCTTTCATTTTTTTTGTGGCACACCGCCCACCACCCTTACTGTGTGCCGCCTGCTACGTTTCCCCGGTGCTGGTAAAACGTAACGCACAATCTTCTATAATGCTTTTACAAACGGATATACCCCTACAAACAGGCTATCACGGTCTTTCCAGCTACGGCTTACACCGTTTTCACTGTAGCTTGCCATGTAGTTTTCTCCTGCCTGTGACCGGTCATATACCACAAGATTGACAATTACACTTTCATAGCATTTCAAGTCATTGTCAATCTGTTCCTGCGTATAACTTTGCGGATAACACCGTTTTGCAATTACATCTTTCGTTGCCTGTTTTATGAGCTGTTCAAGAAGCAAGTTGTCTTCTTTGCTGTCAAACACAACAACATCAGATTCAGTGTTATCCTCATTTTCAACCGTTTCAATATGAAATTGTTTGAGCCGGATTTTTACCTGCTCTAATGTTGTGTATTCCTCCATGCTGTTCTCCTGCTTATAATCCTAACTTCTCAATCAAGATTGCTTTAAGGTCAACTCCGCTCATTTCCGCCGCATTTTCAATGCCGTTCTGTGCCGCTAAACTCTGCAATTCCGCTGTCGGCATACGGTTGATTTCAGTCTTGGTATATCCGGTAGGCTTGTTTCCCGGAACAGTGTCCGGGACTTCTTCGCCTGCCGCATACCATTTCCCGTTTTTAATAACGATATATGGATATTTCATATGCTACCTCCGATTAATCATGATGGACCTCAAGTACGAATGTGCTATCCATATTTTCGTAAGACGGCAATACTACTTCAGAAGCGAATACTGACATCTTCATTGGTGGGCCATACTCAACCTTTGTAGCAACTGTGATTCCTGTTCCATATGTCGTTACATCAACGTCAGCAACCTGTCTTGCAGTTCTTTCTTCCGGTGTCGTTCCGAACCACGTACTACCCAGTTTTCCGTCTGGCAACAGTGTTACTTTGTTGTCCGGGTAAAAATAGTGTTCTTTCCCAGCTTCGTCCATATACATTTTGTCGTACAGGACGATTGTAAGCTTTGTACGCTTCTGAACAACTGAAATTACCGTGTCGTCATCAACCTCAATCGTTGCCGTGAGATTCTGTGCAAGGATTGAATTTCTAATCTGTGCATTTTCAAGTAAATACTGAAACGTATTGGTGTTCATAAGAACGTATTTAGCAATCTTGCCTTTCTTCTGTAATTTTTTCCGAGCATTATTAAGGTCTGTAAGTGGTTTGGAGTTCACTGTATCACTCCACATGCTAGTGTCCTCAAGCTTTGCATAATGGTCTTTTGCATATGAACCGTCCTTGTCGTAATCATATGCGTACTGTACACCGTCACTTTCAATAGCAATAACCGGGTGTCCTGCTTCTGTAGCGAGAAGCGACATTCTCATGCGTTCCGGCACGACTTCTGCGCCGCTCACAAGGTTGTTAGTATCGTCATATACGCTTGATAAGGCACTTGCAAGGTACGGGTCATCTGTAGAACTAATACGTTCAATTTCAAGCATTTCTTCTTCGCCGACTTCCATACCTTCACGGAAAAATGCCATTTGTGTTTTTTCTTTGCTTAATCCCTCTCTTGCTCTAAGTGTCGGAATTGTGTCGAAATTTGACGGCGCAAGCGATACCGGAAGTCCCTTATGTGTCTTAATCCAGCTTAAATCAAGCCCCTGTTTCTTTCTTTCCGGAAACCAATTTAATCCGAGATATGGGATTTGATTACTTGCTTCTTCTGTTGTTGTAAGTGCAATAGACTTACTGTTTAACACTTCATTAATTAACATCTATATACCTCCCAAATTATTCAAATACAATCATTGGAAGCGCTGTGGAAACGCCTGCGTCATATGTAACACCGGAATGCTTTTCAGCCACGCTTTTATTGATATATGCTTTCTTTAAAATCACACCCTGTGGCCTGTCTTCTGTGACATCGTATCTCAAAATGCCTACGACCGTTGCCGTGTTGTCTGCCTTTCCATTTTTTCCGATTGGTGTGCCGGCCTTTACAATCTTTCTGCCGTCAGCCGTCTTTTCAACAACATCTGTAAAATCAAGTGTCATTGGAATCGCTTCATTAGGCAGTCTTTTTAAAATCTGAACGTTTCCGACATATGAAGTCTGTTCATACTGCATGTTTGACATTTTTAATTACCTCCTAAATAATGTGACAAAACATCATTGTTGCTTTGACTTTTTGAATTGCTTGAGATAAGACTTGTGGCTATTTTTTCTGCTTCTGTCTTCTCTGAATCTTGGTTACTACCGCCGCCGCCCGGATTCGGTGTACCTTTGGCAATTTCCTGTTCCTTTGCCTGCGCGGAAGCGGTTTCTTTCTCTGAAATAATCTGTCCGAGAACAGTTGTGTCAAAGCTTCCGTCCTCTTTTACAACCGTCTTTGCCTGTTCTGCCGTGATTTTGAAATCCGTCATGGCTTTTTCACGCAAATCTCTAATTGCATTGTTTTTTTGTAACTCCGCAATCTGATTGTTTGCCGTTTCCAGTGCTTTGTTGGCTTTTTCAAGCTCTGTCAGGTTTCCAGCCTGTAGCTCGTCAAGCTGTGTCTGTAGCTCGTCTGCCTTGTCAGCTTTCGCTTTATACTCTGCCGCTTTATCTTTTTCTTTCTTTGTTTCACCGTTTAACTGATTCAGATAATTACTCACCTGCTCATCGGTCGGTTCTGAAATTCCGATTGAAATAAGATTCTGTTTTGCCTGTTCTCTTGTCATCGTTTATTCCTCCTAAAATCACGTTTTTTTACACGGTTCTCTCCGCTCGATTGTTTCTGCCATTTGTCGCATGACTGCAAATTTATAAAATAAAAGCAGTTACCGATTATTGCTCGATAACTGCTTTATTTTGCTGATTATTAAGTTGATTAACTATTTCCTGTGCTTTAGTTTCCTGTTCTTCCATATTTTCAACAGTCTTATATAAGACATCAAGGTATGGCTTTGAAAGAACAAATGTTTTTTCTGAATCTCCCCAAAGCCCAACCGTTTTAATTGCTACAAGTGGATGTATGCCAGATTGAAGCAATACTGTAAGTGTTTGTGCTTTAGTGTACATATTATCCTGTGGGCTATGATTAATTTGCACTTCAAAATCCCGCATTTTTATGCCTAAATCACGGTCCTTAATCCGTATAATATTTAACACAACCTTTGCAAGCCGCTTTTCCGCTGCTTTTACAATCGGGTCTTTAAGCTTTGCCCTTGTTTTCGAGAAATCCCAACCATTTCTTAATTCCACCGCACCTTGCGTATCTCCGCCGGTGTTACCCTGTTTGTTTGGAATCGCAAGAATTGACAATGTATTGTCCCACAAGTCGTCTTTGGCAACTTGACACTGCGTTTGGTTTAATTCCTGCGTCATAATTTCCACGTCTGACTTGTTATCTTTATTAATAGACTTAACAACGAGTGCATGGTTCATTTTCATCTTTTGGAAAGTTTCATCATCAATTTCACAGTTGATAAATTTTACCCAGTATTCAACGAACTGCTGCACCGAATCCATTCGATTTGACTGCATGGTATTTATTGAATCTAACAGGCTGATAACCAATTCAATATCTGAAATCCTTTCGTGATTATTCGGATATTCCACAATCGGAATACTGCCAAACGCGTGCAATCTGCTTTCAATAACTTTGCTGTCTTGAATTTTAAATGTCATCGAATCTGTATAGCACAGCTTATAAAAGTTGTTATTTTCGTCTTTTAACTCCTGTACAGCAAGCACCGGTTCCTCTGTAGCTTTATTGTAAATAACAAAGGTGTTCATTGGGCTTGGTGCTATAATCCGAAACGGTATGTCGCCATCGACAATCTGTATTGCTTTAAAAGATGTGCCGGTCGCTGACTGCCACTCTCCTGCCTTAATATCTTTCTCCTGTTTGTTAGCGTCAGACATATAATCGTTCAGCGTATCAACTGCTTTATTAACTTTTTCATCGTCTTTTCGGCTAACGTACTGTATCGGTTCACCATATGTTTGTCCAACCTTAAATTGAACCAGTTCATATGCGTGATTTTCGCAAACTTTATTGTTTACGTCTTCATTTTGCATTTTTATTCTGTATAATACCGGCTGGTCGCCTTTATAATAGTGCCACAAATACCGGATAATGGGCTTGTTGTAGTTAAATACACCAATGCAATCTCCAACGATTTTAACAACGTTATCTGCTGTTATTTTTTCAACATTGGTATATGCAATTTTGCGTCCATAACAACCTCTTACGAGTTCGTAGAAATATACATCATTTAACATATTTAATACTCCTAGTAAAGTCTAACTCCGCTTGACGAGCGTGTATCCGGGATTTCTTTGGCTTCATTTTTATCATCATCATTCGGATAATACCAAATCCACTTACGACAATGCTTGCAAGCCAATTTATGTAAATTGGGGTCATCTTTATCGGCATACGTCAATAATTTGCCACAATTCGGACACATTACAGCCTTATTTTTTTTAGTGTAAAACCTCATATTCAACCTCTTTTGGCATGAAAAAAGCACCACCACATTTCTGTAGCAGTGCTTTCCTCGGAACTTTTACTTTTATTTGACATTATAATAATAACACAGTATTAATATGACATTCAATGACATGACAAGTATTGTTTTCCGTATTTTTCTTCAAATTTTTTGAGCGCCGTTCCGTGCAATCGGATTGTCTGTCGCCATGATTTGTCAATCTCCACCGCAATATCTTCAAACCGTTTTTTTGCTATGTATTTTAAAAATAAAATATTATATAGGTTTTCGTCTTCTATACTTTCAATTTGATTAATAATTTTTTCTTTAGTATCTACGTAGTTGTCAATCATGCCGTTAATTTTTTCTTCCATTTCTTCAATCTTAGCATATGCGCAGCCTGTTTTGTCCGGGTCGCTAGAAGACATAACGCGCTCATCTGTTCCCACGGCTTTAATACTGTATGCCATTTCTTTCATCTGTGCCAGTTCAATCATTTTATTGTTAATCATTTTATTTAATTTGCCGATTTGCTGTAAATATTCCTTTGTCGTCATGAATCAATACCTCCTGCGGAATGGATTAATAGCGGCTTCAATTTTCGCGGCACTCCAATTACCCTCAATGAAATATGCTAATGACGCAAGGCAGTCAGCCGCATCTTCATGTTTGTTTTTTCCTGTTATTGTAAAACTGTATAAGTTTGTCATAAATTTCCTGTATTCTTGACTTCTGCATCCAACATCACGAAAATAAAATTCTCTTATACTTCCTGCTTTGTCCCATATCCTTTGAGTTTTTCTTTTATTCGTTGGTGCGTATTCCGACCTCAAATTGATTTTTTTCCCTTTTGCTTGCAACATTACATCAACTTCATCTTTGTAACCCTCGCCGCCTTGATTTGCTTCAAAATATGCCGACCCGATATCATGGTCTATAATCATATTTACAACTTTTGGCTTTGTAAATTTCTTTTCGTTGTTATCGAAAACAACATCATCTATATATATGGAGTTATCCTCATACATATAAGCTACCGCAAATGCAAGGAAATCTTCTCCGCCTAAAGCAACATCGCAAGCCGCACATATTCTGTATGGTTCTTCTTTCGGAAGTACACCATTGTAAAATTTCATATGCTCAGGATTGAATACTGCTCCATCTCTTTCAATAGGCTCTTGCTGATACTGAGCATACCAAGAAGCCATATCGTCATTTTCTTCAAATTTTGCTCTTAATGTTCGATAATACTGCGTTGTATATCCAACTCCGTAATCATAATCAAAGTTACTTTCGTCATTTTCATCAAGTGCCGGAATTTTTAAAATTTCATATCTAATATCTTTTGCTTCAGGATTATTTTGTAAGAAATCTAATCTGTCACTATAAAGGTCATGTAAACTCCAAATTGTACCGTTATGTATGAGTTTGCATTGTTCTTTTTTTCGTGACATTACATTGTTGTCAAATATTATCTGTTTTCGTTTAAGTGTCTCAGGATTAAGTACATCTTGAATACCCTCTAAAATATCATCAAGTACCATCCAGCCGTATGCGTCATACTCCCCATTAAGACCACTTTCCAGCCCTTTTCCTGACAATGTTTTGTATTTTTTCTTTCGTTTTAAATCTACTTTGTTGTTTTTAGCATCAGTACACGCAACTTTAATGTCCGGAAATACATCAGCAAAGCAATAGGTGGGGTCAGTCCATATTTCCATCACACCAGTAAGAAAAGCTCCGCCCAACCCCTCTTTATATGTTATATATAAATTGCTTTTTTCCGTGTCTTTTGCACAATGCCACGACATAGCAAGTGTTATAATTTGGGATTTACCTATTCTCGGTGGCATATGTATAAACAACTCGTCAAGTTTTCCATCTTCTAATTCTTGAATTTTATCTACAACTTGTTTGAGTGTTTTTCTTCTAGGCTCATAGAACCTTTCTTTTCGGGGTCTGTCTTTTTCAATGTATAAAATATAGCTATCAAGTAGCATTGGTGCTTCATAAAGTAAAACCTTGTAATATTTTTCTATAATTTCATATGTTTGCTTGTTTGTTTGTGATTGTTCTTCGAGCCATTTAAAATCCGCACCATTTGTAACTATACTTATATATTCAAAAATTAACTCTTTTGCCTTTACAGATAATTTCAAACCGTATTCTTTGTCTTTTTCCGTCAGCAAAGCAACTTCTACAGCTTCAACATAAGCATTTATAACGCTTTCATCTATTCCATTTTTCTCTATGTAATTTTCATAACTTTGAACTGTTTCTTTAAGATATTTAGATACCAAAAAAGAAGCACCTCGCTTTCTTCAGCAAAGGTGCTTATAGACCTCTGCCTATAATTGTTCTAGGGTAGCGACTACAATCAATCTGTAACCGGTAAAATGCGTAGTCAGTAGTAAAAGCTATTCTTAGCACACCAATATTGTACGCACCTCTTAGTGTTTTGGAAATTATTTAAAGACTATTTTCTTCGTCTTGTTTTAGGTTAGCAACTAACTCCATTTGTTAGCCAGGAAATATATTGTTAGATTGTTGGCATTGCATCACAGCAAACCGGATGTAATTTGTTTATAAGTGCATTATAATCATCAATTACATACCTTGCCGGAATCATATATGCTTTAATGCCATATTTTTCTGCTGTTTCTCTTTCAATGCAACAGTCGTTCCAATCGTAGCTCTCGCATATTCCTATAAACACATCAGCCTGTGCCAGCTTCTTAAGGCTCTCTCCTAAATACCATACAGCTTCTTTGCTGTCTTTAGGTGGGTTATCCTCAATGTAGCTGTCGATAAGCTCTAATTCCTCGCCCTCGTATATTTCAGCAATCTTTTTCATCTTCTGAATACTAGCTTTGATTTCTTCCTCTGTTCTGCCTTTCATTGGCACACTTACAAATAATTTTTTCATAATATATTCCTTTCTGCTGATAATCAGCAATCATTGTTCTAATTCATCAATTCTGTTTTCAAGTACATTTATGTACTCCCTCATTTTTTGTCCGTCTCTCTCTGAAAGATACTCAACGCCAGTAGTTCCTATTTTCCACGATACATCTTTTAAGTATTGGATTGCATTTTCAACTTTGTTATCGTCACGATTAAGCTCTTCGCATAAGCACTTGGCAATATCTTTAAATGGTTGTGGGTGTTCCACTCTGTCTAATGCTTCTTCAAAGGTGTAATCTCCCTTGTAGTCCATAATAATTCCGACAGCTTCATATTTTCCAAGATTAACTCCTAAAAATCGGTCTGCAACTGTATTCCAGATAGCATATAAATTGTCTAAATCGTCTTGCAATGCAACTATTAACATAAAAAGTCACCCTTTCAAAAAGTTTAATACAAAAATGCAAACAAACATTAAAGCAAACACAGCGATTGCTGCCATTTTTACACCAAATAAAAGTTCTAAAATAATTCTAAGACCAGCTATTAAAACCGAAAGAATTAATGTCAACACAAACACATCAAGTGTTTTATTAAGAGCTTTAAGAAATTTTTTTATCGTTGTTTTTGTCATTGTAATACACCTTGAATCCTTTTAATTTATATTCGGACACGGATTTTCTCAAATCTTCAATGCTGCCGTATTTTTCATTCAGCATAATAGCAGTGCTTCCCTTTTCAGCCGCATAAATGCCACATGGTATAGCTTTGCTTGCTATTTTAAGAAACTGCTTGTACTCTTTGCGTGACATTCCATATACATTACCTTTAATCTCTACTCTCATGCATAATCTCCTAATCCTTAAATAAGCCGTCAGGAAATTCCCCGCCCGTGATTAATATGCCTACATATTTGCGAAATGTCGGATAACTCATGCCGGCTATTTCTGTCGCTTTTGTTATCGTTACTTCGCCGCTTGCCCATTTATTGTAGGCTTCAATAAACTTGTCCTTATCTACTGCATGAACACCTTTTGCCATACTGCACCTCTTTTTTATTTTTAATTTTTTTAAAAAAATGGAAAAGGGCGGAATCGAACCGCCAATGTTTACCACATGGGAACAGATTTACAGTCTGCCGCAACACCGCCAATCGTTGCCGCTTTTCCAAAAAACAAACATGATTAAGACTTCTCTTTATTCATCATACCCGCAGTCACATTCAGTCACCGTGACGATAAGTCCGAGCTTCCGGGTGCGACCCTTGGCTTCTTACCGCTGTCAAGCACTGACAGGGAGCGAATTTAACCTGCAAATTTCACGGTTCTTTCGGAAGTTTTTTTGATTTGCAAAAAAATTTTGTTTTGCCATACCGCTACTTTAACGAATTTCTTGTGTTATACTCCGGTTTCCCGGATTCAAGGCAAGCCGACTTAATGAAATTCCTGTTTTGTTTGTAGTCTTTCACACCACGAACACAAACAGGTTATTCTTGCACCGCAAGCGTTTATTATTCGTCAGCCACAAGGATTCTACTTTTGACGTCCTTATGATGATATACTGCACCACTTTGTTGACAGCTTTGCTGTCTTCTTTGCTTAAATTGCTTCAAGCAAAAAGCCTACACTTTCCAGTATCCCGAAAAGTTTTAACTCAATTCAGTGTATCCCGGCAAGGTTGAAAAGCCTATCTGCACCGGGGTAATCATGTTTGTAAATCCCGCCGGACCTTGTGACGGTCCTTTAATCAGCTTTCCGCTAACGGGAGATAAGGGGGTACCAAAGAATGGGACAAAAGGGCTATCAAAAGCCCAGCTACCCTAACCGGATTTGAACCGGTGATACAGGAATCAAAATCCCGTGCCTTACCGCTTGGCTATAGGGCATTGTTTTGCGGGTATTCCCAACTCTATTCCCCGCACACCTCATTGTACTATCCTTTGTAGCCATTCTTACAGCATTGTTTGACAAGGTGTTTGTTTTGCTTTAAATGTCTTTGCTATCCCGATGTAGCGACCTTTCGGATTCAAAACCGTTCGGGTAACGATTTCTAAGCTTTGCTTTGTTCATTTCAGCAATGGTATCTAAGTCATATCCAATGCCTTTTGCGGCTACGGCTAAATACCAAAGGCAATCGCCCAATTCTTTTGCCATGTGGTCTTTATCAAGCGTATGACCTTGAAAAAGCATTTTCTTTACCATGTCAATCACTTCTCCAGCTTCGCCATTTAAGCCCATCACTCCATTAAGCAAAAGATTATCTTCGTGTGCTGTGGCTGTTCTACTTGCTGTACGCATTGCTTCTGCCTGATACTCGTTTAATGTCATTGATACACCTCTTTTTGTTTTTGAGATTATTTTTGGTACTTAGTCGGGCTGGCTGGCTGTTTTTATTCAACCCCCACCCCCTAACAGAATCACCATTGCAGGCAATTATCTGCCGTTATTTAATTGTTTGATTATTTGCTGTTTTGTTTGCTGTTTCTGACTATTTGTTTTATACATTTCGCTAAACTCATGTTTAGCGAAGTTCTAAGCATATCGAAATAGCTTGGACACCAGTAAATACGGCACTTTTAAATTGTGTCTGAATTGTTTAACGTTTCGCACGCTTCTAACTGTGGCAGTTGTGCGCTGTTTTCGTTCAATTCCGTTCCCAATTTTGGGAGGTCCGCCGCTGTCAATGCAGTCTTTCCGAATGTTTCTCGGCTTACTCCTGGCAGATTCCAACCGAAGCGCCTATTTAGTATAGGCAAGTACTTCATTGGATTGTTTCGCCTGTCTTTCATCAGAGCTGTCAAACTTTCCTCAGAAAATAATTTCAATTTTTTAAAAATGTCACTCCCTTTTGAACTTAATTCTTTTGTATATTCCCCCTCTTTTAATCTGCTTACAGTTAAATTACTAATAACATTACCCTCTAAGTCCTTATACACAACAACTCTTTTATTGTTATTGTTTAAATTATATATAGCATTTAAAGATATACCCGAAAATAAATGAAAACCAATAACACTAATCTCTTGATTATGTATAAAACATTCATAAGCGTATATATCTAATATATAATCTACAGCTTCTAAGTTATAAGCATTATTTATATTTTTAGGCATTGCTAAAATACTTGGATTAGCCTTAAAAGTATTTTGGCAAATATATGTAAGTGCTGCATTCCACATAGCCGGATAGATGTCGTACTGGTCTTTAATATTGTTTTCAGTGCAGAACTCTTTTAAATACTCCTCAAAATCATTTTTGATTGATTCTAATGAGCTTGGCTCTGCTCCTGCTAATTTCTCCAATTCTGTACACCTCCCAACTTTTAAATTTTAAAATAAAAAAAATACCTACAAACTGCATTGTTCAACCCAATTTTTATTTGGGTTTCTTTGGTCGCTGGAATGAATCCGCGGCTCGCGTTTGTAGGTAAAATAATTACTATTCAATTTTCATTTTTGCATTTCTGCAGATCGGAAGAGCGTCGTGTAGGGAAAGAGTGTAGATCTCGGTGGTCGCCGTATCA